>Ga0079223_10003367_pt1 | contig 10073 bp, 6 predicted proteins | sample Stecom2011_FD_75072 | JGI IMG/M metagenome (GOLD analysis project Ga0079223, IMG submission 75072) | Agricultural soil microbial communities from Utah to study Nitrogen management - Steer compost 2011 | ecosystem: Environmental > Terrestrial > Soil > Agricultural land | place: USA: Utah...
ACGGTGTCGGTGCGCTCGGCGAGGAAATTGCTCACTGGTCTGTGTTTCAGCACGTCTATGATAAAATACTCGAGCCGGGGATCGGGGTTGCGCTCTACCCTGCTTTTGGCCATGGCGCTGATGCCGCAACGCGGACTGTGCTTCAATATGTATACGAAAGGGAATGCGTCCCCATTTTCGAGGACTTCGGCCAAACGATCGCTATCGGTAAGTTCCTCCCACACGGCAGGTTCCAATATTCGGATGATTCAGCTTTCGATCTGGTCGCCTTGGGGCACCACTACGTGGCTATACGCCGCGCACGCCTGCTTCTGGGAGCGGCAAGAAGAAAATGCCGTGGCAAAAACCATCGCGACACCAAGTATGAGGAAGAACTTTTTCATAAGCCGGGTCTATAGAAAGCACAGAATTAGGCAAAGATAATACTTTTATTTGCGGAAAACGGGGATTTTGCCCACCGTGCGGAATAAAAAACGTGTTTTGCGGAATTCGCCGCCTTCGTCAAAGCGGTGATCCGCACCTTATAATCAAAAAACACTCCGGCTTTTCCCCCACCCTCGCCGAAGGTGAAAAAAACCCGGAGAGCGAACCACAATAAACCACCGTGGCCACAGTTACCAAGCAAACTTCAACGTGAAAAAATCAGCCCTTCCCTTCGTCTTTGCCTGCCTGCTCGTCCCGACGGTGTCGGCGCAGACCGCAGTGGATTTCACTCACGACGGGGACGTGCAGTTGGAGTTCGACACCGCCCAAACCGACGACGAAGTGGCGCTGCACCGCCAACTTCAGGATTTGCGCACGGCGCTCGTGGCCCGGGGCTACGCGGGGGCATCGGTGGATACGCTGGAATTTCGGGGCGACACGCTGAGAATTCACCTCCACGTAGGCGAGCTCTACGAGTGGGCCGTACTCGACGGCGGGAACGTGCCCCCGGAAGTGTTGGCCCGAGTGCGGTACCGGGCACACCTCTTTCAAGGCAGGCCCCTGAATCCGGTGCAATTGTCCAAGCTCATGGACGACGTGTTGGACCGCATGCTGTCGACCGGTTACCCCTTCGCCACCATCCGGCTCGACTCCTTGGAGCTGAGGGAAAACAAGCTCAGCGCGGCGCTGGACCTGGAGAGGAACGTCTTTACGGTAATCGACAGCCTCATCATAAAAGGCGAATTCGACACCGAGCGCCAATTCCTGCAAAGCCACCTGGGGCTGAAGCCCGGCATGCCGTACGACGAAACCCTGCTGCAAAAAATCCCCGCGCGCATCCGGGAGCTGCCCTTCGTGGAGGCGATCCGACCCTACGAGATCGGAATGCGGGAGGGTAAAGCCGACGTGTACCTCTACCTTAAAAAGAAAAAGGCCAGCCATTTCGACGGCATCCTCGGCGTACTGCCCGACGAAGAAACCGGAGAGGTGATCATCACCGGCGACGTCACACTGAACCTGATGAACGCCTTGAAGCGCGGGGAGACCATCGCCTTGCGCGTGCAGCGTCTCGAAACCCGCACCCAAGAACTCGACGTGAACTTCGTTTACCCCTTTCTTTTCGGCAGCCCCCTGGGCGTGGACCTGAAGATGAACCTCTACCGGCGCGACACCCTCTACACGCGCACGAAATTCCACGCCGGGTTGGACTACTACTTCTTGGGCAACGACAAGGTGACGCTTTTCGTGGAAAGGTCCATCTCTTCGGTGATCTCCGAGGAAGCATTCGAACAGGGTTTGCACGCCAATTCGGAAAGTTTTCTGGTGGGTCTGGGCACCTCCATGCGCGATTTGGATTACCGCTTCAACCCCCGACGCGGTTACTACGTGAACGCCACCTTCGCCACGGGCCGAAAAACCGTGGATGAAAGTCCCGGCGTTGGGCAAGACGGGCAAATCGGCGTCAAAACCACCGACGACCTGTACAACGCCGACGTGGAGGCGGGAAAATTCTTCGCGTTGGGTCGTCGGTCCACGGTTTTGGGCCGGCTGAAGGGCGGATTGTACCTCAGCGACCAAATGTTCAGGAACGAAGCATACCGAATCGGTGGGTTAAAATCCCTGCGGGGCTTCGACGAGCAGTCGATTTTCGCGACGCGGTACCTGGTGGGCACCATCGAGTACCGTTTTATATTGGAGGAGAACTCCAACTTCTTCGTATTTTTCGATCAAGGGTACTACGAAGACCGTTTGAAGAGCGGAACGACCATAGACAATCCATACGGTTTCGGGGCGGGGGTGAATTTCGAAACCGGCCCCGGGGTGTTTTCGCTCTCCTACGCCCTCGGCAAGCAGTTCGACAACCGCATTTCGTTGAAGGCCGGAAAAATCCACTTCGGTTTCATCAGTTTCTTTTGATGTCCGCCCTCCGCCACATACCGCTCATCCTCGCGCTCGCGCTGTGCTGCCACGCGCAAGGGCAAGACCCGCCCCGGCGCACGGCCATGGTCGATTTTCTGTTGGAATACTTGGAAGTGCGCTACCCCGACCACCACTTCGACACCTTTTTATACGTCGCGGCGAAGAAACAGCGCATGTACCACATTTCCGACGGGATGGTCATCGGCGAATACACCGTTTCCACCTCTTCGGAGGGAATCGGCTCCGCGTCGGGAAGTTTCAAAACGCCCGACGGCCTCCATCGCATCGCCGAGAAAGTGGGCGACGACCTGCCCCTCAACACCATCATCGTCAGGAAGCAGTCCACCGGACAACTCGCCGAGGTCATCCCCGACGACCGCTCCACCGGCCAAGACCTCATCACCACGCGCGTGCTCCACCTCGACGGCCTGGAAGAAGGACGGAACAAAGGCGAGAACCGCGATTCCTATTCACGGGGCATATTCATTCACGGCACGCACGAAGAAGGACGGCTGGGCCACCCGGCCAGCAAGGGGTGCATCAGAATGAGCAATCGGGAAGTCCGGGACCTCTTCCAAAAAGTGGAAGTTGATACCTTTGTCGTCATACTCAACAATTGAGTACCTTTCCTTCCATGCGCCAACCAGCCCTCCACCCGGACCACCGACGTTGGAAACCGCCGATTTCCGCACACCGGTTTTCGGGACGGGTTTCCGGAAGAGGGTTTTTGTGGGTGTGTCTTCTGTTTCTCATTCAGGCTTGCACCACTACAAACGTCCCGCGCATCGATCTCAGCTCCCGGCGTGGTTTGGAGCGATTGGAGGTCGCCCCCGAAGTGCGCATCCACCATTTCACCCCCGATTCCTCCCGTTTTTACATTTCGCTGAACACGGATAACTTGCTGTACAGCAAAGTGAGCACGGGGGAGTTCACCGGCGTGGTGGAAGTGACCCTCACCGCCGAAAGTCTCGACGAGAGCGTGGCGACCGAGAAGGTGATCGTGCTTCAGGACCCCGACTCCACGCGTCGCCCCAAGCGCATCATGGGAGAAACGGCCATGTGGCTCCCCGAGGGGCACGAGTACAACCTGGTGTTGACCTTCGTCGACGGCCATTCGGGCAAAAGCGCGATTTGGCATCGAAGCACGGACAAAACCTCCCCCAACCACAGGGATTACTTTCTGGTAACGAGGGATGGGCTGCCCCTGTTCCATGACCGCGTCCAAACCGGGGAGCCTTACGCCATCCGGATTCTCGACACCACGGCGGAAGCCCTGTACGTCAACTACTACAAAACCACGTTTCCCTGGCCACCGCCCCCCTTCAGCTATTACGAACCCGAGCCCTTCGATTACACCCCCGACTTGAAGTACGAACTCGCGTTGGACGGTGCCGGGCGCACCGTGTTCAGGGCGGGTCAACCCGGATTTTACCATTTCCGCCTCGACACGACGTCCAGGGAGGGGTTGACCTTGTTTACCACGGAGGGCGACTTTCCCTTGGTGAGTCGCACGGAAGATCTGCTCGGGCCCATACGATACATCCTCAGCGGGAAGGAATACGAGGCCTTGTTGGATTCGGAAAACCCCAAGGCCGCCATGGAAAAGCTGTGGCTGGACTGGTCGGGCACCAAAGACCGTGCGCGTCGGAGCCTGACGGCCTTTTACGGCCGCGTGGAAGAAGCCAACCGCCGATTCACCTCCCACGTGGAGGGCTGGAAATCCGACCGGGGGTTGATCTACATCATTTACGGCAAGCCCGGAAAAATTTACCGTTACGAGGCGGTGGAAACGTGGATTTACGGGGAGGAAAACAACCCCATGTCCATCACCTTCCACTTCGTACGGGTGATCAATCCATTTACCGACAACGACTTCCGCCTGGATCGCCACGAGCGTTACAAGCCCTCGTGGTACCGCTCCATCGACGCGTGGCGCAGCGGGCGCGGATATTAACCGGAAACACATGAAGCAAGAAAATCAAATGCTGTACGGCATCCACCCCGTGGAAGAAGCCGCCGACGCCGGAAAGACCTTCGACAAGGTGTGGGTGCAGCGGGGCACCAAAGTGGAAGGCTCCGCGGTGCTGCTGGGAAAGCTGCGGCGGCTGGGCGCCCCCGTGCAATACGTTCCCAAGGCCAAGCTCGACCGCCTGACGCGGAAAAACCACCAGGGCATCGTCGCCTTCGTGTCGCCCATCGAATTCCACAAGCTCGATTGGTTGATCCCTTCGATTTACGAAGCCGGCGAATCTCCTCTGATCGTGGTTTTGGACGGCGTGTCGGACGTCCGCAATTTCGGTGCGATCTGCCGCACCGCCGAATGCGCCGGCGCCCACGGCGTGGTCATCCCCGAGAGGGGTTCGGCCTCCATCAACGCCGATGCCATCAAGACCTCTGCGGGCAGCCTGATGCGCCTGCCGGTGTGCAGGGTACCCGATTTGGCTCAAGCCGTCGACCTGATGAAGTCCAGCGGCATGGAGGTGGTCAGTTGCCACGAAGGAGGCGAAAAGGTGCACCACCAAGCCGATTTGTCCGGCCCTACCGCGCTGATCATGGGCGCGGAGGATCAGGGCATTTCACGGAAGTTGCTCGACGCTTCGACGAGGAGCATCCGCATCCCCTTGCACGGCGCCACGTCCTCATTGAACGTATCGGTGGCTACCGGCATCGCGCTTTTCGAAATCGTAAGACAACGGGAAATGGACGAAGCCGGGGAGTGAATATTCCGATACGGTGACGATTTTCCGCGGAAAAGTTATCGAAAACACTGTCTTAACAACTTCTTGTATAGATTCGCGATAGGAATCGCAACCCCAGTAATTTTATCCGAAGAACTTCCACCATGAAAAGACTCAAAAAACCACCTGTGTTTCATTCTCTTTCGGCGATTTCCGCCTGCTTCTTGTCACTGTTCCTGATTTCGGCGTCGAGCGCCGTGGCGCAAGATTCCGGGGCTGAGAAAACGTATCACCGCGTGTTCGAAATACGCGTGGACCATTGGAGCGCCGACGAATTGCAGTCCGTGGAACGCACCCTCACCGAGGGCGTCATGGAGCTCCGGGAGCGCTGCGCGGAAAAACAAACTTTCCTGATCGCCGTGGACGCTTCCTACCCCAAGCGCGTCGGCGACATCCGCGAAGAAATCCGGACCCGGCTCGAGGAAACCTTTTCCCCCGACCGCGTCCATAAAATCGAATCGATTCCTCACCAAAAATCCGTAAACTATTGCAAATGATTTACCTATCATTTTACGCATCCAAAATCCAACGCGCATTGCGTTGCGCCCTTGCCGTAGTCATCACGCTCGTGGGAGCAGGGACCGCGTCGGCACAAATCGGCCTTACCTACGGTGAATCCGTCGAGGATTTGGCCGCGCGCATCGCGGGTGACGGAGTGCAGATCCTCAACCCGGTCATCACGTGCCACGACAGTGCTTACGGCTCTTTCGACATCCCAGCCGAGCTGAACTTTCCGGTGCAGAAAGGCGTGATCCTGTCGACGGGAAACATCAACAGCCTCATCGGCCCCAACAACACCGAGGCCCACACGACGGCGTGGAACACCCCCGGCGATCCGCAGATCACCTTGCTGGGCGGACAAACGAGCTTCGACGCATGTGCCTTGGAGTTCGACGTGGTGCCGGCGGGCGACACCCTTCGGTTCAATTTCACCTTCGCGAGTGAGGAATACGACGAATACGTGGGCACCCCCTTCAACGACATCTTCGCGTTTTTCATCAGCGGCCCCGGTATCGTCGGCGATCCCGGGATGAACGGCATGGAAAACATCGCCGTCATTCCCAACACCAACACGCCGGTGGGCATTTCCACGGTGAACAACGGAAACCCCGACATCGGCTTCCCGGCGCAAAACAACGAGTACTTCGTCGAGAACCCGCCGAGCATGACCGCCCCCTTCCAGTTCGACGGATGGACCAAAGGACTGTACGCCGAGAAGATCGTCCAGCCCTGCGACACTTTCCGATTGAAGTTGGTCATCGCAGACGTGGCGGACAACGAATGGGACAGCTCCGTATTGATCGAGGGCATTGAAAGCAACACGGTGACGCTGGCCTCGGCCACCCTCGAAGGATTGCAATCGGTCATCGAAGGGTGCAACCCCGGTACGGTGACCTTCACGCGCTCCCCGGTGACGGACCAACCCCTTCAGGTGTCCTTCTTCGTGCAAGGCACCGCCCAAAACGGGGTGGATTTCGATCAAATCGGCGACGACCCCGACCCCGAAGTACCGAAATTCATCACCATTCCCGCCAACGAGGCGTCGGTGACCATCGACATCATCGCCATCGACGACAAGTTGGCCGAAGGCGAGGAATACATCGACTTTTACCTGGGCAATCCACTTTGCCCGGGAACCGTCAGCGACAGTTTGCGCGTGGTCATCCTCGACGAGCTCGAAGTGGCCGTGAACCCGCCCCTGTCTTTCGTGTGTCTCGGCGACGACATCACCTTCTCGGTGACCGGCGACGACGCGGCGACGTATTCGTGGAGCCCCACGGATTACCTCGACGACCCCAACATTAAAGAACCGACGGCCACGCCCCTCGCGGACATCACCTACACGGTGACCGCCACGGCGGGTGCGTGCTCGAATACCGCGACGGTGGAAGTGCAGGTAAGCGACGTCACGCTCACCGCCGACGTCACCGACGTACTTTGTGAGGGTGAAACCACCGGTGCCATCGACCTCCACTTGTCGGGTGGCCAAAGTCCATACGACGTCGAGTGGACGGGACCCAACGGATTCACCTCCGACCAAGAAGACATTTCCGATCTGGAGCCGGGCACGTACAACGTACTGGTCAGCGACCGGGACGGCTGCACCGCCACCTTGTCCATCGAAGTCGGCGAAGTGGCAGCCATGGAATTGGAACTGACCTCGCCGACCTTCCCTGGCGGTGACAACATCTCCTGCTTCGGATTGTCCGACGGCCAAGCGACGGTGGAAGTCCTGAGCGGTGGAACGGCGCCTTACACGTATTTGTGGGACGACGCCGACGCCACCACCGATGCGACCGTCACCGGCCTTCCCGCCGGCACCTACACGGTGACCGTAACCGACGCCAACGGATGTGAGATGAGCGCCGACATCACCTTGACCGCGCCCGACGCGGTGACGGCCGTGTTGACCGACCGCACGAACATCCTCTGCCACGGCGGATCGGAAGGCAGCGCGACCATCTCACCTCAGGGCGGCAACGGTCCGTACTCCATCACTTGGAATACGGTTCCCCCGCAATTCGGCACCGAAATCACCGGGTTGAGCGCCGGATTTTACACGGCGTCCATTACTGACGTAAACGGTTGCCAAGGCACCTTCGAGGTGGAGATCGAACAACCGGCCAATCCCCTCGGCGGAACCGTATCGGTGGTGAACCCCACGTGCAGCGGTGATGAAGACGCCACGGCCACGGCCTTCATTGCCGGCGGGACTCCCCCCTACTCATATGAGTGGAGCGCCCAGCCCGGAGTCGACACCGACCACATCACCGGCTTGGCGACGGGCAATTACCAATTGACCGTCACCGACGCCAACGGGTGTACGTTCTCCATCCCCTTCAACGTGAACGCGCCCCTGCCTTTGGGCATCGACATCGTCGACGAGATTCACCCGGGTTGCCACGGAGCCGAGGATGGATTCCTCAGCGTGGAAGCCCACGGGGGAACCGGACCTTATACGTACACTTGGAACACCACCCCCGCGACCGACGGGCCCATTTTGTCGGGCTTGGGTGCGGGATCTTACACGGTGACCGTGGAAGACGCCAACGGGTGCGTGGAATCGCTGACCATCGATCTGATCGAGCCGGCTGAACTGACGCTTAGCGTAGTGAACTTGACGGAGCCCGATTGCCACGGCGATACAGACGGCTCCATCGAAGTGGAGGCCGACGGCGGCACGGCGCCCTACACGTATTCTTGGAACACCACCCCGCCCACAGCGGGTGAAACGCTTTCCGGCGTAGGTGCGGGCACCTACACCGTGACCGTGACGGACGACGCCGGCTGCACCGCCCAACTCGACGTGGTGGTTGAAGAACCCGAGGCGCTGGAGATCACCGTCGCATCCATCCAACACGTGTTGTGTGCGGGGGAGAGCAACGGAGAGGTGACCTTGGAAATTGAAGGGGGAATCGAACCCTACGACGTCACTTGGGACGACCCCGCGGCCCAAACCGGGCTTACGGCGACCAATTTGGCGGCCGGCACCTACACCGCAACCGTAGTAGACGGCAGCGGATGCACGGCCCAACTCACCGTGACCATTACCGAGCCGACCGACCCCTTGGGAGGCAACATCGTATCGATTTCCCACGTGGGCTGTTTCGGTGACGATTCCGGATCGGCGACCGTCGAGGGTACGGGAGGTTCCGGATCGTACTCGTACTCTTGGGACGACCCCAATAACCAACAAACTTCCACGGCCACGGGATTGGCCCCGGGGATTTACAACGTGACCATCACAGACAACAACGGCTGTTCGACGCCGGTGGTGCTGCAAGTGGAAATCGAGGGACCGACGGATGCGTTGGAACTCACCTTGACTCCTTCTGTATTCGGCGGGGGACACAACGTGGCTTGCGCCACCGACAGCACCGCCACCATCGATTTGGAGATCACCGGCGGAACGGCGCCCTACGACATCCTCTGGGATTTGCCGGGCTTGGAGACCTCCACGGATGAAGACTTGAGCGACCTGCCCCCCGGCGTGTACTCGGTGACGGTGACCGACGCCAACGGTTGCGAGGCCACCGAAACCATCGAACTGACGGCTCCCACGCCCATCTCAATCACTTTCGAGACGACGCCCAGCCTCTGTTTCGGATTGCCCCAAGGAAGCTTGTCCATCGAAATTTTCGGGGGCATCGAGCCATACGACGTGCTGTGGAACGGTCCTAACGGATTCACGTCGACGGACCTCGAACTCGAGGATATCGAAGGGGGGATTTACAACCTGACCATCACGGACGCCAACGGGTGTGAATACCTCGACGCGGTGACGGTGACCCAACCGGACGACCTCGTGATCACCGTCGACAGCATTTCGGATTACAACGGGTTCAACACGACGTGCTACAACAGCCACGACGGGGCGGTATTCATCACCCCATCGGGTGGAACCCCGCCGTACAGCCACCAGTGGAATTCCCCCGGGAACCCCAACTTTTCCAACCAGGAAGACGTGATCAACCTCGGTCCCGGCACCTATGAAACGGTGTTGATCGACCAGAACGGCTGTGTGCAAAACGAGTTCATCGACATTGTCGCGCCCGACACCATCGGCGTGGACTTCACGGCGAGCATCTACCCCAACGGATTCAACATCAGCTGCAAGGGCGCCAACGACGGCTCCCTCGACGCATCGGGTACCGGTGGAACCCCACCCTACACATACATTTGGGCGGGACCGCCCGGATTCGGACCGGTTTTCGGCAATCCCATCACCGACCTCGGCCCGGGAGAGTACAGCGTAGTGGTCATGGACGCCAACAACTGCGTGTTCTCGGCCACCACCACTCTGACGGAGCCGCCGGGATTCACCATGAACCTGATCGCCGAGATTTACAACGGAAGTCACATTTCCTGCCCCGGCGAGAGCGACGGAGCGATCAACCTCATCCTGAGCGGAAACGCTGGGCCGTACGACATCTCGTGGACGGGTCCGGACGGGTTTACTTCCACGGATGAAGACCTTTTCAACCTGCCCGC
>Ga0079223_10003368_pt1 | contig 10070 bp, 5 predicted proteins | sample Stecom2011_FD_75072 | JGI IMG/M metagenome (GOLD analysis project Ga0079223, IMG submission 75072) | Agricultural soil microbial communities from Utah to study Nitrogen management - Steer compost 2011 | ecosystem: Environmental > Terrestrial > Soil > Agricultural land | place: USA: Utah...
AAATTTATATGCTGCTACAAGCGTACGTTGCTCCATTTTGTGAAAAATGTTTTGAACATCTATAAACTTACGGGCACGCATATCAAAATCATGATTTACTCTTAAAAACTCTTCTGCTAGCATTGGAATATCAAATTTATTAGAGTTGAATCCTGCTAAATCCGAAGAGGCTATAAACTCTGCAATTTGATCTGCAGCTTCCTTAAAAGTTGGAGAATCCTTAATGTCTTCTTTAGTTATTCCATGAATTTCTGAGCTCTCTTTAGAAATCTCTATTTCTGGGTTAATACGCAATGTCAAGCGTGTCTCTTCCCCTTTAGGAGTGATTTTCAACATTGAAATTTCTACAATTCTATCTTGTGATACATCTAATCCTGTAGATTCAATATCAAAAACACAAAGATCATTCTTTAAATTTAAACTCATATATATAAAATAAAAAGGTGGCCATATAACCCACCCTAAAGTTATTGTTTGACAAATATCATTTCTTTATATTTAATATCCAAGCTGATTGAATAACTTCCTCTCTGGCTTGTCTTAAAATATCATTTGCTTCCTTTATTGTATTTGCAGAACCAACCGATACAACATCTAAATCGTTTCTTTTACCTATTATTTTAGCATCAAACCCTTTACTAATTGAGTTTTTCACCATTCCCTCTGCAAATTGTCTTTTTCTGAATACACCAACAATGACGTGGTATTTATATCCATCACTTTTCAATGCTTTATTAGAAACTATATCTACTTGCTGATTCTTAGCGTTTCTTGCATTTTCTTTCTTAACTAAAGTGAAATCATCTGATGAACTTATTAACTCACTATCATTTGTGAGGCTGTTTATTCCATTCACTTTTAATTCGACATATTGATATGGTGCGTATTTAGATATGCCTTCATAATCTCCAGTATACTCGGGACCTGCTACAATAGTCTTGTTGATTGTTATTTTGACCGAATCCACCATTTCTCGTTGTGAGTAATAGTTTAATAAAAGCTGTTTGATTTCTAAAGCTCTTTTTTCTGAGAGTTCATTGTTACTTCTGAATGTTTTAGTTGGTACAGTGGATGATGAAGCATTTATTTCTATTTCTATTGATGTTCTGCCCTGTTGAATTTGATTTGAAAGTGAATCTAAGAATACTTTAAGAGCACCCTTTTCTGTATCTAAAACATTATTATTGTAACCAAAGAAATGTTTCATAGATAAAGGAGAGTATGAAGCAAGAAGTTCCTTTTCAGAGATAAACTCCATTGAGGGGACATCCAAGACCAAGTATCTGAAGATTTCTTGATATGATTCAGTACATTCTGTCTTAATTGTTTCTTTTAATATTTCATTTTTATCTGATCCATGATAGTAGATGAGTTCATATTCTTGACAAGAAGGCAATGTGACGAAGAAGTTCCCTTTTGAATTCGGTGAGAATGTTTGAGCGTAGGGTTCGACACAGTCTAAGCATTTGATATTAAAAAAAAGATCATCAGGAATTGAAGTTTTATTACTTGTTTCAATTTCTCCAAATAAAATACTGATGTAATTTATTCCAAGATGTTTGTTTTTAACTTCATAGATGTCATTCATTCCAAAGCCTCCCGAACGAAAGGAAGTTAAGTATCCTGTTAATCCATCAATGGTTGTTGTGTAATAAATATCATCGTTAGTTGAGTTTAATGGATAACCCAGGTTTTCAGGTTCAGACCAATCACCGTTTTTGTCAATCGTCGTTTTAAATATATCAAAACCTCCCATACTTTTCGGCCCGTTATTGGCAAAGTACATTGTCTTGTTGTCTATCGCAATAAAAGGTGCATCTTCATCATATGGTGTATTGATTTTTGGACCAAGATTTTTCGGCTCGCTCCATGCACCTTTTTCATTTTGCTCAGTCATATAAATATCTCGTCCACCATACCCTCCTTTCCGATCTGAAACAAAGAACTTTCTCTTTCCATCTGGAGAAACTGTAAAATGAGTTTCCCATGCATCCGTGTTAACCCCTTTGTCTTTTAAGTATTTTAAATTATGAAACTCCTCAGATTCAACATTTGAATAATAGATATCACCATTTCCAGTCTCATCCATATAGACATATAGTTTCTGTCCATCTGTACTTAAAGCAATTGTCGCTTCGTTATATTCAGGTTTACAAAAATCCAAAATTTCAGGTTTATTCCATTTCCCTGCTTTGTTTTTGTTTGAAACATAAACATCCTCTAAATAAAGATTAGTTCCAGGCTCTTTAATGTTAATATTTAAAGAATCTGGATGCAATCTTCGTGATGTGAAGTAAAGGGTTTTACCATCTAATGATATCACAGGACTGTATTCAGGATTTGAAGAGTTGATTACAGTGCCTAAGTTAATGACTTCATAATCAATGGGGTTTACTATTAATCCCTTAGCCACAATACATTGTTGAATTAGAACATTGGCCTCATCAAATAACGGACTCTTTTTTTGTATTAGAGCGCTAAACTGCTGATAAAAATCAATAGCTTCATCAAGTCTCTCCATTAAATGATAGGAGCGTGCTAAGTAAAATAATGCATCGATAGGTGCTTTATTTTCCTTTGCAGACATCATGTCGAAGTTTTTGTTGATTTTTGTAACTGCAACTTCTAAAAATTCATGAGCATTTTTGTAATCTTCAGAAGACTTTAGAATTGCATATCCTTTACGGTAATTGTAATTTGAACTTTCCTTATCAAAACTTAACAGCTTATCTGCTGTCAATGAAGCATGATAAAAGTTATTGTTCATTACTAACTTCGTGTTCAATTGAACAATCTCACTTTCTGATCCTGTTTGAAGTATATGATTTAATTGTTCATCTGTAAAGTTCTGACCATATCCGATCGTCGTTATAAACAAAACGAAAAGGACTAAAAAACAGGGGGTATTAATGACATTCATCTTTATTCATTATTGTCAATGTATTATACTCCTATATCGGATAGAAAGTTTCAATACATCCGATTAGTTGGGCATATTTTTTAACTCATCATCTTTAGACTTAAAAATATTTATTGGAGTATTATCTTTTGTTTGACCATTTAATTGGATAATTACAAATTGATAAGGAGCATATTTATCAATATTCGAATAATCCCCATTAACATAAGTCGGCCCATTCACTCCAATTTTATTGATTTCAAATTGTACTTTATCTTTTAAAACATCATTTTTATCAACAAACTCTTTTAATAAATTAATCACATTATCAGCTCTTTTATTGGCCAAATTCATGTTGTTTTTAAAGGTTCTTGTAGGTACTTTAGAAGCAGAAGCATTGATTGTTAAAATGAAATCAGATCTTCCACTTTCAGCTTGTAGAATCATTTCGTTAAACAGCTCTTTTAAGTTACCAGCCGTTGGGTTTAATCGATTTCCATTATAACTGAAGTAATGTTTGATCTGAAGAGGAGTGTAAGCATAGGCAATAACTTCCTTATCGTCTTTTTTCTCTTCATCCATTTCAACAGACATTGTGTTCAAGTCAACTACAATATTTGGTTTGATTTCATTGTAGCCATCCACACATTCTGTCTTGAATCTTTCACTATAGAATTCCGTTTCTCCGTTGTTATGATGTAATTTCATTTCATACTCACGACATTTTTCAAGTGTCGTGAAGAAACTTCCATCAGATTCACGCAATTTTATTTCTTTAGGTATGTCATTCTCACAGTTTATACAACTTAAAGTTATGATTACATCTTCTGGAATATCCTCTCCAGATAACGCAGCTATTTTACCTGTAAGTACGACAGCATTTTTAATTCCTAAATAATCGTTTCTCACTTCGTAAATATCTTTTTCACCGTATCCGCCATCTCTAAAAGAAGTGTAGAATCCAGTTAGACCATCTGCCGTGGTAGTGTAGTAGATGTCATCACCTGTTGAGTTCAATGGATAACCTAAATTGATTGGATCGCTCCAGGATTGATCTTCTTCGCTCATAACAGAAACGAAAACATCAAATCCGCCAATACTTTTCTCTCCATTATGTGAAAAATAAAGCGTTTTGTTATCTATTGAGATAAATGGTGAGTCTTCATCATGCTCTGTGTTGATTGTCGGTCCTAAATTCATAGGCTCACTCCATTCCCCATTTGGAAGCTTGGTAATTCTGTAAATATCTCTACCACCAAAACCACCGTCACGATCCGAAGAGAAGTACTTGTACTTTCCATCGGCACTGGAGGTAATGTGTGGTTCCCAAGCATTTGTATTCACTCCCTTGATTTTAATAGGTACAAGATTTTCGAATTGACTGTCCTTATATTCAGTTTCAAAAATATCACCATTTCCAGCATCATCTTTATATACATATAATGTACGCTCATCACTACTTACTGCAACGATAGCTTCGTTTCTTTCAGGGGAGGAGAACTCCATTATTTTCGGTTCAGCCCATGTTTCGATGCCTATTCTATCTGAGCGGTAGATGTCTTCTTTGTATAAATTAGTATAAGGTTCTTTATAATCTTTATTCGATCCATCCTCTCTGAGTCTTCTTGAAGTAAAATACAATACTGATCCATCTAAAGAAATCACAGGAGTATAGTCAGGATACTTTGAGTTGATTTTGCTGCCCAAGTTGATTATTTCATAACTTCTCGTTATTTCCATAATTTCTTCGGCATTCTCACATTGTGTTAACATGAGTTGCGTATCATTTATAAAGTCTTGATTTTTTGGTTTAGTGTCTATATAAGCTTGATAATACTTCTTTGCCTCACTGATGTTGTTTGTTAAATGGTAACTGCGTGCTAAATAAAATAGAGCATCATTAGGTGATGATTTTTCATTATGCGACATTAAATCAGCGTTGGCGTTAATTTTTTCTTTTCCGATCAGTAGATATGGAATTGCTTTAGAAAAATCTTGAGACAAACTAAATATGGCGAATCCTTTTCTGTAATTAAAGTTAGGATTTTTAGGTTCTTTCTTTAAAAGCTCTTCAGCAATTATAATAGATTGTTCAAAAAATCCATCCATTAAAAGGACAGTGTTTTTTTGCACTAATTCTTTTGAATTTGTTGTTTTAATGAAGTTGTCGATTTGTTCATTGGTCATCTGCGCATTTAGATTAGATGCACTGATAATCAGCAGAAGGAAATAGTAGATTGTGTTTTTCATAAGGCGTAAATCTAATAGAAAAAACTCGTTTAGAAATTCTAAACGAGTTTTTAATTTATATGATATTCAAATATTATAATTTCGTATTCGGATCGAATTGCTCAAGGTAATCTGCTACTCTTCGAACAAACATTCCACCTAAAGCTCCGTCCACAACTCTGTGGTCATAAGAGTGTGATAAGAACATTTTGTATCTGATTCCGATGAAATCACCATCTGGAGTTTCAATTACTGCAGGAACCTTACGAATTGCTCCAACAGCCATAATTGCAACTTGTGGTTGATTGATAATTGGCGTTCCCATAACGTTTCCAAATGTTCCAACATTTGTCATTGTATATGTACCTCCTTGGATATCATCAGCACTCAATTTGTTTTCACGTGCTTTGTTTGCTAATTCGTTTACTTTCTTAGCTAAACCAAACAAATTCATTCTGTCTGCTTGCTTGATTACTGGTACAATTAAGTTTCCAGAAGGTAAAGCAGCTGCCATTCCAATATTAATGTCTTTTCTTTGAATGATGCGGTCACCATCCACACTAATATTGATCTTCGGGAAATCTTTAATTGCTTTTGCTATAGCTTCAATAAAGACAGGAGTAAATGTGAAGTTTTCACCTTCTCTTGCTTTAAAGTCGTTTTTAATTTTATTTCTCCAATTCCAAATTTCTGTTACGTCTGCTTCTACAAATGAAGTTACGTGAGGAGATGTATGTTTTGAACGTACCATGTGCTCTGAGATTAGTTTTCTCATGCGGTCCATTTCAATTATTTCATCGCCTTCCATTACTGGAACATTCATAGGTTTTGGCGCTGGTGCTGCAGCTTTTGGAGCTGGAGCATTAGCTGGTTTTGCTACCTCTTTAACAGCTGTTGGTGTATTCCCTCTATTTTCAATGAAATCAAAAATATCTTTTTTTGTAACACGACCACTTTGACCTGTTCCGTTGATGCTTTCTAATTCATTCATTGCTATGCCTTCTTTTTCGGCAATGCTTCTTACTAAAGGTGAATAAAACTTACCACTTGGTCCGTTTTTATCTAAATCTTCGCTAACGTTTACAGCGGCAATAGCATCATTTACAGTCTTGTCCACTGATTCAGCTACTTTTGCTACTTCCTTTACATCCTCTTTTGTATCTACAGTTACTTCGCCATTAGTCGAAATTAATGCGATAACATCACCCACTTGGGCAACCTCATCTACTTCGAAAAAGATTTTCACTACTGTTCCAGAAACTTCTGATGGTAGTTCGTTGTCAACCTTGTCTGTTGCCACTTCTACAAGTGGTTCGTCGATTTCAATTGTGTCACCAACACTTTTAATCCAATTAGTAATTGTTGCTTCGGTAACACTTTCTCCCATCTTAGGAAGACGAATTTCTACTTGTGACATATTTATAGTTATAGAATTATACTCTTAATTATTGCAGCACAAAATTAACCTAAAAATCGGTTATTACAAACGAAAATGACTGATTTATCGGTCTAGTCTTTTCCAATATTTTCGGAGTAAGGAAATATCTTTGATTATTGAATAATCTCTCGCATAAATCAAGTTCAACTTAGAGTGAAGAGATTTATCCTTATTTTCTATATGTTCTTCAGCTGGTGTAAGAATTCCAACTTTAATTTGTGGAAGTGTTCTGGAGGTTATTTTTTCATCATACGAATATCCTACCCAAGAAGTTTTACCTATCAATACGGACCACGTGTTTTTTATGAAGTTCAGTTTGCGCTCATAAAACCAAAGTAAAACAGGAAGTAATATCAGAATTACTAAAGCAATCATAAAATCAAAAGTTCGTTTGTTACGTTTACTTGAGAGTGTAGAAATATTGTCTATTTCCATCAGGTATAAATCACCAGCAGTATCGATAGAGTTACTACCTATAAGGTACATGCTGTTGGGTTGTGCAATCTTAAACTCTACTTTGTTGGATGCTGTTCTGGACATCCAGTTGATAATGGATTCAGCTGTTGTATTTTTAGCGCAGAATATTACTTCATCTATTTCGTAAATATCAATGATTTGATCCAATTGGTTGAGTACACCACTGTCTTTTTCTGTTTTGTGAGCGGTAGGCGAGACATTGTAGATCTTGTTTACTTTGTGAGGCGTGTTTTTAAGAATTTGTTTTACCCGATTCACTTCATCAGGCTCACCAATGATAGCAAAGTTCTTGTTTTTAACGCCTCTTAAATCAAAACGTTTACCTAAGAAAAGATGAAGTGCCAATCTTGACAGTAAAAGATAAGCAAGTACCATTGCAGCACCAAGCAGAATGAATAACCTGGAAAACTGTAATTCTTTTGGGAGTAGGGCATAGACAACCAAGATTATTCCTGTACCTATAAGTGTTCCTGTTAAGAAAGACTTCAACTTTATTGGAAAGTCGTATGCTCCTGAATATAAATTCGTGACCAACCAGGTAATGGTATAGCCCGGTAGTGCATATTTTAAAATTTCAATTGGAAAATCAATACTTTCTAATGACCAAAGGCGTTTCAGATAGTATAATCCTATCAAAATCGCTGTAAAATCGAATGCGGGTAGAAAAATACGTTTTATAAAACGATTTAAAAGTGCAAGTCCTGCCCTGAAGTAGATGGCTAAATTGATGAAGAATGAAAAAAGCTTAGCATTTTTTTGAGAGAAGTGCTTTTCTGCAAAGATTACCATTGCCCGATAAAAGACGAAAACATAATTAATGCTGCTTTTTTTTGTGCTTTCTCCTTTGTAATGAATGATTTGGGTCTCTGGGAAGTAAAAGTTTTTATATCCACCTTTTATAATTCTATACGACAAATCAATATCCTCTCCGTACATGAAAAAGGCTTCATCGAGCAAGCCAACTTTATCTAAAGTAGTTTTGCGCATAAACATAAAGGCACCACTTAAAATTTCTACTTCATTAGTTTCATGTTCTCCTAAATAACCCAGGTGGTATTTTCCAAATGTTTTACTTTTAGGAAATAGCCTGGAAAGACCAAATATTTTATAAAATGCAACAGACGGAGTAGGGAGTCCACGTTTACTTTCTGGTAAGAAATGACCTTTTCCATCAATCATTCTCACACCCAATCCTCCACCTTTAAGGTTTTTATCCATAAAGTCTATGCACTTTTGAAAAGTATCTTCTTCAACGACAGTATCAGGATTGAGCAATAGAACATAGTCTCCTTTTGCAATACGTATGGCCTGATTGTTTGCTTTGGAAAACCCTACATTATTCTTGTTTGCAATAAGTTCAGCTTGAGGAAACTGCTCCCTAACCATTTCTACAGAACCATCAATGGAATTGTTATCAACAACAAAAACCTCTCCTTCAATATTTTTTAAAGCATCGAAAACAGAGTTTAAACACTGCTCGAGGAAGTACTCAACATTGTAGTTGACAATAATAACAGATATACGCATTGATTTTTTTTCCAAAGTAGCTGATGCAAATTTTGTTTTATAAATGCTTAAAGCATCGCGATACAAGAAATTTCAAGAGGGACACCTAATGGTAATTTACTTACTTCGACAGTTTCTCTGGCTGGTGGTTCAGTAGAAAAGTAAGATGCATACACTTCATTTACTTCCTTAAAATCATCCATAGATTTTAAAAATATACTGCATTTTACAATATGAGACATTTCTAACCCAGCAGTTTCTACTAATGCCTTAATGTTTTCCATTACCTGTTTGGTAGCTTGACCAATACTTTCCACCTGTAATTCTCCTGTTTTTGGATCCAATGGTATTTGACCACTAACATACAAAGTATTGCTTTTAAGGATAGCCTGACTATAGGGTCCTATTGGAGCAGGGGCATTAGGAATTGTAATGACTTTTTTCATACATTAATTTCTTTGTACAAGTTTAGCAATTTTGATTTAATTTTTTGTTGGAAAAGTAGAATATTCCGTTTATCAGGTAAGAACGTATTGGTGATGTAAAGTTTAAGCAAAAAAAAGTGGACTTAAAATAAGTCCACTTTTAAATATCATTTTATACCTGAAGTTTATTTAACTTCGAATATTTCGTCATCAATATCTCCATTGATTTCAATACTCTTAATTGTACCATTCAATCCTTCACCTCCTGCAACTTGAGATGTCTTTTTAGGGAATAAGTAACCACTGTAATCTGTGTACTCGCTATGAATATATGTCAGGGTTTGTGGTCCTTCTTCAGTTGATTCAATGCTGGTAGAGTACTCTTTCAACGCTGTCTTCTGATTATAGTATGCTGTAGTCTTTTGCTTACCTATTGTGTATTCAATTACATAAAGATCAAACCCATCACGGCTTTGTATCCCTAATAGCTGAATGTCATCCAAATTACACAATAAACTATGCTCTAAGAAAACTGCACTTGTCTTTTTCTTGTCTTCAACTTCTTCTTTTGTTAGTTCTAAAGATTCAGTCCCTCCAGTTTCATTCATCACAATGTTTACTCCCTCACTTCCGTTGAATTTTTCGTGTTGAAGCACCATCATCCCTTGAAGTGTAATTTTGGTTGCCTGTTTATTAGGCGCCTTGAAGTAAGTTAACATTTCTATCTCCACCGGAGCTTGATCTGGAACGAGAACTGAGTTTATAGCCAAGGTTTTAATTTTCTTGATTTTTTTATTGGCTTTTTTAATAGACGTTGTTTGCGTAACTGCCATTAAATAATTTTCCAACACTTCTGATTTTGAAATATCCGCTGGTTTTAAAACTTTTTCTTTTGCTGGATTTCCATAGGCATCTAAAACAGTAACCTTTCCATCTGCGTCAAACTTCTTTATTTTCTCTAATATTTCCTTATTTCCTACTACGATTATATAGTAATTGTTTGGAGTAATATAGTTTTTACCTAATGATAAAATGTCTTCTTGAGATACATTACTCATTTTTTGTAAATAAGTTTGGTAATAATCTTCGTCAAGTT
>Ga0079223_10003369_pt1 | contig 10070 bp, 8 predicted proteins | sample Stecom2011_FD_75072 | JGI IMG/M metagenome (GOLD analysis project Ga0079223, IMG submission 75072) | Agricultural soil microbial communities from Utah to study Nitrogen management - Steer compost 2011 | ecosystem: Environmental > Terrestrial > Soil > Agricultural land | place: USA: Utah...
ATATTCTTTCGTAATTTGCACTTAAGTTGTTCATATATAATGTTTTATAGCTAAAACAAGATGCTGATTATCAGTAATATGGACAACTTTTTTCTTTTAAATCATAATGCACAACGGGTTATATTAGTGCTTCTGTACAAACTTTAGCTTTGCCTTGCTCGATGAAGTTCTGTCAGTCACATTATCGTTTATTGGTGATGTAACTGATTTGAAATTAAATTCAATACTTCCTTACTCCAAAACCTTCGCAGTAATGTAAATGTTATTCAGTGGCCAATCTCCGTTATCTGCTTCCACTTTTGAAATTTCTTCTACCACATCCATTCCTTTTGTTACTCTTCCAAAAATGGTATATTTTCCATTCAAGTGCGCGGTTGATGATTTTGGTCCTAAAAAGATAAAAAACTCAAAAGGGGCAGTTCTATTATCTGGATTTTCCCTGTATTCCTTCGCACCCGAAACAGTTCCATATTCATGAATTCGACCATTTTCTAATTCTGCAGGAAGCAAATATTCTCCTCCGAGTTTGGCTCGCTTTTTTGGAGTAGATGTTAAATCGCTATTGCCACCTTGGATGATGAAATTTGGAACAATACGATGAAAAAATGTTTCGTTAAAATAATTTTGTTTCACTAAGTAAATAAAGTTGGCCCGATGTAATGGAGTATCTTTATAGAGCTCGATTTCAATATCGCCAAATCTGGAGCTTATAAGCACCTTGGTTTCAGGATTATTCTTACCATATTCAGTTAGAAATGAAACTGCATTTTCATTGGTTATTTCAGGAAATTCAGAATCCTCAATTTTACTTTCGATTTCTTTTTCGACTTCAACTTCTATTTCAGTTTCGATTTCATTTTCATTCTCCAATTGGGAAGCCTTTTCCTTATCTTCACAGCCTCCGAACAAAAACATAATTCCAACGAAATAAATAAACAGCTTTCTCATAAATGGATTTTCGCGATTTTGAAAAACGAATTGTAAAAATAGAAAAAATGGAGCTTCCCGGCGAGGCAGTTCAGTTTAAAATGGCTCCTGTAGATCGTTTGCGCGAGCTTAGACAGGAAACCAATCATATTAACAAAGCTAGAAAGGCTGGGGTTATGGCGCTCTTCTACCCCAACCAAAATTATCAAACCAATTTGGTGTTGATCCTTCGAAAAACCTATAAAGGTGTACATTCTGCACAGGTAGGGTTTCCTGGCGGAAAAATAGAAAAAATAGACCGCTCAATAAAAGATGCTGCTTTACGCGAAACAGAAGAAGAGGTCGGGATTCATAGAGACGACATCGATGTAATTAAAAAACTGACGCAAATTTATATTCCTCCAAGTAACTTTTTTGTTCAGCCCTTTTTAGGCGTTGTATCTAAAACCCCAAAGTTTGTTCTAGAAGAACGAGAGGTTGAAGCTTTAATAGAAGTAGATCTTAACAATTTTATGGATGAAAACTGCATCACCACTCGAATCCTGAGCACATCATACGCTACTCATCTAGAAGTTCCTGCCTTTTATCTAAACGGTCATATTGTATGGGGCGCTACCGCAATGATGCTCAATGAAGTACGGGAATTGCTATATAAAGTGTTATAAAAGCTTATTTTACTATCTTTGCCGAGCTCAAAAAACACACATCTATTTTCTTGATTAGGAATGTAAATTTTAAAAGTTGGAAGAGGGATAAAAATAGAAAGAAATGCTACTAATTTTGATTATCGCATTCTAAAAAATTATTACCTTACAGCTTAACTTACTTAAAAATTAAAATTAACCACTGAAAAATGGGGCTTTTAAAAAAAAATCCATTCGGACATATACTTTTCTTAAAGCTTTGGCTCATAAGGATTATGGGAGCTTTAACGCACCGTCGTTTCAAAGGTTTTAATGAGTTGAAAATTGAAGGAAGCGAAGTAATTCGAAACCTTCCCGATACCAATGTACTTTTTGTAAGCAACCATCAAACCTATTTCGCAGATGTAGTAGCTATGTTTCATGTTTTTAACGCTAGCTTAAGCGGTCGTGATGATAACATAAAAAACATAGGTTATCTATGGCGCCCAAAACTCAATATATATTACGTAGCAGCAAAAGAAACCATGAAATCTGGCTTATTACCAAAAATCATGGCGTATGGAGGTTCTGTGAGCATTGAACGAACCTGGCGCGAAAAAGGAAAGGAAGTCAACAAGCAAGTAAAAATGAGCGATGTTAGCAACATAACTACGGCGCTAAACGATGGCTGGGTTATTACCTTCCCACAAGGAACTACAAAGCCTTGGAACCCTATTCGTCGCGGTACAGCACACATTATCAAGCAAAATAAGCCCATTGTGGTCCCTATTGTAATTGACGGGTTTAGACGGTCATTCGATAAAAAAGGGCTTCGTATTAAAAAACGCGGTATTCTTCAGTCCATGGAAATTAAAAAACCGTTGGATATTGATTATGAAAACGACACGATGGCAGAAATTGTCGAAAAAATAGAATACGGTATCGAGCAACATCCATCGTTCTTAAAAGTAATCCCAAGGGAAGAAATCGAGAAATCTGAAGAATTGAATAAAAAACGTGAATGGAGGTATTAATTCACCTCTAAATTACATCCAATTCTCGCTAAATTGCGACGGCCATTACATAAGGCAGACACTTAAAAAACATTGACTTTTACAATCAACAGGTATTTATATATCTATGTTGAAAATCACTGTTTTGACACTTTCCCAAACTTCTAATTATCCTATCAGTTCACTTTCAAAAGAGCGCTTAAATCGTTATATTTGCATTCCTTAAATTTTAAGTACAAAACACAATATATCACACTTTAAAAAATATAGTTCTATGACAAATCCTTCAAAGATTATTTACACTAAAACAGATGAATCTCCAGCTTTGGCTACACATTCATTTTTGCCAATAATTAAAGCATTTACGGCTCCAGCAAACGTTACGGTTGAAAGTCGGGATATTTCATTATCTGCAAGAATTTTAGCTGTTTTTCCAGAATTCCTTTCCGAAGAGCAACGCGTTAGTGATGATTTAACCGAACTTGGAAATCTGGCCAAAACTCCAGAAGCAAACATCATAAAACTACCAAATATCAGTGCTTCACTTCCACAGTTAAATGCAGCGATTGCAGAACTTCAGAAAAAAGGATTTAATATTCCCGATTATCCTGCAAAACCTAAAAATGATAAGGAGAAGGAAATTCAAACTAAATACGATAAAGTAAAAGGAAGTGCGGTAAACCCAGTACTTCGTGAAGGAAACAGTGACCGTCGTGCGCCAAAAGCTGTTAAAAATTACGCTAAAAAGAATCCACACCGCATGGGCGCTTGGGATAGCAACAGCAAAACCCACGTTGCTACAATGGAACAGGGTGATTTCTTTCATAATGAGAAATCATTGACAATGGCTTCTAACGACACATTAAGTATTGTTCTTACTGAAAATAACGGTAATAAAACTGTTTTAAAAGAAGGAATTAAAGTGCTAAAAGGCGAAATTATCGACGCTACAGTAATGAGCAAAAAAGCCTTGGTTTCTTTCTTAGAAGAGCAAGTAGTAGATGCAAAGGAAAAGAAGGTTTTGTTTTCTATCCACTTGAAAGCAACGATGATGAAAGTTAGCGATCCAATAATTTTTGGGTACGCAGTGAAGGTTTATTTCGACGATTTATTCAAAAAATATGCAGACACTTTTGAAGCGCTAGGCATTAACGCCAATAACGGATTAGAAGTTCTTGAAAATAAAGTATCTGAGTTATCTGATGACAAAAGGACAGCAATTTTAGCCGACCTTAAAAAAATTATGGATGAAAATCCAGATTTAGCAATGGTTGATAGCGATAAAGGCATTACCAACCTTCACGTTCCTAGCGATGTTATTGTTGATGCTTCTATGCCAGCAATGATTCGTAATTCAGGGCAAATGTGGGGGCCAGACGGTAAAACCTATGATACAAAAGCAATAATTCCTGATAGTAGCTATGCGAGTGTTTTCCAAACCACTATCGACTTCTGTAAAAAACACGGTGCCTTCGACCCTACTACAATGGGTACCGTTCCAAACGTAGGCCTTATGGCTCAAAAAGCTGAAGAATACGGAAGCCACGACAAAACTTTCGAAATTCCAGCTAATGGTAAAGTCGAAGTAGTTGACGCTGCTGGAAAAACAATTATCGAACATACAGTGGAAAAAGACGATATCTGGAGAATGTGTCAAGCAAAAGATTTACCTATTCAAGATTGGGTAAAACTTGCCGTACAAAGAGCAACAGCTACAGGCGATCCTGCTGTATTTTGGTTGGACAAAAATCGCGCGCACGATGCTGAGTTAATTAAAAAAGTGAATAAATACCTTCCAGAACACAATACTGACGGATTAGATATTAAAATTCTTTCTCCTAAAGAAGCGACTTCTTACACCTTAGAGCGTGTTAAAGCTGGAAAAGATACTATATCTGTAACTGGAAACGTACTCCGTGATTACTTAACAGACCTTTTTCCTATATTAGAATTGGGTACTAGCGCAAAAATGCTTTCCATAGTTCCGTTAATGAATGGTGGCGGTATGTTTGAAACAGGTGCTGGAGGTTCTGCGCCAAAACACATGGAGCAATTTATAGAAGAAAATCACCTTCGTTGGGATTCACTTGGAGAATTTTTAGCCTTGGCAATTTCTCTAGAACATATCGGAACAAAATACAACAATCCAAAGGCAGTGGTTTTGGCTGATGCACTTGATGAAGCTACGGAACAATACTTAGATAACCGTAAATCGCCGTCACGACATGCTAAAGAAATTGACAACCGTGGAAGTCATTTCTATTTAGCTATGTATTGGGCAGACGAGCTTTCAAAGCAAAACAAAGACGAAGATTTGAAGAAAATTTTCACCCCCATTGCTAAAGAACTACAAGAAAGTGAAGATCAAATTAACCAAGAGCTAATCGATGCCCAAGGTCACTCTGTAGACATCGGTGGTTATTATGCTCCAATAGAAAAGCTGGTTTATGAAATTATGCGACCTAGTACAACGCTAAATAAAATCCTTGTGAAGCTCAACCTATCGGTAGCATTGCAATAAGAAATTGTTTTACCTTTCAAAAACCTTCAGTATTTTGCTGAAGGTTTTTTTTAACCCTAACCCGAAACGCTTGAAGAAACTTCTATCCCTATTATTTCTATTTGTTAGCTTCACAGCTTTCACTCAAGAAAAATTCACCCTAAGTGGTACCATTTCTGAAGAAGATACTGGAGAAACTCTTATGGGTGTAAACATTGTTGTTCCCGAGTTGCAAACAGGAACGGTTACCAATCAATACGGATTTTATTCTATTACTCTTCCAAAAGGCGTATATGAAGTAATTTATAGCACGCTTGGTTTTACTACAGAACGCATTACTGTCGATCTTTCTAACAATATAAAAAGAGATTTCACAATGAAAACAGACTCACAAAGTCTAGATGAAGTTGTAATTGAAGCAAACGCAGAAAAGCTCAATATCCGAAGTTCGCAAATGAGCGCTAATACACTTTCTTCGAGCACTATAAAAAAAATTCCCGTTGTTTTAGGCGAAGTGGATGTAATAAAAGCCTTAACCTTACTTCCAGGAGTAACAAGCGCAGGCGAAGGTGCTAGCGGTTTTAACGTTCGCGGTGGCGCTGCAGACCAAAACCTTATTTTATTAGATGAGGCAACGTTATATAACTCATCACATTTATTCGGCTTTTTTTCGGTTTTTAATCCCGATGCCATAAAGGATTTAACGCTATATAAAGGAGGAATTCCTGCGCAATACGGCGGACGCATTTCTTCAGTTTTGGATATCTATCAAAAAGATGGAAACAACCGCAATTATCAAGCAACTGGCGGAATTGGTCTGGTGGCAAGTCGTCTGCTCCTCGAAGGACCCATTAAAAAAGATGTCGCTTCATTTTTAGTTGGAGGTCGTAGCAGCTATGCACATTTATTTCTTCCTTTATTCGATAATGACAACATCGCCTACTTCTACGATCTGAATACGAAAGTCAGTTATAATTTAAACGAAAACAACCGGTTATTCCTTTCGGGATATTTTGGCAGGGATGTTTTTAAAATTTCAGAAAGCTTCGGAAATACTTTTGGAAACACAACCATAAACTTACGTTGGAATCACCTTTATTCAGATAGGTTATTCTCCAACCTATCTGTAATTTATTCAGACTATTATTTCGGTTTAGAATTAAAGTTCGTGGAGTTTAAATTTGATAGTGGTATTCGAAATTTTAATCTGAAATATGATTTCTCACACTATCTTTCAGAAAATATCGATTTAAAATATGGCCTAAATAGCATTTATTACAAGTTTAATCCAGGAGATGTAAAGCCAACCACGGTAACTTCGGGTGTAAACGAATTTAAATTAACCGACAAATACGCTTGGGAAAATGCTGTTTATGGTGCAGCCGAAATAAAGGTTTCAGATAATATCTCAGTAAATGCAGGTTTACGTCTATCCACTTTTAGCCGTTTGGGGCAGTCGGAGTTCTTTTTATATGAAAATGACAACCCGCTTCTTTACAATGAGGCCCTAGGAATTTACGAAAAAGCAAAACCAAACGATACCATTTCCTTCAGAAGGAGTGAAACCATTAAGTCTTTCGCTAATTTAGAACCACGTTTAGCTGTTTCGTTTCTACTTGACGATGATTCTTCAATAAAAGCGAGCTATAACCGCATGACTCAATACATTCACCTAATTAGCAACACTACTTCTCCTACTCCTTTCGATATATATGCGCCCAGCGGAAAATATATAAAACCTCAGTTGGCAGACCAAGTGGCAATGGGTTATTTCAGAAATTTCGAAAATTATTCTTTAGAAGTAGAAACGTTTTATAAAACGGTTCAAAATCGTTTAGATTATATTAGCGGTGCCGATTTAATAGCAAACAACGCCATTGAACAAATACTATTGAATGGCGAAGCAAGAGCCTACGGTTTGGAAATGTTGTTCCGAAAAAACACAGGGAGATTTCAAGGCTGGTTGGCCTACACCCTATCAAAAAGCGAACAACGAACGCCAGGAAGAACGGCAGCTGAAAGCGGAATAAACAATGGCGAATGGTACAATGCGGCTTGGGACAAAACGCACGATTTGTCGATTACCGGTTCTTACGATTTGTCAAAAAAATGGACTTTTGGCGCCAATTTAATATTTCAAACCGGTCGTCCAACCACCTTCCCTGAAGGACAATACGAATACAACGGTATGGTTGTTCCTGTTTATGAAGCACGTAATAGCAGCAGAATTACACCTTTTCATCGTTTAGATATATCTGCTACACTCACTCCTTCCCAAAAAACGGATAAACGTTGGAAAGGCGAATGGGTCTTTAGTATTTACAACGTTTACAATCAGAAAAATGCAGCGTCAATTTCCTTTAGCGAAAACACAGACACGTACCAAAATGAAGCTGTAAGACTTTCTATCTTCGGAATTATTCCATCAGTAACATATAACTTTAAATTTTAAAAGATGAAGCAGATCATAATGTTAATTGCTTGCGCTCTACTTCTAGCTTCTTGTGAAGATGTTATTGAGGTAGACTTAAACGATGCCGATCCAAGATTAGTAATAGAAGCGAATATTAATATTCGAGTTGAAGATGATTACGTAAATAGCTATGTAAAACTAACCACTACCGCTCCTTTTTTTGACAACCAAGTTCCCTTTGTAGAAAATGCCTCAGTACACATTACCGATGAAAATGGTCTTGTGTATAGTTTCACCCACGCTGAAAATGGCTTTTATATAAGCGATTTTTCACCTCAAGAAAACATAGACTACACGCTTGAAGTTATTTACGAAAACGAAATATATACCGCTACAACGAATCGAATTCCAAGCGTACCACTAGAATATGTAGAACAACGGGATGACGGAGGTTTTTCGGGAGATCAAATTGAATTGAAAGCTTTTTTTACCGATCCCGCTGGCGAAGAAAATTTCTACTTCGTAACAGGAAGTTCTGAAAGGGGAATTAATCGAAATGTTTTAAATGATGAGTTTTTTGATGGAAATGCCATTTTTGCATTATATCGCGCTGATGATTTAACCACAGGAGACAATGTTCAATTCATACTCCACGGCATTACTGAAGAATATTACAACTATATGTTTATCCTCCTTCAGCAAACAGGAGCTGGCGGCGGTCCTTTTGAGACCCAACCTGCAACGGTAAAAGGAAATATTATAAACGAAACCAATCCTGAAAATTATCCTCTCGGATACTTCAGAATATCAGAAATTTCAGTGCTTGATTATACGGTTCAATAAATCGTCATTATAAATTACACGGCATCGTTCGTAAATCGTACATTTGTATATGTCTTTCACAAAAACAACAGAATCTGAATCGAAATACAACCATTTAGAAAAAATGGACATTTCTGAATTGCTTCAAAACATCAACAACGAAGACAAAACAATTGCGTTTTCAGTTGAAAAAGCCATTCCGCAGATTGAAAAACTAACTTCCAAAGTAGTTAAGCAATTAAAATCGGGCGGTAGATTGTTCTACATTGGCGCAGGTACAAGCGGTCGTTTAGGTGTTGTAGACGCCAGCGAATGTCCACCAACATTTGGAGTGCCTCACGATTTAGTTATCGGAATTATAGCGGGAGGCGACACGGCCATCAGAAAAGCGGTTGAGTTTGCTGAAGATTCCGAAAATCAAGGCGTCAAGGATCTTCAAAATGAAAACATTTCTGAAAAAGATATAGTCATAGGTATAGCTGCATCAGGAACCACGCCTTATGTAATCGGTGCGCTAAACTATTGCAACGAAAACAACATACCTACAGGCTGCATTACGTGTAATGAAGGAAGCCCTATTGCAAATACCGCTGAATTTCCAGTAGTAGTTACCGTCGGCCCTGAATTTGTTACAGGAAGTTCAAGAATGAAAGCAGGAACTGCGCAAAAGCTCGTTTTAAATATGATTTCCACCACTGCAATGATTCAATTAGGAAGAGTAAAAGGAAACAAAATGGTGGATATGCAATTGAGTAATAACAAATTAGTTGATCGCGGCGTTCGAATGATTATGGAAGAGTTGAATATTCCTGAAGAACAAGCACACCGATTATTAACAAAACACAAAAATGTCCGTACGGCATTAAACAACTTTCAAAATGGGTAAAGATCACACAGATTTCGACATATTAAAGAAGGGTTTAAAGTATATGGCTTTTGCCTTACCGCTGCTTTTTTTAGCGCCCTATCTCCTAACCTTATCATTTCTAAACAAAGACACTTATATATTTTTCGTCTTTCTTTTTCCCGCTCTAATTGCTGGAGCCGGAGCTATTTATCTTTGTTTTAAGGGGATTAATACAATTATGAAGTCGATATTTTAAACTAAAGTATCCATATTTTGGTTTACTACATTGTGACTTCAAACTAAAAAAGTTGAAAATTTGACGACAGTCGAAAGTAAATATTCAATGCTACTACTCCTTTTTATAATTGAATAAGTACTCAGTACATCTCCACAATTACATTTCTATTACTTTTTAGTCGTGTTCGTGTCCGATTAAGAATTAATACCCGCCCGAAACGATACACTTGAATTAATATTAATGGGTAGATTCGGAGGTTTCATTGGTTAAAAGACATAAGACTAAAGATTTACCCCTTAATAGTCTTTTAATATATATAATTTCACTGTTCGACAAAAGACTTACGACCGTCGCGCTAGAAAACGTAACACATAAGACTTTATTCATAATGACTTGAAAACAAAATAGACATAATCAGATGTTTTAATGAATATCTATTTTTTAGTCAAATATCTGATAGCAAGGTGTTGTTTTATAAAAATGCTCTAAAACCCTACTCCAGTTGAACTAATCTAATTTTGAAATATTTTAATCGGACAACAGTGATATAATTTGAATAAAAATTCTCTTTAGATTTTTTAAAATTCAAATAGCAGGTGTTATTTAGAAAAAAATACTCCTAATTTTGGATTTATTCCCTGTAGACTCACCAAATTGTATGCATAATATTCGCTACACCCCAATAAT
>Ga0079223_10003372_pt1 | contig 10067 bp, 8 predicted proteins | sample Stecom2011_FD_75072 | JGI IMG/M metagenome (GOLD analysis project Ga0079223, IMG submission 75072) | Agricultural soil microbial communities from Utah to study Nitrogen management - Steer compost 2011 | ecosystem: Environmental > Terrestrial > Soil > Agricultural land | place: USA: Utah...
CCAATACAGAGTTAATCAAAAGTGCTACAAACAATGAAGAACCTAGAACAATTGACAAGGTAATTGGAAATATCATCATAAATGAACCAATTACACCAGGCCAAAATCCCAATGGGAAAAAAGCAGCTACAGTAGTAAGGGTAGAAATAATAATTGGATAAGCGATTTCTCCTACCCCTTGTTTTGCAGCTTGAGTTCGGCTCATGCCTTCTTCTTTCATCAATCGATAAACATTCTCAACAACTACAATTCCGTTATCTACCAGCATTCCCAATCCCATAACAAGTGCAAAAAGCACCATAGTATTCAAGGTATAGCCAATTGCTTCGAGCACCATAAACGAGATAAACATCGACATGGGAATGGCAAAACCAACAAATAAGGCATTCCTAAAACCCAAGAAGAACATGAGCACGGTAACAACTAGAATAATTCCAAAAATGATGTTGTTAACCAAGTCGTTAACCTGATTAATTGTTCGCGTTGATTGGTCGTTTGAAATCGTAACATTCAAATCTTTTGGAAAGTCGTTCTCTTTGGTTCTTTCAACTATTTCTTGAATTGCATAAGCCGCATCAACCATGTTTTTTCCGCCGCGCTTTTTCACGTCAAGCATTACTACTTTATCACCAAACTCTCGGGCATAAGTAGTTTTATCTCCTGCTTTAAATGAAATTTCTGCAATGTCTTTTAAGTAAACAGAGCCGCCTTGTGTTTTTACTACAAAGCTTTGAAGGTCTTGAGGGTCTTTGATTTCTCCTATAACTCTAATGGTTCGCTGCAGCCCATTTTTAACCAAATTTCCAGCAGAAATCGTCATATTCCCATTTGAAATGGCACCTACCACATCATCGAAACTTACTTTCGCTGCCATCATCTTATAAACATCAACAGCTACTTCAACTTCTTTCACTTGAACTCCCCGAATATCGGCCTGTTTAATTTCTGGCAACTCCTCAATTCTATCTTGAAGCAGTTCAGCAAAGTCGTTCAGCTTATCTGTAGGATAATCCCCTGAAATATTTACATTCAAAATGGGCATTTCTTCAGAAAAATTAAGATCGAAAACGTTAGGTTCTACTTTGGCGCCATTAAATGTTGGCCAATCTTCACCTGCTTTTTTAGCATCTACTTTATCCTTTACATTTTGCTTGGCTGTTTCTACTGTTATGTTTTCATCAAACTCTACAGTAATCAAACCATAATCTTGTTGTGAAGTAGAAAGTATCTCAACTACATTGCTCAAGTTCTCAACTTCCTCTTCAATGGGGTCGGTAATCAAACGCTCAATATCTTCAGCCGTATTTCCTGGATAGGGCGTACTAATGTAAATTTTCGTTTCTACAATTTCTGGGAAACTTTCACGTGGCAAGTTTGAATAAGCAGACAATCCAGCAATGAGCAATACGGCAATAATTACATAAATTACCGTTTGGTTTTCTATTGCCCAAGAGGAAATCTTAAACTCTTTGTCAATCTTGTTTTTAGTTTCAGTCATTTGCTTTTTACTTTAAAATTTCTACTGTTTGCCCATCAACTACTGTTCGAGCTCCTTCATCTAGAATCTGTGATCCGGCTTTCAAGCCTTTCAACACTTCAATAAAACTTCCTTCCGCTTTTCCAATTTCAATAAATACCCTTTTCACCTTCGCCCTGTCTCCGTTTTTATCTTCTATCAAATAAACGTATTTGTTTCCTTCAGCATCTTCTGAAATTACGTTTTGCGGAATTACTATTGCAGTGTCAGTAGAATAGTTAACAATGCTAAGTTTTGCGTTCATGTTGGGTTTAATCTCCCAATCTTTATTCACAACTGCTGCCTCTACTCTAAATGTTCTATTATCTGGTTTAATATAATTACCAACTTGACTAATTGTCGTTGGAATCGTATCCCTTAAAACAGGGACAATAACATTAACTGCTGTTCCTTTTTTAATGGTTTTAATATAATTCTCAGGTACCTCAGCTTTTGCATAAACCTCATCGAGATTAATCAAACGCATAATTCCACTCATTCCACCAGCACTTACCATATTTCCTGCTTCAATTAATATTTCATCTACTACACCTGAAAATGGAGCTATTATATTTGTTTTCCCAAGCTGAGCACGCAGCTGCTCAACCATTTTATTTTGCCCCTTATAATTGGCTTTGGCTTGTAAATATTGCATTTCCGAACCAATGTTTTGATCCCATAATTTTTTTTGCCTTTCAAATGTAATTTTAGTCAATTCTTCTTGCACCTCTGCTTGAACCAATTGTTTTGACAAACCCCCATCATCAATTCTAGCAAGCAATTGACCTTTTTTTACGCTTTCACCTTCTTTAACCAAAATCTCAGTGAGCACACCATTATATTCAGCAAAAAGCTCAATGTTTTTATCTGCATTAAAATTTGCTTGAACTTCAATATAATGTTTGAATTTTCGAGGCACTAAATCATAAATACTAACCAAGGGAATCGATTTGTTGCTATCCATTGCATCAATAGCTTTTGTTAGCTGATTCAGCTGATCGGCTAAGCTATGCTGCTTAACTGAAAGTTCTCCTTTCAACTCCTTCATTTCATTGATATCATTCCGTTCAAGTACTTTTTCAATTTTCTTTTCTTGAACTTTCTCTCCACCACAGGCTGTTATGAATAAAACTACTATTATGGCAGTTAAAAGGGATAAGTTTTTAATCTTCATCTTTTTATTTATTAAGGGCTTTGTCTAGGTTTGATTTGGCATTAATTAACTGAATCGCTGCATTGATATACGAACTTTGAGTGTTTAGTAACTGCTCATTGGCTTGGGTTAATTCTAAGCTTGTGCTTACCCCCTCTTCGTATTTCGTTTGCATTTTGTGATAAATGCGTTCAGCTAGTTTTATATTTTGTTTAGAAGTTTGAAACTGACTTAATGCAAAAGTATATTCAGAGCGAGCATTTGCAATGTCAATTTGTAGCTTTTGAGTAAGTTGTTTTTCTACTAATTCTGCAATTTCAAAGTCTATTTTCGCTTGTTGAACTTTGTTATTTCTTTCAAATCCAGAAAAAATAGGAACGCTTAAGTTAAGTCCGATGGTTTGTGTTGGAAACCATCTGGCCTCATCTAAAAAATCAAACTTGCTGCTATATGAATTTTGTTGATATGAGTAAAAAGCATTCAAAGAAGGCAAGTAAGTAGATCTTTGTTGCTTCCACAACAACTTAGACGCTTCTTTTTGGGTTGCCACTAATTTATAATCAATATGAGACTTTATATCAAAATCATTATTTAAGTAATCTTCGTCAGTTGATTCTAAAGTAACTTCATCAATGCCATCCAACAGTTCTATCTCATTCTCTATGTCGATACCCATGGCAAACTTCAATTGGTTTCTGCTAATTTCAATTAACCGACTTGCCTGATCATAAGCGCTTTTGGCATTGGCAAGCAACAACTCTAACTGATCTCTGTCCTGCTCTTCAGCAAATCCGCTTTCATAAAGCGCTTTGGTTTCATCAAGGTTTTTTTTCAAATTCACTATGTTTAAACTCAAAATCTCTGCATTCTCCTCGGTTACCAAAACATTGCCATAAGCTTGGGCAATCATTTGCTTTACTTCTGTTTCTGTTTTTTCCTTGTCATTTTTTGTCAACTCTAAATATACACGACTCGCTTGAAGCCCTACAAAATAGGAACCGTCAAACAAAAGCTGTGTTGCGCGAATGTCAACTCCCATTTGTTGTTCAGTACCAAAAGTAAATTCAACATACTCTCCTCTGGCCCCACCAAAGGACTCAGCAGGAACTAATTGCACAGGCAACTCAAGGTATTTCTGATAATTACCTGTAGCATTTACCTGAGGCAATCCCATGGCAATTGTTTCCTTTACCTTTCGTTTCGATTTTTGCACCTCCATGGAGGCTGACTGAGATAGATAGCTATGCTCAATCCCATATCTCTGTGCTTGTTCTAGCGTAAACTGCAGCTTTTCTTGTCCATACAAACTGCTGTTAATCAATGCCAAACAGCTGCTTATTAAAAGCATGGCAAACCCTTGTTTTCTAATTTTCATCCTTCTCTATGGTTTTCATATAATCAATTCCCTTGGCGCTTAAAACGCCCCTGAGATGATAGTTGATAAAAGAAGAAAGCACCTCTTCTTTTGAATAAGTTTCATGCAATTTGTCACTCTCCCTGGCAATAGCAGTTACCATGCCCATATAAAATTTACCAATGAGTTCTGCTTTAATTTCAGTCCGATAATAACCCTCTTCTATTCCTTGTTTTATATTGTTGACAATTCCTTTAAAAATAAAGTCATCCTTGTGGCTCTTTAAAAAACCCAAGGCCTCTGGATGGTACTTTTGCAAGTCAAAAATTAACATGGGTTGGTGAATAACATTCATGCGACTGCCAACAAATTGATGTACGCTTATCAGTCGATCAATTGCGTTATTTGATTGTTTCGTTAATTCTATAATTTGATGTTGCTGCTCTTCAACTAAAGATTTTACAACCTTTTTAACAAGATCTTTTTTGTTGCTGACATATTGATAGAGGGTTTTTTTAGAAATCCCTAGCTTGCGCGAAATATCATCCATCGTAAGGCTTTTAACACCAAATTGATAAAACAATTTCCCTACCTTTTCTATGATTTCTACTTCACTCATGATTTTTTATTAGGCGGCAAAAATAAGAAACAATATTAACAGCGGAAACGATTTGTGTATTTTTTGTTTATGTTAAGTTTTATACATTTAATGTTAGCGCAAACCGTTGTGTGAATTATATATAAACCAGCATATTTTTCAATATAAACAACAGCATGATCACAATGAAAAAACAAAGTTCTCTCAATAAATTGAAGGTCTTATGTAAAAAGTGTTCTTTTGCATATTAATTTTTATTGCCAAAAAATGAAAAGATCAGAGATTAAATCGCTAATAATCAGCAAAGAACTAAATAGCACTGTATTGGTAAAAGGCTGGGTCCGTACCAAAAGAGGAAGTAAAAACGTCTCTTTTATCTCCCTTAACGATGGAAGCTGCCAACAAAGCCTTCAATTGGTGGTAGAAAATGCTGATTTTGATGAAGCTATTTTAAACAAAATCAACAGCGGTGCAGCCATTTCAGCTAGCGGAATTTTGGTTGAATCTCAAGGCAGTGGACAAAACCTAGAAATAGAAGTAAAAAGCTTAACTGTTCTGGGAGAGTCCAATCCAGATAAATATCCCTTACAACCAAAAAAGCACTCTTTAGAGTTTTTACGTGAAATTGCACATTTGCGTTTTAGAACCAATACTTTTGGTGCCATCAATCGCATTCGCCATGCAATGATTTTTGCCATTCACGAATATTTTCACGAGCGAGGATTCTACAACATTCACACCCCTATTATAACAGGTTCAGATGCCGAGGGTGCTGGAGAAACTTTTAAAATCACCAATTTCGATTTAAAAAATATTCCATTAACTGAAGATGGAGATGTTGATTTTAAACAAGACTTTTTTGGAAAAGAAACGAACTTAACAGTTTCAGGTCAATTAGAAGCAGAGTTGGCTGCAATGGCCCTGGGAAAGGTTTATACTTTCGGTCCTACTTTTAGAGCAGAAAATTCTAACACACGTCGTCATTTATCTGAATTTTGGATGATTGAGCCAGAGGTGGCATTTGCCGATTTAGAGGAAAATATGGACTTGGGCGAAGATTTGCTCAAATCTGTAATTCAATATGCTTTGGATAACTGTAAGGATGACTTGACATTTTTGGACAAGCGACTAGCAGACGAAGAAAAAAACAAAAAGAAAGAAGAGCGCTCTCCTATGGGATTAATCGAACGTTTGGAGTTTGTTGTTAGCAATAGTTTTGAGCGAATTTCTTATACTGAAGCAATTGAAATTTTAAGAAACTCTAAACCCAATAAAAAGAAACAGTTTGAATACCATATTGATGGATGGGGAGCAGACTTACATTCAGAGCACGAGCGCTACTTAGTAGAAAAGCACTTTAAAAAAGCGGTAATCTTATACGACTACCCCAAAGACATTAAGGCATTTTACATGCGCCAAAATGAGGATGGAAAAACAGTAAAGGCCATGGATATTTTATTTCCAGGAATTGGTGAGATTGTTGGCGGATCGCAAAGAGAAGAGCGCTTGGATTACTTAGAAAAAAGAATGAAGGAAATGAATATTTCTGCAGATGAGCTGTGGTGGTATTTAGACCTTAGAAAGTTTGGAACAGCTCCACACAGTGGATTTGGATTAGGTTTTGAAAGGCTTATACTATTTATGACAGGCATGGGAAATATCCGCGATGTGATCCCTTTTCCAAGAACACCAAAAAACGCATCTTTTTAATTCGGACTATATAACAATAGTTACTTCTACTTATTGAATTTTTGAGAGTGCGAAAGATTTCATTTGATGTGCTTATCTTATTTTTGATTGATTATCTTTATCCAAAGTTCTGATGCAGGCTTATGGTAGGATTTTTCAAAACAAATTTTTATAAATGCGCAAGCTCAACAACATTAAACTCGATACACAAAGGTTAAAATGGCTTTAAAACAATCGCTACAACAAAGAATGATGCAAAAGTTATCTCCTCAGCAAATACAGCTGATGAAGCTTTTGCAATTGCCAACTGTGGCTCTAGAGCAACGTGTAAAAGAAGAACTAGAAAACAACCCTGCCCTAGATGAAGGGAAAGAAAAAGATGAGCTAGAGGAGGAAGAAGAGCGTTTAGAAGAACGAGATGACAGCCGAGAAGAGTTGGAGGATTTTGATTTTTCCGACTATATGGACGACGATGATACGCCAGATTATAAGTATCAAGTTTCAAATAGAGGAAGAGATGAGGATGAAAAAGACATTCCCTATAGTGGTGGGTCGACATTTCACGAAAGGCTTTCTGCCCAAATAAACTTGCACGAACTTGATGAAAAACAGAAAGATATTGCCCGCCACCTGGTTGGCAGCCTAGATGATTCAGGTTATTTACGTCGTGATTTAGAATCAATTGAAGATGATTTGGCTTTTCGCAACAACATTATGACTACCACTGCTGAAATTGAAGAGGTACTCAAGGTAATCCAACAAATGGATCCTGCAGGAGTTGGAGCAAGAGACTTACAAGAGTGCTTGCTGATTCAAATTAAACGAAAACAAAATAAAAATCAACACCATATTTTAGCAGAAGAGCTTTTGACAAACTTCTTTGATGAGTTTACTAAGAAACACTATCAAAAAATAATTAAAAGACTTGAAATTAGCGATGATGATTTAAAGTTAGCCATTGATGAAATTTTAAGACTCAATCCAAAACCGGGAAACTCAACCAATGGTAGAAACAAATCTGTTCAGGTTGTTATTCCAGATTTCACCCTGCAAATAAAAGATGGGGAAATAGACATTGTGCTCAATGGTAGAAATGCACCACATTTGCGCATTAGCAATGAGTATAAAGGCATGATTGACCACTATAGCAAATCTGAGACAAAAAACAAGAAAGAAAAAGAAGCGATGAGTTTTGTCAAGCAGAAACTAGATTCTGCAAAATGGTTTATCGATGCAATCAAGCAACGGCAAAACACCTTGATGAACACCATGGAAGCCATTGCTACTTATCAGAAAGAATACTTTTTAGAAGGAGATGAAACCAAATTGAAGCCAATGATTTTAAAAGACATTGCAGAAATCATCGACATGGATATTTCAACCGTTTCTAGAGTGGTTAGCAGCAAATATGTTTCTACTCCTTACGGCACCTTTTTACTAAAATCCTTTTTCTCAGAATCGCTTTCAACAGAAGATGGAGAGGAAGTAAGTACAAGAGAAGTGAAAAAGATTTTACAGGATATTATTGATGCAGAAGACAAAAACAAACCACTAACTGACGAAAAGCTATCTCAATTGTTGAGAGATAAAAAATACAACATCGCACGACGTACAGTAGCGAAGTATAGAGAACAGTTGAACATTCCAGTAGCACGATTACGAAAAGAATTGTAGTAATGCTAAAAATAGTTACCAAGGGGATTTCAGCAATTTTTCATCCAATTTTTGCGCCTCTCATTAGCCTTTACATACTTTTTAACTTTCCTATTTATCTTAATTATAGGCTTCCATCTACTTATTTTGTAAACGTATATCTGCTTGTATTTGTAAACTTAATAATGGCACCCATCCTTATTTCTTATTACTTAAAGCGCAAAAAGAAAATAAAAAGCTTAGAGATGGAGTCTGTAAAAGAAAGAATCATACCCTACGCTGTTAGTTTTGTATTTTATGCGCTCAGTTGGTTTCTATTAGACAACATTAGGTTTCCTTATTATTATCTATCGGTATTTCAGTGGGCAGGAGTTACCATCTTATTGCTATTGGCATTCGCCCTGCTCAACCAAAAAACAAGCGCTCACATGGCTGCTTGGGGTGGAATTTGCGGAATGATTTATACAGCTGCACAAGTTTTAGAAATTGACAGCAGCAATATTCTCATTGTAGTGATTTTAATAAGCGGAATTGTTGGCTTTTCACGATTGTATTTAAAGGCCCATTCTCCTGAAGAAATCCTCAGTGGTTTTTTACTCGGCTTAAGCCTTCAACTTTTTGTCCTCTTCTAAATTAAAGCATCGGATAAAAGGCATCTTCTATGTGCTCTATCTCAACAGTGTTGTTTTGAATTAAAACAGAAACAATATCAAACCTACATTCCAAGTGAATGTCGTGCTCTTGTATGTATGCGTCGGCTGCACGGATAATGTGTTTTTGCTTTTTTAAGGTAACAGCCTCTTTGGGGTTTTCAAAAACAGTTGAAGTACGTGTTTTTACTTCTGCAACCACCAAAAAGTTATTGTGAATGGCAACAATGTCCAACTCAGCTTTTCGATAAAGCCAATTGGTTACCAAAATCTTATAACCCTTCTCTCGCAAATAGACCAACGCAATTTCTTCACCCTTTTTTCCTACTTTATTGTGCTCGGCCATCGAATGTCATTTTAACTTTTGACCCCTCCCTACTCAGTTTGAGTTTACGCCCCATAATTAGTGCTTTGTTTTCTTTTATATGCCCTGCGGGAACACCAAAAACAATCGGAATTCCCAAGTCTTTTGTGTTTTCTACAACAATCTCTTTGGCTGTTTCTCCATAGGGAATTGTATTGTCGTTCATATCCGTCAAACCACCCACTAGCAGTCCACAACAGCCATTAAGCAAAGCAGAGCGGCGCAAATTCACCATCATGCGGTCGATGTGGTAAAGGTATTCATCCAAATCTTCTATAAAAAGAAACTTCCCTTTGCTCGACAATTGAGATTTGCTTCCACTTAAGCTATACAGTATAGATAGGTTGCCGCCGACAATGGGCACCTGCAATTGCTCAAAAGTTAACAAAGAGCCTTCTTCAGCTTCAAAACTATAAGTCAATTCTTCGCCAAAAAGCGCTTTTCTCAAACTCTCTGCCGCAACATCAACTTCTTCAATCGGCAAAAAGTTAATTGGCATGCTAGCATGTATGCTTTCTACTTGCAATTGTTCATGTAGGTGACAATGCAAAACAGTAACATCGCTGTAACCAACCAACCATTTAGGCTTTTGTAGAAACTTGTTAAAATCAATCTCGTCAATTAACTGAACGGTACCATATCCTCCTCTGGCACAAATTATAGCTTTGCAGCTTTCATCGTCTAAAGCAGCTTGTAAATCAGCAATGCGTTCTGTTTTTGTGCCAGCAAACTGACGGTCTTCTTGGAAAAGGTTGTTTCCAAATTCTACTTTTAAGTCCCATGATTCCAGGCGTTGAACGGCAGGCTGTAGTTCTTTTTCACTAATTTTTCTTGCGGTACTGATTATACGTACCATATCGCCCGCTTGAAGTGTAGGTGGTTGTTGCATGTTTCAAAGATAAAGCTTTGAAACAATTTATGACAAAATAAAGCATGCATTTAAACGAATTTTCGTAATCTTGCTTTCTCAATTGGCAATTGACATTGTTTTTTATTGCTTTGCACAAAAAATATTCAATTGACACAAATCGGGCCTATAGCTCAGGTGGTTAGAGCACTTGACTCATAATCAAGTGGTCCCTGGTTCGAG
>Ga0079223_10003373_pt1 | contig 10066 bp, 9 predicted proteins | sample Stecom2011_FD_75072 | JGI IMG/M metagenome (GOLD analysis project Ga0079223, IMG submission 75072) | Agricultural soil microbial communities from Utah to study Nitrogen management - Steer compost 2011 | ecosystem: Environmental > Terrestrial > Soil > Agricultural land | place: USA: Utah...
TACAAAAACGTAAATTTTAATTGTTCCTAGTTTTATAAAAACTTATTTCTCTATTAAATCCTAAATAAAAATAAATGCACATTAAATCGGCAGAATTTGTAATGAGCAATAGCGATGTGGACAAATGTCCAAAAGATCGCTTGCCTGAATATGCATTTATTGGGCGAAGTAATGTTGGTAAGTCTTCTCTTATCAATATGTTAATGCTTCGTAAAAATTTAGCAAAAACCTCTGGACGACCAGGAAAGACTCAGCTTATCAACCACTTTTTAGTCAATAAAAATTGGTATTTAGTCGATTTACCTGGATACGGGTATGCGCGAGTTTCGAAAAGCAGCAAAAAAACATTTCAAAAATTTATTACTGATTATTTTGCTAAAAGAGAGCAAATGATTCTCGCATTTGTACTTGTAGACTGCCGTCACGAACCTCAACCTATCGATTTAGAGTTCATGACTTGGCTAGGCGAGAATGGTATTCCTTTCAATATTATCTTTACAAAAGCAGACAAATTAAAACCAATGGCATTGGAACGCAACCTAAAAGCATATACAGACAAAATGCTGGAAACTTGGGTAGAAATGCCAAAGTACTTTGTGACCTCAGCCAGTAGTTCAGTAGGAAGAGATGAGCTTTTAAATTATATAGATGAATTAAATTCAAATATAAATCGCACTGAATTTTAATCATCTTTACTTCAGGTAAAACTTCTCGTTAAAAAAGAATCTCACAGTTTATTCAACTTTTAATTGGAATAACCTCCACATCTCCATAACTTCGTTTATATTGGAACAGATTTTTGCTTTAATCTGAATCATTACCACAAATAAACCTAAGATTATGAAGAACTTACCCGGCCTTACCACAATTCTTTTTCTTCTATTTTCTTTTAATAGCTGCGCTACATTTTCATCGGTAGGATTAGATAATCACTATATCATTGATGGAAATTTTGATTTAACATCAACAGACAATTCTACGATAAAAATTAACCACAACACTTGGAATGCACTTCTCAAAAAACACGTACAAAACAACGGATTAATCGATTACAAAGGGTTTATAAAGGATGAAGCTAAATTAAACGACTACTTAAAAATGCTTTCTCTTAATCAACCTAATAGCACTTGGAGTAAACCTAAAATATTAGACTATTACATTAACCTGTACAACGCTGCAACTGTTAAATTTATAATTGAAAATTATCCTGTAAAAAGCATTAAAGACATAAGTCGTCCTTGGTCTAAAAATAGAGTTTTAATAGGGAATGAAATGATTTCCCTAAACAATATTGAACATGGAATTCTGCGAAAGATGAACGAGCCTAGAATTCATTTCGCGTTAAATTGTGCTTCTATCTCCTGCCCTAAACTTCTAAATGAAGCTTTTACTGCAGATAAAATAGAACAGCAGCTAGAACGAGTTACAAATGAATTCATCAACAGTAAAGAAAATAACATTTCGATTTCTGAAGCTAAGATTTCATCTATATTTAAATGGTACAAAAAGGATTTCTTAGTTAACGAGAAGAAAGATTTAATTGGTTTTATAAACCAATATTCGAAAGTCAAGATAAATTCAAATACGACAATTTCATATTTGGATTACAACTGGAATTTGAATGAAACAATCTGAAATATCCAATAAGCCATTTTATTCCGAGTTGGTATAATCACTTCAAATAGTTCAGGTTTACGAAGCTATTATTAGCAATCATCAGAAAACTATCCTAGTGGCTTTTTCATCCTTAATATTCGACATTTAGTAATTTGTATATTCGCATAAATAAATCAGCATAATGCTTTCCATTATAATCCCAGTATTAAATGAAGATCAAATCATCGAAAAGTTACTTTTTCATTTAAAGGAAAATAGTTCAGGTGAAAATGATATTGAAGTAATAATAGTTGATGGTGGAAGCACGGATAATACTAGGGATTTAATTAAAGACTTCAGCAAACAAACCTCGACCCCTGAGAAGTCTCAAAACGTAAAAAAAAGAATTTCTTTTCAGCTCTTTACTTCAGAAAAAGGACGGGCTAAACAAATGAATTATGGGGCAAAACAAGCTTCTTCCGAATCCCTTTACTTTCTCCACGCCGATTCTTTCCCGCCAAAAAATTATGATACGTTTATTTTATCTGAAATAAACAAAGGCAATATTGCTGGGTGTTTTAGAATGAAGTTTGACAGTAATCATTGGTGGTTAAAACTTGCTGGATGGTTAACGAGATTTAAATGGAAGGGATGCAGAGGCGGAGATCAAAGTCTTTTTATTTCTAAAAAACTTTTTAATGAAATCGGTGGATTTGATGAGAGCTATATTATTTACGAAGACAATGTTTTAATTAACGAACTATACAAAAGAAAGTCTTTCATTGTTATTCCACATTCCCTAACGACCTCTGCTAGACGTTATAAAGAATTTGGAATTTGGCGTTTGCAATATCATTTTTGGGCAATTCATTTAAAGAAATGGTTAGGTGCAAATGCAGATGGATTATATGCATACTATTCAAAAAATATTTCCAAGACACAATAACACACCATTAGGTAAATATCAGAAATACTGCAGTTTAGTTTAATATCGCTTTATTTTTTTCGATATTGTAGTAAATTTTAAAGATAAACTATATGAATATTTTTGAGGCAATTAGAAAAGATCACGATATACAACGCGAACTTTGTCGCTTGGTTACTTCAACCTCGGGCGATTCAAAAGAGAGAAAGCAAAAGTGGCAAGAGTTAAAACACGAATTGCAAATTCACGCAGATGCTGAAGAACGGACTTTTTACGCACCGTTAATTCACAATGATATGATGCAAGAGCACGCACGTCATGGAATTGCTGAGCACCACGAAATGGATGAACTTATTGAAAAAATTGACGATACCGATATGGATTCACCTGCATGGCTAGTTTACGCCAAACAACTATGTGAAAAAGTTGAACATCATCTAGAAGATGAAGAACACAGCTTCTTTCAATTAGCAGGAAAAGTGTTTACCGAATCTCAAAAAACAGATATCGCAAAAGATTATTTAAAGCAAATGAAAGAGAACAGGTAAATTCAATAATTTGATGTTCTAGAACTACCGCTAACATAAATCAAACCTAACAGGTTTTAAAAACCTGTTAGGTTATTTTGTTTTACATTCCAGATATCACCTTATCCTTAGGAAGTTTTACAGAATAAGAAAATTTCAACTTCTTAGTTTCTCCAGCTTTTAAGTTTAAACTCCAAGTAAGCTCTCCTCTATCGGTATTCACATCTGCATTAGAAGTCTCAACAAGCTTGATTTCTATATCTTTTTCAGTTGATAGCGGGAACTGTTCTTTTACATCAATTTTCACCGATTCACTACGAGTGTTTTTAACAGAAATCTCATAAGTATAAACTCGTTTTTGAGAATTGCCAAAGAAAGAAGTACTCCCTTCCTCATTCACTCTTTCACGCTTTGCAACAATACGTTCGTCTCTCCCTAAACTTAAGGTTAATTTTTCTTCAGTTGTATTGGGATTTATATATGAGCTACCAGCAAAATTATTATCGATAATCAAATTCGCACTACCTGGCAAAAGGTTAAGCTTACTCCAATTTGAAATTTTTGCAATTAAGAAAGCTGTTTCGTCCAATCGAGGTGCAGTAAGATAGGAGTATTCTGCAGGCAAGTCATATTTCTTTAATCTAACTGCCTGTGGTTTTTGATTCGAATAAATATCGTAAGGTGTATTTATTACAAATGAAGTTGACAGTTGACTCTCCTCAACTACTGCCATCTCATTTCTAGTGGCTCCATCTTCCAATACTTCCACTTGTACTCCAGCAATTTTACCTTGTAGTCTCTGAGGGAGCGGAGCAGCAGGTTGATAAAAACCTACCCACCACGGATTTAATTGTGGCGCATTGTTATTGCGTTTCGGATTTCCACTTGAAAAAGCCAATTTCACTTGCTTCCAATCAATTCCTGTAGCTTGTGAAACATTAGCGTTGTATACTAACTGTACAGGCTCATTTAGGTTATCTACTCTTACTTCATAAAAAGGTGTCCAAGACACATTATTTGTAAAATAATGGATATCAAAATTTGTTTTCACAGCTATATTAGAATTCAATCGAACAACTAATTGCCCTGCATTTTGTCCATTACCACCAGCTTCTTGTAACTGATTATTTAACTTATTAACTATCTTTTGTTGTTCTGCTTCTTTACTTTTCAAGTCCAAAATATTTGCAGAAAGGGTTTTATATTCTTCTCTGTAATATTTTATCATTGTAGCCATACTGGTCGGGGACACTCCATTTTGCCCACCAAACTTTCTATTTTCTTCCAATAATGCTAAAGTGCTTTCCTCACCTTTTCGGGAAGTTACTATTTCGTCTAAAGTGTTTTTAGCTTTGTCGTATTTACGCTTTACCTCTAAATATTGAGCGCTTTGATTTTCCCCTTTTACCAAATAATCTCTTTCAAAAGATACCGAAAGAATTGTTATTTGGCTATTATCACTTGTAATACGAATACTATTGGGATCAACATTTTGTGCAATCTGACTAATTACAAGTTCAGAACTTCCATTAGGCACAGAAAATTGACTAATTGTATGATGCATACTTGCTCCACTACCATATATTGTTACATCTTCTAAAGAAGCTGTAGTTTCTAATGTGTTTTGTGCAAACCCTATTTGTGTTGTTATCGTCAAAACAAGAAATACTATTGGGAGTGGAAAAAGTTGTATAAGAGTTTTCATAAGCAATTTGTTTTTTATCGATATATCCAATATTTGTGCCGAGCTCGAATAACCTTAAAATTATTCCTAATTATTTGGAGTAGTATTTTTTCACCACAGTTTCGGCCGACTTGTTTTGAGGGGTAAATTGACTATCATTATTACCACCTACTTTATCGTGTGCGATAAACCATTTCCAAAGAAAACCTCCTGCAAACCAATTTTCATCCCAAATAGATTGGTATAGCCCTTCTAATAAATTAGATTGAGCTTGTAAATTCACCGAATTCATAGACCTATCACTTTTCCAAGGTTCTTTTCCACTATAATCTACACTTCGATACCCATATTCTGTAAAAAGAATTTTTTTACCTTTTTCCTCTGAAAGGGCTTTCAACTCAATTTGCCATTTCTCAAAACCCGATTTTATTTCAGCAATAGTTGGAGTCTGACTATTAGAAACAGGGAAATACGCATCAACCCCAATATAGTCTAAAACATCCCAAAAAGGAACTCTTTTATATTCGTCCCAATTGGCTGCATAAGTAAGTTTTCCACTATAAACTATGCGAACTTCTGTAACTAATTCACGCCAGTACTCGGGCCTGTGAATTATAAAGTTTTCCAATTCGGTACCAATACAGAATATTTCAACATCTTTCCGTTCAGCTAATCGAGCATAATCTAATATGAAGTTTTTATAGGAGTTTTCTAAACTCAACCAATCTTCTTCAGAGTTCATCTTAATTCCACCCGTGAATTCTCCCCGCCAAACCCATATTTGGGGCTTTATCATTACCTTAATACCATTCTTCTGAAGTGTATTTACATATTGCTCAACACCAATTATAGTTTCTCCAAACCATTGCCTTTCTGAACTATATATTAACTCTGGATGTTCAACATTCTTGATAAATCCAAAAGGCATAATTGCAGCGTAATTAGCATTGATACTTAATAAAGGTTCGATATTCTTTTGTTTAACCGAATCGCTAGAAGACACGAAGCTTACTCCATTAATTTTTGTTATATTTTCTATTTTCGACTCTTCGTGTTTTGCTAAATCTTTCTTTTGCACACAACTAACAAACTGTGTAAAAAGCATAATGTAAATTAAAAAAGTGTATCGTTTTATCATAGTATCTTCTGTAGCCTATGAAATTAAGTTAATAATTCAAAAACTAAAAAATAAATCTACACTTTTAAATATGCTCTAATTGTAATTGTGTAGTTTTATAAATAATCGAATAGGGTTATATTCAAACTATGGAGCACGTTGTTATTATAGGTAATGGAATAGCAGGAATCACTGCTGCTAGGCATATTCGAAAGCTTTCAGACAAAAAGATAACTATACTATCTGCAGAAACAGAGTATTTCTTTTCTCGCACGGCATTGATGTATGTGTATATGGGGCATATGCGATGGCAAGACATAGAGCCTTACGAAAGTTGGTTTTGGAAAAAAAATCGATTAGAACTCAAAAAAGCCTATGTAGAAAGAGTAGATACAGACAACAAAACTTTATTCTTTAAAGAAGGGGATTCTATTAGTTACGACAAATTAATTATAGCTAGTGGATCTGTTACAAATACCTTTGATTGGGAGGGTTTAGATTTAAATGGTGTTCAAGGTTTAGTAAACAAGCAAGACTTAGAAACTTTAGAAAAAAATGCTCCCAATAATAAGGCATGTCCTCACGCAGTGATAATTGGCGGTGGATTAATTGGTGTTGAATTGGCCGAAATGCTTCGCACTAGGGATATAAAAGTTACAATGCTAGTTCGAGAGGAAGGCTTTTGGGCAAATGTGCTTCCATTGCCTGAAGCAGAAATGATTTCACAACATATAATCTCACATGGTGTAAACCTAAAACACCTCAACAATCTCGAAAAAATTATTGGTGATGCAGATGGAAATGTTAAGGCTGTAATCACAAAAGAAGGGGAAGAAATCCCTTGTTCTATTGTGGGAATAACCACTGGAGTAAAACCTAATATTTCGTTTTTGAAAAATTCAAAAATTGAAACTGACAGGGGTATTTTAGTCAACAGAAAATTAGAAACAAACATTAAAGATGTTTACGCTATAGGAGATTGTGCTCAACAACGAGAACCCATTGGTCTTCGACCTGCAATTGAAGCGGTTTGGTATACAGGTAGAATGATGGGAGAAGCTCTTGCTCAAACTATTTGTGGTAATCATTTTGAATACAACCCGGGAAATTGGTTTAACAGTGCTAAATTTTTCGACATAGAGTATCAAACTTACGGATGGGTATTTTCAGAAGAAAAACGGAAGGATTACGAGGAGCAGTTTCACTGGAAATGCAGAAGCAATTTACGAGCTGTAACTGTATCTTATCATAAAGAAACTCGAGAATTTTTAGGAATAAATACTTTTGGAATTAGAATGCGACACGAAGTTTTTGATAGGTGGTTAAATGAAAAACGCGGTGTTGAATATGTTATAAAAAATCTTAGCCAGGCTAATTTTGATCCCGAATTTTTCAGTAGATATGAAAAAGAAATTGCGAATGAATTTTCATCAATTACCCAATTAGCTACATCTTAATAAAATTATGAGTACAGTTCAAAGAAATATGTCCCTTACAGGAGAACCGTCAAAAACCATAAACGGTCAACAAAAAATCGCATCTACTATTGGGTTGATTGGCTTATTGATTTTGGCATTAGCTCTTTTTAATGTGGATTTTCCCAATAAATCGGTTTGGCTAGCAGCTTCCCTAACTGCAATTGGAGGAGGAACTATTTGGTTTTCTATTGCGGCGTATAGCAATAAGCACGAAGGCATAAAAAACGACGGTATATATTTTAAGTCGTTAACCTCAAAAGGTTTTTGGGGATGGATTTTAGGGATTTCCCTAACTTTATTCTATGTATTACTCTATTGGTTTCCACAATATCTAGGATATGTGCAAGGTGGAGATAACAAAGGTGTTGTTGCTCTTTTTGATCCATTAAGCAAATTTTTAAATGGTGGACCTGCAAGCCAATGGTTTCTATATGGCACACTTTATACCTTGGCAATTTTAGCCTTCGGAATAAAATTTATTTTAAAATACAGACATAATAAATACGAAAAGTTAAGAACATACTCTGTAATGTTTTTTCAGTTAGGGTTTGCCTTTATTATACCTGAATTAATGCAACGTCTAAATAGCGAAACCTTTTCATTACCGTATTACGACTTAAAGAATATTTGGCCTCTAAACCACTATAACTTCGAACAATATAGAGTTGATGATTTTATTTCTGCAGGTAATATCGGAATTGGACTATTAATATTTGGTATTGCTTCCATATTTATAATCACTCCTATCCTAACGTATAAATACGGAAAGCGTTGGTATTGTTCATGGGTTTGTGGTTGTGGTGGTCTTGCTGAAACCGCTGGAGATCCTTTCCGTCATTTAAGTGATAAAACGCAGGTGGCTTGGAAAGTTGAAAGATGGGTAATTCACAGTGTATTAGTTTTTGTAGTATTAATGACCACAGCAGTTGTGCACTCTTATTTAGGTGACGATACTTCCAAATATTGGCTTACAAAAGATGTTTTCCTCATAAGTGTCGGTGTATTTTTAACCTTGGTTTTTACAGGGGTTTGGGTTTTTAAAAGAGAAGAAATTCAAAAAGACGCTCGCATTGGGTCTATAGCATACTTTGTAATTATCATCACCTTGATAGCCCTGCATTTCACGACTGGAAAAACTTTATTCCTTTTTGATGCTGAAACGCTGCGTTCAACTTATGGATTTCTTATTGGTGCTGTTTTTAGCGGGGTAATTGGCGTTGGCTTCTACCCTATTTTTGGCAGTCGAGTTTGGTGTCGCTTTGGTTGTCCGATGGCAGCGATATTAGGATTTCAACAACGTTTATTTTCAAGATTTAGAATTACTACCAATGGAGGCCAATGTATTAGTTGCGGAAATTGTTCTACATATTGCGAAATGGGAATAGACGTTCGCGCTTATGCCCAAAAAGGAGAAAACATTGTTCGCTCTAGCTGTGTAGGCTGTGGAATATGTTCGGCTGTTTGCCCTCGTGGTGTTTTAAAACTTGAAAACGGAACATTAGAAAAAAGAATTAATCCTAATGAAATACTACTAGGAAACGATTTAGACTTAATGAACTATGTAAACAAATAATCCATATTTAGTCTTAGATTCCTACTAGGTTTGTATCCACATTCAAGTGATTGTCAGATATTTTTCTGAAATTCGCAATTTTAAAATTCTAAAGCATTTAATGACCAACAACATCAAAGTAATTATTCCGGCCTTCAATGAAGAAGACGCTATTGCTAAAGTAATTGCGGAAATTCCAGAAATTGTTTCAGAAGTAGTTGTTGTAAATAATAATTCTACAGACAATACTGCAAAAGTTGCTGAGGACTCAGGCGCCACAGTATTACTAGAACCAAAAGCGGGATATGGTTATGCATGCTTAAAAGGAATGGAATATATTGCTAATCTAGAAAAAGCTAAACAACCAGATATTATCGTTTTTCTAGATGGTGACTATAGCGATTACCCTTCAGAATTAACCAGAATTGTAGCACCTATTATCGAAGATGATGTAGATTTTGTTGTAGGCGCTAGAGTAAAAGAACTTATGGAAAATGGTTCTATGACCTTACCTCAACGCTTCGGAAATGCTCTTGCAACCAGGCTTATGAAGCTTTTCTTCAATTCAACTTTTACAGATTTAGGGCCCTTTAGGGCTATTAAATACGATAAGTTACTAGCTTTGCAAATGGAGGATAAAACCTACGGATGGACAGTTGAAATGCAACTTAAAGCATTGAAAAAGAAGTACACTTATGTTGAAATCCCTGTTAAATATAGAAATCGAATAGGTGTCTCAAAAGTTTCAGGTACAGTAAAAGGTGCTATATTTGCAGGCGTAAAAATTCTAACCTGGATTTTTAAATACAGTTTCAAAAAATGATTCTTGAATCAATAATCATTGCAATATATTCCATTGCCCTTCTCCTCATTTTCATGTACGCGTTGGCGCAACTTAACTTGCTATTCAATTATCTTAACGCAAGAAAAAAACATAAAGAATCTCCTACGTTCAATTTTTCAAACGCCGAGGAAATCCCTTTTGTAACCATTCAGCTTCCAGTTTATAATGAGCTGTATGTTATGAAACGCCTACTAGACAATATTGCTCTTATAGACTATCCTCCCGACAAATTAGAGATTCAAGTTTTAGACGATAGTACAGATGAATCTTTTGAAACAACCGCCAAACACATTCTCGAACTAAAAAAAACAGGTCTCAATATTCAGCATATTTCTCGCGAAAA
>Ga0079223_10003376_pt1 | contig 10061 bp, 5 predicted proteins | sample Stecom2011_FD_75072 | JGI IMG/M metagenome (GOLD analysis project Ga0079223, IMG submission 75072) | Agricultural soil microbial communities from Utah to study Nitrogen management - Steer compost 2011 | ecosystem: Environmental > Terrestrial > Soil > Agricultural land | place: USA: Utah...
TAATACCGGTAAGATTTGTACGATTCAAGCTTATATTATAATCTGACAATTTGCCTGTAAAGGATCCAAAATCATACTCAAGCTCAAACTTCTTAAAATTCTTAAACCGCTCGAGTGCCAGTTCCTGCCCACTTTGTTTCCGGTCCAACAAATATGAAGTTCTGAACCAGATATCGCGTAATCGGTGAAGATCATACTCTGTGACCGATTCATCATACTTCACAGATAATGTCCTCTCCTTAGCCGGAAAGCCTAATGAAATAAAATCGACATCATGTTTCTTCAAATAATCCTTCACCTTATTATTATCGTCACATTGTATTACAATACCCGGGTTCTCACTAAATAAGGCCTTCACCTGATCACCTTTACCCAAAGCAGACAAATCAACCTTCATTCCACCACTATTAGTAGTGAAGCACATTTCAAGCAGTGTAGTTATAAGTCCTCCAGAACCAATATCATGACCTGCTAAAATAAGTTCCTCCTGTATAAGATACTGCACTGCATTAAAGGCGACAACAAACTTCTCGCTATCTAATACTTCGGGAGGTGTGGTTCCTATTTTATTTAAGACCTGTGCAAAAGCGCTTCCACCAATTTCAAGATCACAAAATGAAAAGTCGATATAAAGAATTTCTTTTGATGGATCATTAACGAGCACAGGCTCCACAACTTTTCTGATATCCGATACTTCAGCTGAGGCAGAAATTATAACAGTCCCGGGGGCAAGCACCACTCCATCGTTGTACTTTTGGGTCATAGACATGGAATCCTTACCGGTAGGTATATTTATTCCAAGGGCACAGGCAAAATCACTGGCCGCTTCAACTGCCTGATATAACCTTGCATTCTCTCCCTCATTTTTAGCAGGCCACATCCAATTGGCACTGAGAGAGACAGAACGTATACCATCAGTTAAAGGTGCCCATATTATATTGGTAAGTGCTTCTGCAATGGAAATTATTGAACCGCTTGCCGGATCGATTAACCCGGCAACAGGTGCATGACCTACAGAAGTAGCTATCCCTGCAACGCCCTGATAGTCCAACGCTATAACTCCAACATTATTTAAAGGAAGCTGTAATTTCCCGGCTGTTTGTTGTTTAGCTATTCTGCCAGTAACCGACCGGTCAACTTTATTTGTGAGCCAGTCCTTGCTGGCAACAGACTCCAGCTGAAGCATCCATTCCAGATATGTTTCTATTTGTTCAGGTTCATAAACTACTTCATCAAAATCTGATGGTTCGGTTGAATCTTCCAATACCATTTTGGGTGGATTACCAAACATGTAACCTAATTGCCAATCGATTGGCTTTTCTCCTGTTTTGGAATTTTCGAACGTAAACTGCATGTCGCCTGTTGTTTCACCAATCTCATAAAAGGGTGCACGTTCTCTTTCAGAAATCTTTTTCAAAAGTTCGAGATGCTCCTTGTTCATCACCAGGCCCATTCGCTCCTGTGATTCATTGCCAATGATTTCTTTTTGCGACAAGGTTGGATCGCCAACAGGAAGTTTTGCAGTATCAATTTTCCCACCGGTAGTTTCTACCAATTCCGAAAGACAATTTAAATGGCCACCTGCCCCATGATCATGAATAGAAATAATTGGATTTTCATCCGACTCACTTAATGCACGAATCGCATTAAACACCCTTTTTTGCATTTCAGGGTTGGCACGTTGAACAGCATTAAGCTCAATGTTATTTTCAAATTCTCCGGTTGCGACTGATGAAACGGCACCGCCTCCCATACCAATTCGATAATTATCACCACCCAATAAAACAATGGCATCATCCTTAACAGGATTTCCCTTCACACTATCACGCTTGTTGGCAAAACCGATACCGCCAGCCAGCATTATCACCTTATCATAACCATATTTCTTTAGATGTTCAAAATGTTCGAAAGTTAGAACTGAACCAGCTATAATTGGCTGACCGAATTTATTACCAAAATCACTGGCACCGTTTGATGCTTTAATAAGTATCTCTTCCGGTGTCTGATACAACCAATTTCGTTCTTCAGTTGCTTGTTCCCATTGCCGGTCTGACACCAGACGTGGATAGGAAGTCATATATACTGCAGTACCGGCTACAGGTAAACTTCCCTTACCGCCGGCCATTCGGTCTCGTATTTCTCCTCCTGTTCCTGTTGATGCACCATTAAATGGCTCAACCGTTGTGGGAAAATTGTGTGTTTCTGCCTTTAGGGAAAGAACTGACTCAATGTTTTTAACAACAAAGTAATCAGGTTTATCTTGTGTCTTCGGTGCAAATTGTTGTATTACCGGCCCCTGTACGAACGAACAGTTATCTTTATAAGCAGAAACAATCTTATTTGGGTTTTCATTTGATGTTTTTTTAATAAGCTGGAAAAGTGAAAGCTCCATTTCTTTTCCATCGATGACGAATGTTCCGTTAAATATCTTATGACGGCAATGTTCAGAATTTACCTGCGCGAAACCATATACCTCACTGTCGGTAAGTGGACGTCCAATAGCTTCAGAAACAGTATCCAGATACTCTATTTCATCCAGACTAAGTGCTAAACCTTCCTGTTGGTTATATGCTGCTATGTCCTCAATAGGCCGGATCGGATCCGGTTGTTTATTTATTTTAAAGATCTGCTGATCCAGTCCGTTGTACATACGTTGTAGCATTGGATCAAATACAGCATCTTCACTTTCTACCTGAAGAAATTCTTCCATGCGTATTATATCCGTGATACCCATATTCTGAGTAATCTCTACAGCATTTGTACTCCAGGGAGTAATCATCTCACGCCGTGGCCCTATAAACCAACCGACAAGTTCTACTTGTTCCAGATGCTCACCACCTGAAAACAGCCAAATTAACTTATCGATATCGGCATGCTGAAGTGCCTGGGTAGATTCTACCGCAATAACTGACTTGTTTTGCGTCTTGAAAAAATGAATCATGTATAGCTATTTTTATTGACAAATAACGTGTAAATCACACGTTGCAAAGATAGAAAATTATAACGGGGTAACGGATGACCTGATTCGAAACCTGCTCTATTAATATCTGAAACTTAAAAAAGCTAAAACATTCTGTTTTTAATAGAAAAACAAGTTTATTTGTAAAAATTATTTATATGATTCGATTTTTATATATTCTACTCATCATCAGCTTCATGGTTTCATGTAGTACAACACGGAAACTACAAAAGTCATATAACGGCAAACCAGTTTCTATTTTGAAAAAAGACTATGGGATACCATCTACCATCATAGAGCGTAAGCGTGATACGATTTATATCTATGAAAAGGCTGATTCTTTACGCAGTACAGAAATCAGTCAGGGAAGATTAACCCTTGATCCAATTATAACACCTGCTGTTGTTAAAACAGAACGTTTTTATTTTACTGTTGAAAAAGGAATTATAACCGAGGTAAGATCAGAGGATGAGTACAAACGTTAATTAGGTAATATTTTTAGGTAAAAAAGACCGCATTTAAAGTTTTTTTTTACTTTTGCACTCGCAAAAAGAAAGCAATAACTTAGGCTTTTAAAAAAGGCTAAAAGTAAAAAGTTCTTCATCAAATAATTCTGCCCAGATGGTGGAAATGGTAGACACGCCAGGTTGAGGGCCTGGTGGCCGTTATAGGCCGTGCAGGTTCAAGTCCTGTTCTGGGCACCACGTACAAATTCAAATTATAACAAAAGCGTTTAAATCATTGATTTAAGCGCTTTTGTTTTTTGAAGAAAATACCCAAAAAACTTCATCGAAAGGTATATAAAAAGGGGTAAAATTGAGACCATGACTTAGCAAATAGATTCTCACTGCTGTTGCCAATGTGAATCTTATCGTGCTACAATATTATATGTACCTCCTTTGAACCTGTATAGATTATAATCATCCTCTTTACGATCCGAATTGATTCGGTTTTTGTTAGCTATCACCCGCTTCAGCTTAGCCGGTATGTACACAATAGCATTACTGCCTTCCGGAACCGCTAATTCCATTGTAAGTTCTGTCTTATCTTGATTCACCTTCACTTCTACCCTGCCTGCTACTGTTTCGTTTCCTGTTTCAGCATATTTGAGAATACCAAGTTGTGGTTTTACTTTAAAGGATTTCCAGCCAGGCTCTATTGGTTCTAATCCACAAACATATTGCGATAAAATCGTTAAACCTCCCCCACTCCAGGCATGGTTATTAGTGCCATACCCAATAGCTTCTGATTGCTGTTCACCACGTGGAGGGCCAAAATTTTCATATAAGGTAGTGAAAGGACTTTCCTCAACCATCCGATAATACCTGTCTTTCATCCTGGCAAGGCCAAAATCAGGTTCCCCCATTTTAAACAGCGCTTCAAGCACATACTTTTCCATATATGGGCTGGCAAGATAGGATGATTTAAAAATGTCGAGCAGTAAAGGATACTTATCCTCATCGGCCAGTCCGCCAACCACCGCAAGTGCCTGAGCCCGGTCATCATACTCGCCCTCATAGGCATCAGTCCGATATCCTATCCCATCCCAAAATACTTTATTAAATGCTACTTTAAATGCAGCCATTTCTTCTGTTATTCTCTGAACCTCATCAGTTCTTCCTACCAGTTCCGACATTTGCAAATATCCTTTTAATGCAATGTAATACCAGGCATTATACAATAATTGCTTATCAATTTTTACGCCCCAGTCGCCCCAATACCAGCCACCCTCTCTGTGAACCAGTGTACCATCAGGTTCTAATTCCCACACATCAAGATACCTCCTAACACCATCATACACTTTTTCAATGGTCTCTTTGTCACTGGTATTCATATAATAGTTCCAGAAACCATAATGTCCAACACTTGCAAGCATCTGCCCCGGAAGTTCTTTATTCCAGTTACCTTCGGGTACCGGAGAGTAAATAATGCCATCGGGGCGTTGCCAATTAATTAGTTCCAGTATACCTTTTTTAGTAATAGCCGATGACGAAGGACTTAAAGCATAAAATGCCTCACCACTTTCATTTACCACATCACCCCACCATTGTGCCCGTTCCCGGTCAGGACAATCCATATAGGTGTCGCGCATGGTAACATATAAGGTACGGACAGCCATTTGCCATAACTTATCGTAAAAAGGATCATTGCTGTTGAAGTAACCTGTAAACTCACAGTCATAACCGGTTTCCCTATATGTAAGTGAATTTATTTTTACACCTTTCGGGATCATATATTTCATCACATGCCCATTCATCCATCCTAAGGATTCGTATTGCTGTCGCCCTTCTTTGGTAATATATTCAGCACGCACCGAAGCAACATTCAATCCCATATAATCAAAGTTATCAGTCTGCATTCTTATTACCAATCCTGCAGGAGCTTCTATATCCAGTATAGGATGAGCATGACAATTGTATGGAAGCCTGCATTCTATCCATTCACCGGTTCCTTCATTCGGCAGTTCATTGTCATTTTCATAATTTCGAATACCGTAGTCCTTCCATTGAGGAATTGGTCGTAACCATAGCTTGTTCCACGGAGCTGACTCTGCTTCTCCACTTACAACCACCCCGGTAAAACCTTTTAAATCAGCACCAGGTTTTACCCACTCAAAATCATCAATCTGAGCATTAAAACGAATATTGGATTCTGGCAATCTGTAATTCGGATTCTCGTATACCGTTTTTTCGAAGGCCTTGTTTAGCTTTCCGTGCCATGTATGATCAGTGTAGAGATCTATTGCATTACACTCAAATGCCAATCCTGCCTGCCCGCTGCTCTTATGAGAAAATCCATCTTTGCCAAAATACCAGGTCAGCACTGCTACAGTATTTGCCCCACTTTTAAGGTAAGGAGCAATATCTACTTCATCATAATAGGTATCCTGAGGATTCGGACCCCTTTTAAGCAAACCTTCATAAACTACCATTTGCCCATTGATCCACAACCAATATTTTGAATCGGTAGCAATTTTAGCAATTGCACGATCAGGTAGCACTTCAAGTTCGATATCCTTCCTAAAGTTTATCCAGGTGTTTGTTTCATTTTGTGAATGCTCAAGTGTAATTCTTTTGGCTTTCCAGGATGTATTTTCTGCATTTATATTTAGCGTCAGCAAGCAAATTAATACCGGCAAAATGAAAAGTTTCATATTTTTAAGTTGAATTAAATATTGTATGGATAGTAAAACTACAGAAAAAAATGAAGATATAATTCTATAAATGATGAAATTGAATAATTAAAAAAGAGATAAATTGGTAAATTACCTTAAATATTCAATACAATCAGTGGTGATTGCAACAGCTATTCTGATAATAAATCTTGATAAAACAGTTGAAGCCTTAATGACATTATTTATTGAAAAAGAAAACAGATGATCTGAGTATAATAAATACTTACAAGTTCATCCAATCACTGACCGTTTCGATTTCATCTTTAATAATGGTATGTGCCATACCGGGATATATATTTAACCGGACATTTGCACCTAAAGATTCCATAATTACTTTTGTCTGCTCACTTCTTTCAACAGGCACATGAGGGTCATTATCACTATTGCCAATAAAGACCTTCGTTGCATTAAAGTTTCCGGAATACTTAGCAGGATTAACAGAATTACCTATAAGTCCACCTGTAAAGCCAATAACTCCAGCATAATTTACAGCATATCGGCTTGCGGTCTCTAAAGCCAGGCATGCCCCCTGTGAAAATCCCATGATGTATATATTCTCAGTGCCTATAATCAATGCGATCTCATCAATTAATTTCTTCACCACCTCAACTGCTGACGACAACCATGGCTCATTCTGCTCTTCAGGAGCTAAAAAGCTATATGGATACCAGGAATTATTTGTTGCCTGGGGAGCTACAATATAAAAATTATCCACGTTAAATCTTTCAGCAAGTGAAATGATATCACGGGCAGACCCTCCCCTGCCATGTAATAATATCATCGCCTTTTCCGCCTGATTTACAGGCATCCCACCTTCCACTAATAAATTATTATGCATCAGTCGTAATAGGTTTCAAAATTTATATCAATAGACGGCAAATCTTCTTCAATTGAAGCACGATTCTTCTCCTGCCATTGAGGCAACTTCAATGCTTCTCCCAATTTTTCTCTTTCCTCATCAATCTCAAATCCAATGTCACTGGTAGCAACTTCAAATAGAATTCCTGACGGTTCCCGAAAATATATAGAATGAAAATATTGCCGGTCAAGAATACGCGTGACATCAAGCCCGTAAGCTTGTAATTTCTTGCTGATTTCAAGCTGAGTATCATCACTTTCAGTAGCAAATGCCAAATGATGAACCGTACCACTGCCCGACAAACCGCGTTGTGCATCCGGAACACAAACAATATCAACCAGATCGCCCGACTTGCCTGAAGCTGAAAACCGAAAGCGACTCCCTTTCTCTTCTATAGAATGATGATCCATTATGGATGTAAGAAGGCCTGCAGTTCTTTCATAACTTTCGATACTTAATGTCACACCATAAAATCCCCGAATAGCATGCTCTGCCGGAATATGGCCTGTGCCATAACCTTTTCGAAGATCTTTAGCATTTGCAACAAGTTCCAGTCCCTGCCCCTCATAATCCTCAAAATAAATAAAAACCTCTTCAAACCGTTGCTGAGGAGGCCGGTAAGAAACATTGAATTTATCCAGCCGTTTCATCCAGTATTCCAATGAGGATTCCGGAATTGAAAAAGAAGTAACCGTTAATTGCCCATTTCCTTTCCGGCCTCTTTTAAGTCCGGGAATTGGGAAAAAAGTCATGATACTGCCCGGACTTCCGGTTTCATCGCCATAATAAAAATGGTAAACATCCGGAGCATCGAAGTTTATGGTTCTTTTAACCAGCCTCAGCCCAAGGATTCCGGCATAAAAATTCAAATTTGCCCGGGCATCAGAAGTCATTGCAGTGACATGATGCAATCCGGTAATTATTTTACTCATAATTGAATAAATAATGATTTACGAACTTCTTTTTCTATATTACTTGTTTTGTGGCCTTTCCCTGTTGTATCTTCAACAAGCAGTATATCGCCCGACCTGAAAGTTCTTTTTTCACCAAGGCTTGTAGTAATTTCAATGGCCCCATCCAGCAATATTACAAATTGCTTATCAGGTGCATTATGAAAATCCCAATCATATTCAGCAGGATTCTCTCTAAACTGAACCGATTTTACCGGAAATTTTTCAGATAGAGATCCCAATTTTCCCTGATGTGAAAGCTGAACCTCAACGTCAGCGAAATGGCTTTCGCCCTGCTCATCAGAATATATACGAGTATAGCGCATCTTAACCTGTTTATTATTTGAAACCTAACAAACATATATTGAGAATGTTCTTTAAATGAAACTGGTAAAAACTTTAAAATCCGAACACAAAACACAGCACATCATTGCAGAAACAATAGCTTCATGCCCTACATATTTTAAAAGTTGAAATTAAATTGTTCCAGTTAAATAACAGGCCACTCATTAAAAACCCGGCAATCTTTTTATATTCCAAATTTCAGATTCTTCTTTTTACAAATTATCCCTACTTTAGTCGTTTATTTAAAATCAAAAGAGATGAAACTAAATCCTGTAAAGCCACTAAAAGCATTAAATAAAGCCTGGCTTAAAACTAAACCAGTCCGAAATCAAATTGAACAGTTTAAGAATAACCTGAACCAATTATTTGAACATACAAATGAAAATGAATCTGAAGAATTTCATAAAAACCTGCTGAGCAATTTCCTAAAATCCTCCTATTGTTACGACAACTATTTAATTAATACAAGGTATCGGGAAGATCTTGCAATTTACAATGGTTCAAATACAACTTTTACAGCAGGAATAATTATAGAAACAAAAAAACCGACCAACAAAAGTGAAATGCTCTCTTGTGAAAACATCAATGTAAAAGCACTGCATGAATTGATTCTTTATTACATGAGAGAACGTATAACAGAAAAAAATCTTGAAATAAAACACTTAATTGCCACCAATATATATGAGTGGTTTATTTTTGATGCTACAGAATTTGAAAAACATTTTGTTAAAAATTCAAACTTTCTCCGTGAATTCAACAAATTTGAAGGTAAACAATTAAGCGGCACTGATACTGATTTTTTCTATAAAAACATTGCAGCACGATGGATTGATGAAGTGAAGGATGAAATAACTTTTACTCATTTAGATCTAAGAGATATAAAAAAATTACTGCCAGTCCCAAATCCTGCTAATGACGCCAAATTAATTCCCTATTATAAAATTTTTTCTCCTGAACACCTTTTGAAACTACCTTTCGAAAACGACAGCAACTCCCTTGACAAAGGCTTCTATCACGAATTACTTCATATTATCGGACTTGAGGAAACTAAAGAAGGTAATAAAAAAGTTATCGGCCGAAAAGCTCCCAAAAGACGCAATCAGGCGTCATTAATTGAAAACACTATTAATATTCTGAATTTTGAAAATTATATCTCTTTTGTCAACCGGTCAAATTATGGATCAAAAAAAGAAGAACAACTGTTTAATATTGCTCTTGAACTTTCTATAGTGTGGATAAACCGGATACTGTTCTTAAAATTACTCGAAGGGCAGTTGGTAAAATATCATAAAGGAGATAAATCCTATAGATTTTTAAACACAAAATCTATATCTGATTATGACGATTTGAATAAACTATTCTTTCGAATACTCGCTATACGCGCAGAAGACCGGCTTGAAGCTGATAAAATAAGATTTAACCATATCCCCTACCTGAACAGCTCGCTATTTGAAACTTCTGAAATTGAACGTAAAACCATACGCATAAGTAACCTTGAAGACAACTGCCTTCTGCCTGTTCTAAATTCTACAATACTTACCGATGAAAAAGGCAAAAAGGTAAAAGGGAATAAAAATACCCTGCACTACCTTTTAGAATTTTTGGATGCCTATGATTTTTCAAGTGAAGGCTCAGAAGAAATACAGGAAGAAAGGAAAACAATTATTAATGCTTCGGTATTGGGCCTGTTCTTTGAAAAAATAAACGGGTATAAAGATGGCTCTTTTTTTACTCCTGGATTTATTACAATGTATATGGCCAGAAAAACAGTAA
>Ga0079223_10003377_pt1 | contig 10057 bp, 4 predicted proteins | sample Stecom2011_FD_75072 | JGI IMG/M metagenome (GOLD analysis project Ga0079223, IMG submission 75072) | Agricultural soil microbial communities from Utah to study Nitrogen management - Steer compost 2011 | ecosystem: Environmental > Terrestrial > Soil > Agricultural land | place: USA: Utah...
GCAAAACAAGCCGGTCTGGACTGGCAGATCCAGGAAAGCCCGGTCCGCTATGTCACTAATTCTGGCGGTACTCTGGGCGAGATCCTGTCTTATCCAGATTCCAAGGTGCTTTACCGCTCGGATACAAGGACACCGCTGTCGGTGGTTGGTAACCGCTTTAAAGTGGTCCAACCCGAAGAGATCCTTGAGTTCTACCGGGATCTTACGGAGGTGTCTGGTTTTGAGCTGGAAACCGCCGGTGCTCTGAAAGGCGGTCGCAAGATGTGGGCACTGGCCCGTACTGGCCAGTCCGGCATGCTCAAGGGCAATGATCAAACCAATGCCTACGTGCTGCTGGCCACCGCCTGTGATGGCACTATGGCCACGACTGCCCAGTTCACCAGCATCCGAGTGGTATGCAACAACACGCTGGCGGTTGCGCTGAAGGGCTCCACTGCCAACGCCGTCAAGGTGAAGCACAACACGGCATTTGATGCTGATCTGGTGAAGAGGCAACTGGGTATCTCCGTCTCGTCCTGGGATGACTTCATGTACCGCTTGAAGACCCTGAGCGAACGAAAGGTTAAGGCCACCGAGGCCAGAAACTATTTCCTCAAGGTGTTCACCGATGATTCCGGTACTGGCGTCGGCAAAACCAACGAGCGATCCATGGCAAGGGCTCTGGGGCTGTATGAAGAGGGCATGGGTGCCAACCTGGCATCTTCAGAAGGTACGGCTTACGGCCTGCTGAATGCCGTTACTGAGTTCATCGATCACCAACGCCGGGCGAAAACCGTGGACCACCGACTGGATTCCGCCTGGTTCGGAACCGGTGCCGCTGTTAAGAACCGTGCGTTAGAGCAGGCCATGTCACTTGTGGCCTGAGCCAGTCCCTCAAATCTCAAAACCCCCATAAAGCCCGCCGGAGCCTGATGCTCTGGCGGGCTCTTTTATGTCTGGAGGAAAACACCATGGGCATGAGTGCAAAAATAGTCCAGAAACAACGACCGGCGTTGCGCTTGGTCTCCACCAAGGGCCTCAGCCGGGACGAATGGCTGAAGGTACGCAAGCAGGGCATTGGCAGTAGTGATGCCGCTGCAGCCGTCGGCATGAACCCTTACCAGTCCCAACTCGAGCTATGGATGGTGAAAACCGGCAGAGATGCTGGCTTACCCAAACCAGATTCGGACGACCCCGCTTCACCGGTCTACTGGGGCCATATCTTGGAACCAATCGTGGCAGAGCAGTACAGCCAACAGACCGGTCGCAAGGTGCGCCGTGTGAATGCGGTATTGCAGCATCCAGATCCTGAAAAGCACTGGATGTTGGCCAACCTGGATTATTCCGTGGTAGCCGATGACGACGTGCAGATCCTGGAGTGCAAAACGGCAGGGGAGTTCGGATCGCGTCTTTGGAAAGAGGGTGTGCCGGATTACATCCAATGCCAGGTGCAGCACCAGTTGGCTGTCACCGGCAAACAGGCGGCGGATGTGTGCGTTCTGATGTGTGGTCAGGAGTTAAAGATCTATCGCATTGAGCGGAATGAAGAGCTCATCGAAGCGCTGTACGTGCTGGAGCGCCAGTTCTGGGATTTCGTGGAAACGGACACCCCACCACCGGTCGATGGAACCGATTCTGCTGAACGTGCCTTGCGCCACCTGTACCCAGTGGATAGAGGGGAGACCGTGGACTTCAGCCAAAGCAAGGAGCTGTCCGATGCATTCGACGAGCTGCTGGCCATCCGCAAGGAAATGGAAGCCCTCAGCTCTACCGAATCTCACCTGAAACAGCGAATCGAGAACCAGATGGGCGAAGCCTCAAAGGCAACCTTTCCAAATGGCAGCGTGAGCTGGAAACGCAGCAAGGATTCCGTGGGGCTCAACGTGAAGCAGCTGCTGAAAGATAAGCCAGAACTACTGGAGCAATACCCACTGACGAAGCCAGGAAGCCGTCGATTCCTCATCCAAGCATGAATACCCAATTGGCCATGCGGGTGTGACGAGCGCCCCGTGGTCCTTTTCTCAGGAGAGCAATCATGATTAAAGGTTTAGCCATCACGCCTCCCGTGTTGGGGCGTATCAGCATTGGTCGGGTCGTTGAAAAGAATGGCATCCGGCTACCGCAGAAAGATGATCAATTCACCATCACCTCTCAGATCCAGGAAAAGGACGCCGGATGGGTTTTGCATCCCAAGGACGAAGAACTCAGAAAGGATGCGCCAAACGGCAAGCTGCGGACCATCCCGGTTCGCATGCTGTTCAACGACGCGGATCTGAATCTGCGGGCCGAGTACACCATGTTCGACCGGAAAAGCGGGCGGCCTATGTGTGTAGGCAATGGCGACACCTGTAAGCGCCTGACGCAGTCAGGAGTGCAGTCTTTTCCGTGCCCTGGGCCAACGTTGTGTGAGTTTGGTAAAGGTGGTCTGTGCAAGCCCTACGGCCGCCTGAACGTCAAGGTCGGTGACGACGATGATCTCGGCACCTTCATCTTCCGCACGACCGGTTACAACAGCATCCGGACCCTTGCGGCCAGGCTGAGCTACTACCAGGCAGTCTCTGGTGGGCTATTGGCGTACATGCCGTTGGAATTGAAGCTGCGGGGTAAAAGCACGTCGCAGAGCCATCGAACGCCGATCTACTATGTGGATCTGGTAATCAAGGAAGGGTTGTCACTACAGGCGGCGGTAGCGGCGGCGAGGGAGAAAGCCAATCAGGTGAAAAAGGAGGGTGTGGATCAGGTGGCGTTGGATGCGGCGGCTGCAAAGGGATTTGGCAATGCGCTTTTTGAATGTGATGAGGATGAGATCACGCAAGTGATCGAGGAGTTCTATCCGCCAGCATCAGAGAGTTTGCCGAATAATTATTCAACGGTATCGAAATTGAGAGAAGACCTGAGGGCCGCTGGTTCAGTTGCCCAATAGTTATAAGACGAGTGGCCGAACGCAGCCACTCGTCTGGATTCGAAATCTGCATTTTTTTGGCAGACTTGATAAGTCTCTGGTACCAGTGAATGACTACTCACGACGACTTGCGCCGGTGGGTTTCAAAAATCAACAATCTAGATGCTTATAATGCGCTAATCTTTGGTCTCAAAAGTGGTTGATCTAAATAGCAAAAATTTGATGCCGATGCTTTTGGTCGATGTCATTTTTGGTGACTGCGCAGACTGAGACGCGAATAACTGTTGGAGGATAAGGGCCTTTATGGAAGTTAAGCTATGGGAAGGCGGCTTGCAGTCGCAAGAGATCAAAGCGATTGAAATTATTCAGGAGGCCTTCAGTCCAGATCCGATTTCTAGCAAGTCCAAGCCCAAATCTGGTAGTTCTCTGCAAGATCAAATGCGCGGCCTGGGGCTCAAAGGTATGTTTCCCTGGAAAGGCTACGCTGGCTTTCGGTTTGTAGATGCGAAGGGTAACGAAGGGGAGTTCGACCTAGTTATCGTCACTCACTGTAATGTCCTGATCGTCGAGCTCAAAGACTGGAATCACGGCGAGGTCAAGTCGAGAGGCGATCGTTGGTACAAGAATGACGTCGATATGGGGCGATCACCTATTAGCGTCACTCAAAAGAAAGTACATTTGTTAAAGAACAAGCTTGAGCGCTTCAAACATAGATTCAGCAATTCTGGCTGGACGCCCTTCGTTCATCATTTCGTGGTTATGACGGGTAATGCTGGATTCTCGAAAATTACTGATCAAGAGAAAATCCATACATTAAGCCTGAAGGAATTCTTGAACCTCGCCGATGAAGGCAACTTCAACAAGAAATTCGTCAAAGTCCACTCGAACGCCAAGGTGCTTAATCAAGATTTCGACATTTTTGATGAACTATTTCTCGGCAAAAATACGGCGCCAAAGCAAATCCGAGTTGATGGCTATCGGGCGACAGACCTAATTTTCGAGCATCCACAGAAGGTCTACAAAGAATTCCAAGCGGTATCTGAAATATCCAAAGGCGATGAGGCTTTATTGCGGCTGTGGAATTTTGAAAACCTCAGTGGTGCCAAGGCAAAAACGGCCGATGGCAGATTCGCCATTGTGTCGCGGGAGCGAGAGGTGCTTCAGTTCATAAAGCATCAAGATCATGACCTTTATAAACATTGCCTTCGCTCATTAACTAGCGTGCAAAAGGACGAGGTAACAACCGAGTACTCAGAGGTTTATGAACTTCCTCCTAACCATCTCAGATTCAATGAATTTATAGCGAAGCATGGCCCGTCTTTCTCAGATATTGATAAATCCAATTTGATGAAGTTGCTCGTCGCAAAGTTTGCAGACCTTCACCAAATAAAAGTTGCACACCGTGATCTTGGCGATCACAGCATTTGGATTTCTCCGAGCAAGGAAGTTGCTCTGTCGAACTTCATCTCGGCTTATCACAAGCCGGCCGGTACTGTTGGCGACTACCGTCAGTTTCTTGCAGTAAACGAGATTCTTGATGGTGCGGACTTGGAAGGCGTCCGAACGCCTTTTGAGGCCGATGTTCGCGCACTTGGGCTATTGTCTTGGCATATTTTGAATGCAAAACGTATTTCGCCAAAAAGTATCGCGGAGATAAAGGAAGAAGCTGTAACGAGTACGAGCTTCTACGGGCCTGTTCTGGTCAGAGCACTCACAGGCGGCCATTTCGCTGATGCCTCTGAACTCTTCGATGCACTGAAAGACGCTGAACCAAAAGACGAGGAAATACTTTCTTTTGACCAGGCAGAGCTCGATCCGTACCGAAAGACGATAAATCACTCCCGGCAGTTTCGTGAAGACGATGATTTTTTGGTAGAGACTGAGGAGAGGGAGGTTTACCTATCAAACGGACTGATTGTAAAGGCCTGGCTTAACGTAGCGGCCGCTGATGATGCGTCATCAGGCCACAAGCTTCTTCACTTCGTGCGGCGCGTTGAAAAACTCCAGGCTGCGTCACCCCATTACATACCTTGTATTCGAGAATTTGGTATTGCCACCAAGTCCGCGAGTCTTTACGTGGTGATGGATAATGCAGAAGGTTTCCACTGGAATGAACTTAGTCTGGAGGAGCCCGATAAGTTCATATTTATCAAAAGGCTAATTGACGCAGTTGAACATCTGCACGGGATGAACATCGCCCATGGCGACCTCCACCCGGGAAACGTCATTGCAGGACGTGAAGATGGCGACTATGCGCTGTATCTGATCGATATTCCGGACTACTCTGCCGATTCTGAAGAGACTTTCAACCATCGATATAGTCCAGAGAATATCGACTCCTGCACGGCATATGAGCGCGATAACTATGCAGTCATGAGAATGGCTTGTGAGCTATTGGGAATTGAGTGGGAGGAGTCTTCTGAAGAGTATAAATATATTACGAACGCCGTTGCTGCGGAATTAGAAGATACGCTATTTGGCTTCAAAGATCTTGCTCGTTTTAAGTCTGCGATCCAAACACCTGAAAGTGAGCTTGCCCAGCCGGTTAATATTTCGCTTAAGGGTTCCTTCGAACCAATAACGATTTATCCTGACAATGGACACTTATATGTCCAGATCGAACCAAGTAATAAAGACCCTTCGGATGCAAGAGTACGGATACTGGGAATCGGTGGCAGCGTCGATTTGATCTTTAAAGTGAAAGATCGCGCTTTTGTCGTGGGGTTTGCCCCTCGTGCTAGATCATCTGTTCGAAGGGATGACACTGAAAAAAGCCAGTTGGAGTTAGACTTCCCGATAAGCGTCGCCCCTAGTTCTGGGTATGACCTATCGGAGCTTTCAAAGAAGCTTGAAAGCAATGATGCGTTCGCCCGTGCCATCGAACTCGCGCTTCAAAAAGAAGACTTAAAGGAAGTTGCTGCCGTTGAGTCAGCTCTGGACTCAAATGAGATCGCTCCAGAAGCGATTGAAGGTTTTGGCACTCGGACTGAGCCAGAGCTTAGAATTTCTACCGAAAACTTGTGGAAGGCAATCCTCGAGACGGAAACGGAGTCGTATCCCTATATCGAGGTATATGATGGCCCGAGACCGGTAAAAGACAACAAAGACCAACTCATTATCCCCTACCAAGCTGATGTCGATGCTCTTGGTCAGTTTCGAAAGACTGACATTATCGAAGCATTGATCCTGGAAAAGGACAAAGAGATCTCAATAGGAGAGGTCCTCTTGAAGCAGTCCGCGCTGAACGAAATCCGGCTATCGAAATTACGTTTCAAGGCCAAGAACTTGTCTGAAGGCGACGTCATCTTTTTCAGGACAAAACAGGACAGAGCGTCCTATGAAAAGAGAAAAGCGGCATTACAATGCTTGTTGGATCGAGAAGGTTTAATCAGCAACTTGGTGACCTATTTCGATCCATCGTGCTCGCTCCCCGCTCAAACCTACGATGTTGATGTCACTGAGGAGGATTTTTCTCGTTACGACAGGACAGATGACCAAGGAAATTTAATAAGCCTCAACCAACAGCAGCGGGAGGCTTTTCAAAAGCTAATACAAAATGGTCCACTTTCTCTGTTGCAAGGGCCCCCGGGAACTGGGAAAACCGAATTCATAGCGGCTTTCGTCCATTACCTAATTGAGAAGCAGCAGGTCCAAAGAGTTCTGCTAGTGAGTCAATCGCATGAGGCCGTGAACACGGCTGCGGAGCGGATTCGCAATCACTGTGCGAGGTTGGACACATCACTTGATGTGGTTAGATTTAGCAACCGGGAAGGTGCAGTTTCCTCTGGGCTGAAGGATGTTTACTCGAATTCGATCATCTCAGAAAAAAGAGAGCTTTTCCGCGCAGAAGCTAAACATCGTGCCAGTTCGCTAGGTAGAGCATTGGGGCTAGAGCCTGGCTACTTGTCGGCATTGGTTAATGTTGAACTAAAGCTTTTCCGACAAATTGATCACTCCACGTCGTTAATGGACTCTTTAGCTAGCCAGAAGTTAGAGGCGGAGGATGCCAAGGAATTGAAGAAGTCTCTGAAGGAACTGAATGAGACGATTCGTATATCAATGCACGAAGAGTTTGGAATTGTTCTGGCGCCCGAAGATGGTGTTGATGTGGCTAAAAAGCGTGTGATTGATAAGCTGAATCACGACTACGCTGTTAGGCCAGATGAAGCTATACGGGCGAGAGCGCTGGCGAAGATCTCTCGAGATATGTTGAACGTGCTTGAGACGGAAGAAGTCAACTATGATGAATTTCTCGCGAGGTCCCGCCAGTTGGTCGCTGGCACATGTGTTGGAATCGGACAGCGCCATATTGGGATTCGAGAGAACCAATACGACTGGGTGATAATCGATGAGGCAGCGCGTTCGATATCTAGTGAACTAGCAATTGCTATGCAGGCCGGCAAACGGGTTTTGCTCGTCGGTGACCATAAACAGCTGCCGCCACTCTACACCATTCCCCACAAGCAGGCGTTAGCCCGTCGACTCGGCATATCAGCTTCAGCGAGCGATCTGGATGTAATGCTTCAAAGCGACTTCGCACGCGCTTTTGAGTCCAAATTCGGCGATCAAGTCGGCGCGACGTTGCTGACTCAATATCGCATGGGGCCCCAAATAGGGGATCTGGTCTCTGAAGTTTTTTACGATGGGAAGCTTGGCAACGGGAATCGCGCTATTCCAGACATTTATGATCCTTTGCCGACGGCGCTGCAAGCGCCGGTAACTTGGCTCGATACATCTAGCTTGGGAGCTAAGGCAAATCATCAGAGCGATAAAGGGGTGAGTATTTACAATAGGAGCGAGGCCGACCTCATTATCAAACTGCTTAAAGAGGTAGCAGAGAACCTGGACTTGCTGCTCGACCTGAAATCCTCAGTCAAAGACGGAGAGCCTGCAATCGGCGTGATATGCATGTATGGAGAGCAGAAGCGAATCCTTCGCCAAAAGTTCAAGGAAGTTCAATGGGATGATGATTTCAAAGCGCTGGTGAAGATCGATACTGTGGATAGCTACCAAGGCAAAGAGAACAGAATCATTATTCTGTCACTCACGAGGTCAGACAAGCATCAAAGCCCTGGTTTCCTAAAAGCCCCGAATCGAATAAACGTAGCTTTGTCTCGGGCAATGGACCGACTATTAATTGTCGGCTCGTTGCAGATGTGGCAGTCAAATAACAAAGACCTTCCGTTAGGGCGAGTTGCGAGTTTCATGGAGGAAAAAGGGGCGAGTGGCGGTTACCGATTCGTAAACGCGCAATCCGGTAAGGAACAGGGGGGGCAGGTGCAATGAGTCAGGAAATGAACATTGCCTATCACGAAGTGGACTTTCTGCTGCCCGTTCATAGATTCAATATCCGGTTTTCATATGTCACGAAAAAGGGACTGCCATTCGTAAGAGAGTTTGTGTTGAGACTAGTTCACGTTTCTCCGATGATGCCGGCCGATATTGCAAGCTATTTTGGGTTGGCCAAGAGAGAGACGGACGAAGCGATCAGTGATTTAGTCGACAAAGGGGATCTTCAGTTTCTAGAAAATGGCCAGATTGACCTGACAGCACAGGCCCGCGGCTATTTTGTTCAATTGGGGGCGACACCACACGTCTCAACGTTAATGGAAAGCGGCGGCGCTTTTGCCTTCGAACTGGCAAGTTTTAATTGTGTAGGCAGAAAACGTACAAATGAAAACTGGGTGCCTGGGCTGAGATTGGAAGTTTCGAATGAGACGATCGCTAACAGCGAACGCTTGGCAAAACGAAAATTCCAAGAGAATTTTCACAAGATCCAGGAGCAAGGATTTTGGGAACATAATTCCGTCAACGACGAACCGGGCAGACCCAGCATTTATACCATGGAGTCCGTTCGCAAGTTGGGGCAGGAGCCGCTAAGGCTGACCAGTAGGTTCGCTATTGATTCAGACGGCATGCAGGTTGAAAGGGCGGATTTCGATGTTTTGGATGACTCCTCCGCAGTTCAAGAGCTCGTCACCGACGCTCTTGCTTCCGCTCAAAAACCAACGAACTTTGAAGAGATCACGAGGGCGATGGAAATATTGGAGGATCGTGATACTCCAGCTCTGTTCAATGATTCGTCCGTCGATATCGCCAAGCTGATGCTGGATCAACAGGAAGTCTCGCTAGACGACTCTGCCCGGGTTCCGCTTTTGGGCCCGATCTATTCCAAGGAAAACTGGGAATTGATCGTTCGATATCTAGAGAGGCACGTCGATTCACCGAAAAGTAGTGACGAATCTTCTCCAGATTTGTTGTGGCTTGCGCCTGCCGACGGGTTCTGGGGCCAAACCGTGCGGACCAATGCCTGTCTTGATTCATTAATAGATCGCGCCGTGACTAAGGGGAAGAAGCCCGCTCGGCTTTATACGCCAAAGCTTTTTGTACCAGTTCAGGATTCAAAAGATCGCCTCGCGATCAACCGTTGGAAGCAGCAGTTCTCGAAGCAGAGTTCCGGGGTCTTTGGTCTCGTAGAGGGGTTCCTGGATGGAAACGTTGAGGTCCTACTATACCCTGGCCGTTGGGCGGCGGTGTCCTACCACATCTCCAGGCCTGAGAGTCTGCCGGTTACCCTCCCGCTGGGCTTCATCACAGCTGATCCGGAGAGTGTTCGGGTGATCACTGGTTTGGTAGACGACTACATTAATGGCGTAGTTAGCTTTGAAGATCCACGGGACCTTGGGCCGCTAAAACAGTTATAAGGGCTCCAGCTGGCCCCGCAATTACGCTTAATACTTGGTCAGAGGCTAGGATCTTTTGGTGGGGAAATCTGGGAAATGTCTGAGAATCACCACAACTGCGTGCAGCTCCAGTGCTGAAAATAGGCTTGTATGAAAGGCATGAATTCAAATTGGTTTACGGTCTATAAGGACTCTCATGGCTGTGTTTGGCGAGATTAATTCCTTCTTGGATTTCTGTGGGAGAGTCAAAAAGTGGTTTGGTAAAAACAAAACACCTGCCACCAATGACAATCCAGCGAAGAGATTTCTTAAGTTGTTTGAGGCTCACGGAATACACCGAAACCAGATTCCTCGATATGTTAGTCAGAAGCTTTCCCTGACAGATGTTCAAGATGATAAAAGCCTTTTAAAAAAACTCGATCAGAAAATGATTGATGATGCGGCTGAACTTTTCGCTGTCAACCGGGAATGGTTGGAATGTGCAAGTCCAGAC
>Ga0079223_10003379_pt1 | contig 10056 bp, 8 predicted proteins | sample Stecom2011_FD_75072 | JGI IMG/M metagenome (GOLD analysis project Ga0079223, IMG submission 75072) | Agricultural soil microbial communities from Utah to study Nitrogen management - Steer compost 2011 | ecosystem: Environmental > Terrestrial > Soil > Agricultural land | place: USA: Utah...
TGGTACCCGTTTATTTAGCGAATGATTACCAGTTCGTTGGCTTTTCAGGCGTATTACATGGGGTGTTTGCTTATGCTGCCCTCCGCACTTTTACCCTGAATAAAACCAAAGGTAGGCTATTATTAGCAGCCTTGATAATCAAGCTGGGGTACGACTTAATGACCGCTGGCCAAGCTGTTGCTTGGCTTAACGGCGCCCACGTGGCTTACTTGTGCCATATAGGCGGCGCTTTAGGTGGTATTATTGCAGTGCCAAGCCTACGCAAAACGTCGCAACAACTTCTGCAACGGCGTTAAGGCTGCCTTAACCGCTAAACTCAACAAACACTTTTTTGTCTTTCGCTGGTTTAACAGGGGTTGGCACAGCGGGCGTACCTATATACAAGAAGGCTACAATGTCTTCATGAGGTATGCCTAACTGATCTTTCAAGAACTGCGACTCAGCATAAGGTCCGGTGCGCCAAACGGCGCCATAACCTTGGGTATACGCCATTTGTAATATGGCATGAGCGGCACAAGCTGCACTCGCCAATTGTTCATGCTTAGGAACTTTATCGTGGTCCTGATATTGAGTCGCTACCATCAGTAATAATGGCGCTCGCATTGGCAATGAAGCCGCCCGCGCTATCGTTTGTTCACCAAGCTCTTCGTGCTCGGCCGTCGCCTGGTACAAGTCGCCTAAATCTGCCCGTTGGTCACCACGGAAAACTGTAATCTGATATGGCGTTAAATTCATATGATCAGGTACCCGTAATGCCGCCGCTTCAAATAATTCCATATCTGCGGGCGTTGGGCCTGGTTCAACTAAACGAGGCATAGACGAGCGATTTAATAACAAGTGTCGTGCGTGCATAAAGTTCTCTTCTAAAATATTAACGATAATGATGCAGCCTACCATTAGAGCCCCCACCTTACAAAGAACAGGCTTCGTTTTGAGTGGGGAAATCGGTACACTGAGCACAGATTATCTTGAATGGTTAACTACATGAAGTTTTTACTTAATATGTTGCGACCCGCCTGGCGTTTCGTCAATCATATCCGTCGGTTTATAGTGAACCTGGTATTTTTTATCATACTCGGTGTTGTTGCACTTATTTTTTTCAGTGGCGAAGAACGGGTTGAAGTACAGCCTAATAGCTTGCTGGTGCTCGACCTTACAGGCGTTATTGTCGAACAAGAAACCTACGTGAGTGCCGCTGAGCGCTTTAATGAGCAGCTATTCGGTATGGGCGATACAACACCAGAAAGCTATCTATACGACATTTTAGCTGCCATTGACCGAGCCCAGCACGATGACCGCATTAGTGGCATTTCACTTGAATTAAGCCATTTTTGGGGCGCTGGCTTAAGTAAGTTACAGCATGTGGCCGACCGGCTTATTCGTTTTCGTGAAGAGTCTGGCAAAACAGTTATCGCTACGGCTGATTACTATAGCCAAAGCCAGTATTACTTGGCTGCCCATGCAGACCAAGTATTCCTGCATAATGATGGTGCTGTTGCCCTAGAAGGCTTCCACGCATATCAAAATTACTTTTCTACCTTATTCGATAAGCTCCATATTCGTAGCCATGTTTTTAAAGCCGGCGATTATAAAACAGCCACCGAACCTTTTCAGCGCGACAATATGTCTGATGAAGCTCGGGAACAAGGCCTCGTTTGGCTGAACGACCTTTGGCAACAATATTTAAACGGTATTTCACGCCAACGGGTGATTCACCAACAAGTGCTCTCGGGCCGAATTACCGATTACCTATACGCCCTAGAAGCAGCCGACTTTAGCGAAGCGCAATTGGCTCTACAAACAGGTTTAGTAGACGCTTTATTGTCGCGGGATGAAATGCAACAGGCTCTTATTGCTGCCAGTGGTTATGAAAATGACGAGCATAGCTACAACGCTATTTCTTATCGAGACTACTTGCATGCATTTCCCGCCATAATTACACAATCCGAGCAAGATATTATTCAAGTGATCGTTGCTCGCGGTGCTATTTATAACGGTTATAGTTCAGCCGGCACTATTGGTGGCGATAGCCTAGCCGCAGAGCTTCGCGAAGCACGCTTAAATGAACAAGTAAAAGCAGTGGTGTTACGTATTGATAGCCCCGGCGGAAGCGCCTTTGCTTCCGAGCTAGTGCGCCAAGAAATGCTGCTTTATAAAGCCATTAACAAACCTATTTACGCCTCATTAAGCTCTACTGCTGCGTCGGGCGGGTATTGGATTGCCCTTGGCGCTGATAAAATTTATGCGTCGCCAGCAACAATCACTGGCTCCATTGGTGTTTTTGGGCTGTTCTTAAGTATTGAAAACAGTTTAAACGCAATCGGCATTGGTTTAGATGGTGTGTCTACCACGGAAATGCCTTTTATTGACCCGAGCAAACGTCTTGAGCCGACAGCAGAGTTAATTCTTCAGCACTCTGTTGATCGCACCTATCGTACTTTCTTAAACTTGGTAGCAGAGCAACGGCAACTTTCACTAGCGCAATTAGAAACAATTGCAGCTGGCCGAGTTTGGACCGGCCGGCAAGCCCTTAACCTTGGCTTGGTAGACGGTATGGCCGATTTAGGTGGTGTAATTGACGCACTTAGCAACAGCTATAACATTGAGCATTTTTATTTAAAAATGCCAGCCAAAGAGTCTAGTGGCTTTGACCTATTTGTAGAGCAACTCTTTCAATCTCGAGTAGTGAGCTTGTTGGTGAAAAATAGTGAGGTAAATCGCACTCTAATGAACCGAGCCTCTCAATATACTAGCCGTGCCCTATCGCACAAGTTTATTGATCGACAATTAAAAGAATTCTCCAGATTAAACGAATTTAACAACCCGCGCGGCTTATACAGCCGCTGCACCGAATGTCGCGAGGTATTTTAGTGAGTACAGAACGTAAACGTATTTATATTGCCTATACGGGCGGTACCATTGGCATGATGAAATCGGATCATGGCTATATTCCTGCGCCTGGATTTTTAGGCGAGTCTATTAAAGGCATGCCCGAATTCTATCGCGAAGAAATGCCTGCCTTCGACCTATACGAATACGCACCGCTGATGGACAGTTCAGATATGAACCCCAGCGACTGGCAGAAAATAGCCGCCGATATTGCCAGTAAATACGACCAATACGACGGTTTCGTAATCTTGCATGGCACCGATACTATGGCGTATACCGCCTCTGCTCTTTCATTTATGTTTGAGAACCTAGGTAAGCCCGTTATTGTTACCGGCTCTCAAATTCCTTTAGCGGCCTCACGCTCTGATGGCCAAACAAATTTATTGAATGCTCTTTACTTAGCGGCGCACTACCCTATTCATGAAGTTAGTTTGTTTTTCAACAATCAATTGTTTCGTGGCAACCGAGCCACAAAAGCCGACGCCGATGGCTTCGACGCCTTCGCTTCACCGAACTTCTCACCCTTACTGCGTTCTGGTATCGATATTGATTTAATTGAAGGTAAGGTACAACCCGTTACCGAGCAGCCATTATCCGTTCAGGCTGTAACTGCGCAAGACATCGGTGTTGTTACCTTATATCCCGGTATGAGTGCTAATATTATTGATAGCCTTGTTACTCAACCGGTAAAAGCTATTATTATTCAAAGCTTTGGGGTTGGTAATGCACCTCACACTGGCCCGTTACCTGAAGCTATAGGTCGTGCGGTACAAGCAGGTATTCCCGTCCTTAACTGCACTCAATGCTTTAAAGGTACTGTTAATATGCAAGGCTATGCCACTGGTGACGCCTTAGCAAAACTTGGGGTGACCAGCGGTCACGACATGACCATAGAAGCAGCCCTTACCAAGCTGCACTATTTGCTTAGTAAAGGCCTTAAAGGGGAAGAGATTTGTCTCCAATTAAAAACCAACTTAAGGGGCGAGCTTAGTTAAAACCATGCATAAGGCTTAAGTTGAACTGGCCGCAGCCCAACGGTTACGGCCTTCATGCTTAGCTTCGTAAGCAGCCTTATCGGCTCGGCGTAGGGTGTCTAGTTGCGACTGATCACCTGGCGCCATTTCTGCAATACCAATACTTACAGTAACCTTTGCTAACTCTCGCTCTGCGCTAATGGCTCTCATTTTGCTTATAATATTTTCTGCAATAGCCACGGCACGGCTATGGGGGCATTGCGGCAGAACAATAATAAATTCATCTCCTCCTAAACGAGCCACCCAGTCGGAATCGCGAACGGAGTTCATAAACAGTTTTGCAGCTTCCTTCAGCACCCAATCTCCTTGCTCATGGCCATGCTGATCATTCACCTCTTTAAAATGATCTAAGTCTAAGGCCATTATTGTGAGCTGGCGATTAAACAGGCGAGCCTCATTCCAAGCTCTATTCATTACTTGCTCTATTCCGCGGCGGTTCATTAACCCCGTGAGCTCGTCTAGATTTACTTTAGAGCGCAAGCTTTCTAATTCTTTCTTCTGACTCGTTACATCGGTAACTGTACCCACATGGCCTAAGCAAATGCCATGGTCGATCACGGGCTTCATGGCCACTTTTAACCAAATAAGCTTGTTATCTTCAGCAATATATTGGAATTCTATCGCACGCTCTTGTTGTTTTTTAATGGTTTCAGTAAACCACTCTGCCAAATTTACTTGGTTCGTGTCTGGGAGTTGCGCCTGCAGATCGCCATGTAGTAACTGCTCTCGGCTTAAGCCTGTTATTTGCACTAAGGCGTCATTTATATACTCAACCATGCCTCTCGAGTCGGTCATAAAGTGGCCTACAGAAGAGCTACTCAGCACCATGTCTAAATATGCTTGCCGCTGTTGGGCTTGCTTTGTTTGAATCGCATTCGACTTTAATAGTTGATTAAAGCTCTTTGCTAGCTCGTCTAGCTCTATACTGCCGGCTAAGTTGATATGGTTAAGTTTTGATTTTTGTACTAAAGCAAGCTCTTCGCGCATGGTACGCAAGGGTTTGAGTTTTAACTGCACAATAAAAAACACTAAAACAATAATAACTAAGGTAACAATGATACTTATTTTGATAAGCACCCAACGTAAATCTTTCAGTGGTTGCATCGCTTCAGCTACAGGCAACACTGCAGCCAGTACCCAGTTTGCACCATCTACGCGATAAAAAGTTTGCATCCAGAACACACCCTCATGCTCATGGATTACTTGCCCTACTTTGTTGTGCCCTAGTGTTGTTGTAATTAGGGCTTCTTGGTAATCGGGAATTTCACCAAGTGGCTCTTCAAGCAGTGGGTGAAAAATAATGGCGCCAGTGGCAGAGGACAAGGCTAAAAAACCGCTTGCACCAATTGTCAGGGGTTTCATTCGATTCAATAAGTGCTGTTGCTCTAGGCTTACATTACCAACAAACACACCATAACTATGATCACCCGACTGAATAGGGAGGGCTAACTGTATTATAGGTTTGCCCTCCCCCATAGGATTAAGCCTTGGTTCAGAAATAAATACAGACTGCGACCTGCTGTTATTACTCGCTCTATTGGCTTGGTTGCTTATAGTGACAACATTTTGAGTAATAGCTTCGTCGGCTAAAGTTGAAGGCCATTTCTCAAGCACTGTGCTATCGTTATCAACAAGCCAAAAGCTATCAAATAAACCTTGTAAGCTTCGTCGTGTTGAGGAGTATAAAGAAAGTTCAAACCCTTGTTCGGTGATATCTTGCACCAAATACTCAATAGCACTTATGCGCGCTTCAAGCATGTACTCAATGCCTTCACCAAAGCTTTTTGTGGTGTTTAGAATGTCTTGTTGTACTTGCGCTTGTATAAGGCGTTCTTGAAATCGGAGTGTGGTTAAAATAAATACTGCTAATAAGGTAACTAATGCCACCGCTAAATACAGTGCTAGTCGTGTGTCTAGTCGTTTAGATACGCGTTTAATCATAGGCAGCTCATTATTCAATCCACTTCAGGCAGCATAAGACTATAGTTAAACTATAGCTCGAAAAGTGATACTTGGCGTACCGAGGCAATAGAAAAGATGGTTAAAAATAAACCGTTTAAGCGCAAAAATAAAAATATATAAATTTTTTATTATTAAACTTGGCAAAATATCAATACAGTGACTATTCTTATCGTGACACATTTACTTATGCATTCTCCCTGCGTTGCGCTATTTTTAATGATGCTTTCCGTTATTAGAAATTTTAGCATCGCCTTTACAGGAGTTGTTTGTAGACTCGGTATGAGTCCTTCCCTTGAGCTCGGAACACCCACCTTCGTTCCGAGCCTTTTCTTGCCTATTAGGTAAAAACAATCGCTAGTCTAAGCTTGCGCTAAACTAAATAGATCATAAAAGTTTTTACGCGTTTGCGCGGCTACCTCAGCCACAGTACATTTCTTTAGCGCCGCAACACAGCGGGCAACTTCGGCCACATAAGCAGGTTCATTTTCTTTACCACGGTGTGGTACCGGCGCTAACCAAGGTGAGTCGGTTTCAATTAAAATACGATCTAGGGGTAAGTGTTGCACTACCTCACGTATCTCATTGGCACTGGCAAAGGTAACAATGCCTGAAATGGAAATGTAAAAACCTAAGTCTAACGCTTGCTCTGCCATTTCTAGTGTTTCGGTAAAACAATGTAATACGCCACGGCAACGTTCTGCCCGCCCTTCACGAAGCATAGCTATGGTGTCTTCGCGGGCATCTCGAGTATGAATAATAAGTGGTTTATTTACCTCGCAAGCAATTTCAATATGGCTCGCAAAGCTTTCTTGTTGTGCTTGGTGATGTTCCTTATCGTAGTAGTAATCAAGCCCTGTTTCTCCTACCGCGACCACTTTATCGTCGTTTACAAGCTCTCGTAACTGTGTTGCCGAATAGGCCTCTTGCTGAATATATAACGGGTGCACTCCGCAAGAAAAACTAACATTACTGCGTTCGCCCACTAGCGCACGCATTTGGGGATATTCCGAAAGCGTGACATTCACGCACAGCATATGCTCAACCCCAGCGTTGGTTGCCCTGCCTATAACGACATCAACCCCGTCCGTACCCACTGCTTTCATTCTGTCTAAATGACAGTGCGAGTCTACAAACTGCATGTTTACTCCACTTCAATTTGAATACTATTCATGTGCATTGCACTAAGTAATTGTTGAATAAGATGCTTCCCATTCACCCCACTACCTTGCAATTGGCGCTTTATTGCAAGCGCGCGATCATACCAAATTGGCAACTTACTCGCGAGTTGCGGGTAAGTTGCTAAAAATTGCAGCCATTGTTGATCAACTCCAGCGCTAGCTGCCGAATTGGAAACTGAAATTGCAGCTGTTCGAGCACCACGTATAAGGCTACGTAAAAACTCGTCGAGCCAGACTAACTGCTCTGGTGCTTTATCTGGAACGTTAACCGCTTCACCGCGAAACATGCCTAAACAAATATCATTGTTCAGCCCAGCACCGCTTTTTATGTGTTCAAGCACTGTAATGGGCTGTATTTGCGCTTCACTGAGTAAGCTTTGGTCGGTTATAGCTTGGCCACTATGGCGTTCAAGCCAGCTTTGTATTTCGGCGAGGTTCGGTCGGGGTAACGGGTAAACCGTTAATCGGCTTCGTACCGTTGGCAATAAACGTGAAAAGCGCTCGGGGCAAATAATTAAGTAATTATGCTCTGGTGGCTCTTCAAGAGTTTTTAATAATGCGTTGGCGGCTGCTTCGGTCATCAACTCGGCTTTCTCGATAACAACAACAGTTGCCCCCGACTGGCTGGAACGTTGCCACACTTTGTCTTGCAGTTCACGTATGCGATCAACGCCTATGCGCTTTCCCTCTTCAGGCGCTACTCGCAACATGTCTGGGTGATTACCGGCTTTGTGGAGTAAACAGCTTTTACACGTTCCGCAGGCACTATTACCAGGTTGTTGGCACATTAACCAAGCCACTAATGCATCGAGCAGCTCTTTACTGCCTGCTTCAGGTTGCCACGGTAAGCCAATGGCATGGGGTAAGCCTTGCTGCTGTTTTGCGGCTAACCACTGGCGCCACACTGTGCCTAACCAAGGAAAGTCTAACGCGGCCATTGCTCCTCCAATAAAGCAAGCACTTGTGCTTTTACTTCGTTAGGGGTGCGCTCTGCTTGAACCGTTTTTATACTTGGATCTTCATCTGCCAATTCTAGATAGCGCGCCCGGGTTCGTTCAAAGAAAGCTATTTCTTCACGTTCAATGCGATCGAGCTCACCCCGGGCTGTTGCTCGGGCAAGGCCAATTCTAGGGTCGATATCTAAATACAGCGTAAGATCAGGCTTAAAGCCATTTAAGGTAATAGCGCTCAGTTGCGCTAAAATGTCTTTATCTAATTGGCGCCCACCGCCTTGGTAAGCCTGTGAAGATAAATCATGGCGATCGCCCACCACCCACTGCCCTTGGCGTAATGCAGGTCGAATTACTTCATTCACCAATTGGGCCCGTGCTGCATACATAATCATTAATTCTGCTTCGGCACTAATGTTTTCTTGCCAACCTTGCTTAATTAAACCACGTAAAGCTTCGGCCAGCGGCGTACCGCCCGGCTCTCGCACGGTAATGTAATCAATACCGCGTTGTTCTAACCACTGGGTAATTACACCAATAACGGTGCTTTTACCGGCACCTTCTAAACCTTCAATAACAATAAATGGTGTTTTCATTTGTTTCTCTGATATTGCTGAACGGCCCTATTATGTTCTTGTAGGGTCTTGGAGAAAATGTGTGTGCCATCATTCTGGCTCACAAAATATAAGTAATCTGTTGTTTTCGGTTGCAACGTAGCGGCAATAGCTTCTTTACCAGGCATGGCAATAGGTGTGGGCGGTAAACCATTAATCCGATAGGTATTATAGGCAGTTGTTTCATTTATATCTGAACGATATATAACGCCTCGATAACGCTCACCCAGCCCATATACTATGGTTGGATCGGACTGTAACCGCATACCTTTTCTTAGTCTATTTACAAACACCGAGGCAACTAAGCCTCGTTCGTGGGCTGCGCCGGTTTCCTTTTCAATAATCGAAGCCAGTATTAATGCTTCGTATGGACTAGACACGGGTAAATGCTCTGCTCGTTGTGCCCATAACTCACTAAGTACTTCTTCCATTCTGGCATACGCTTGCTGATAAATTTGCCGATCACTAGTATAAGCATGAAACCGGTATGTGTCTGGGAATAGCAGTCCTTCAGGCAAAGTATATGAGGCGTTTGGTGCTAATTGACTTATTACTTGTTGCGCCGTTAGCTGTTGCCACTCAGGCTTTAACCAAGGGTGCTCTGCAATCGTTTGTTGCCATTCTAAAAAGTTAAGCCCTTCAGCAAAAGTAATTGAAAAGTAGTGCTGTTCTCCACGAGCTAGCTTTTGCCATAATGAGCTTACCGTGTCATTAGCAGAAACTGCATACACCCCTGCCTGCAAATGTTGCACATTAGCAAACAAACGTGCCGACCAATAAGCTAGGCTCGGCTCTTTAATAAGCCCATGCTGTGCCAAGAGGCGTGCCACGCTGCGCCCATGGCTGCCGCGTACCACTTCAATTAACTGAGTACCACTTTCATTACTAACCTGTAAGGTTGTTGTTTCATACCAGTGTTGAAGCCAAAAATAGCCGGCAAAAACAGCGGCAAAGCCTGTTGTAGTGAGGCCAATCACTAAATTACGAATAAACCGCAGCATGCCTTAGTCCATTAATCTTAGAGTACGTGTAGAAGAATAGTCTCGTACGATAGGAAACTTATAACTACCTACGTTACGCAAGCTCACTTGCCCCATAAGTGCGTTACATAGAAATGCTTCGTCGGCGCTCTTTAATTCTGCAATAGGTGCATTGACTAAACGTACCTTAGGATACTTCTTTAATAACGCGCTGCGCAGTACACCATGAATTCCTGCTTGTTCAAGCGCTGGGGTATACCAAACCTTGTCTTTACGCCAGAAAATATTGCCAACGCTTGCTTCTGAAATATAGCCGTACGCATCGAGCACTATTACATCGTCGGTTTGGTAAAGTGCGAGCTCTTGCTTAATCATAACCTGTTCTATGCGATTAAGCGTTTTCAAACCCACGAGGGCGGGGTGAACATTTTCCAGGTGGAACTGGGCAA
>Ga0079223_10003380_pt1 | contig 10054 bp, 12 predicted proteins | sample Stecom2011_FD_75072 | JGI IMG/M metagenome (GOLD analysis project Ga0079223, IMG submission 75072) | Agricultural soil microbial communities from Utah to study Nitrogen management - Steer compost 2011 | ecosystem: Environmental > Terrestrial > Soil > Agricultural land | place: USA: Utah...
TAAACTTGGGGGTAAATTATTACGAGCTGAACTATGATAAATGTTTAGAGTTTTTAGAAATGCTTCCAAACTGCTTGAAATAAATCACGAAAGCAAAATGTGATGCGACTTCATAAATATTTATTAACAGCAACTCTCTTTATTTCTGTGTGCTTTCAGTTGTACGCACAGAAGAGTTATACGCTGCAGAAAGCCCTTCAAACTGCAAGAGCCAATCTAACAAAAGCGCTTGTTAATTCAACTTCTAAAAATCAGCTTAGAGCTATTTTGACCATTCTTGTTTTGGCTATTTTCGGATTGGTTCCTGCAGCTACATCAAGTGGTATTGGCTCCGATGTCCAAAGACCTTTAGCTACCTTAATTATTGGTGAATTGACCAGCACATTGATTTTTACACCCTTCTTAATTTCACCTCTGTATTGGTGGACCAATAGAAATGGAAACGGAAAACAAAAATAAATCATTACAGTCGGTTCATACTCTTAACGAGACTCGAAAGCCTCTGGCGGCATAGTAAGAGTCTGCACCATTGTGATAGGTGAAAACTTTGTTGTATCGTCGATCGCAAAAAAGACCTCCTCCCAATTCTCTAATATCATCTGGCGTTTGAATCCAACTGGAAGTTTTTGTATCGAACTCACCTAATTGTTGTAAGCATCTATACTGTTCTTCCGATAAAAGTTCAATTTTCATATTCTTGGCCATATCCATTGCAGAGGTTTCAGGTTTGTTTGACTTTCTTGCTTCCAATGCTGCACGATCATAACATATACTTCTTCGACCTTTGGGACTTTCTACAGAGCAATCGTAAAAGACATATTCATCTGTTTTCTTATCGTACTTGACTACGTCTGGCTCGCCATCCGTTTTTTCCATTTCATTGAGCGACCATAGTTTTTCGGAATTTGCTTGAAGTTTTGTTTCTACCTTCGACCATTCAATACCTTTATGTCGATGCATATTATTCTCAAAACGGGTTCTTAAAATTTTGAGTAGATTTTCTTCCTGCGCTTGAGTCAGTTTTGACTTTGTCATATTTCAGAGATTTCTTTTGTAAGCTGAATAAAGTTTGATTTTAGTATACAGTGAGCATATCCTACTTCTTATGATTATACATTCCTAAATTTAGATATCTCATCAATATATCTCTGATTCTTATAGGATGACCTTGTAAATTTAAAAGATTTAAAAATAAAATTCAACTCTTGTCTGTTTCTCTTCTACTAGTTTTAGTGATTCATTAAAACCAATAGAGACGTACTGGAAACAATCAACCACAATATTACTCCTTGCAGAAAGCTTCCTGCACCTGCTTTTTTTATCTCACTTAATGAAAGGTTGCTCCCGATGAGGAAGATGGCTACTACCATGCTTCGTTTTCCAATAATATCCAATAGAAAATAGGTGGAAGATAGTTGCGGTATAAAGTGGCTGAAAAGAATGCTCAGCACAAAAAGTAAAATAAACCAAGGAAGTTTTATTTTTTGTTTGTTTTTTCGATAGCTCCAAGCCAATACCAATGAGAGCGGAACGATCCAAAGTGCACGAGTCAGCTTTACGATGGTGGCTGTTTCCAGCGCTTGACTTCCATAAGCTGCACCTGCACCTACTACTGAGCTGGTATCGTGGATGGCAATGGCTGCCCAATAGCCAAAAAGTTCCTGATTTAGATTGAAGTAATGGCCTATAATGGGGAAAATAAAGAGTGCAATGGCATTAAGTACAAAAACAACCACCAACGAAAAAGATACTTGGTTGTCTTTGGCTCCAACAACTGGCGAAATGGCTGCAATGGCACTTCCTCCGCAAATAGCAGTACCAGAAGATATGAGAAGAGAAGTGATTTTCTCCACTTTAAATATTTTCCCTAAAATAATTCCTGCAGTTATGGTTCCTACAACAGAGACGATTGTAATGGTAAAACCCGTCTTGGAGGTGGCCAATACCTGAGACAAATTCATGCCGAATCCCATTAATACAATAGACCATTGCAGAATTGAAGTACGATATTTTGAAACCTGTTCATTTTGAACGTTTAATGCAGAAAGTAGGATCCCAGTAGCCAATGCAATGGCTGGTGAGATATAAGGAGTGAGACATGCTATGATGCAAATTCCATAAATGACATGTTTTAGATTCTTGTTCATGTTATGCTGTTTTGAGGTTTTGTACAGCACAAAAATAATGAATAGGTATAACTTATGAAAACAGATAATTGTTATAACTGATAACTTTAAGTTATGATAAGTTGTAAGTTATATGAATTATCGATTAATTAAATGAAACGATTATGAGAATGGTTTGTCACAATCAATTTCTTTCATAATGTGTAAAATTTGAAACAAAAAAATAACGGGGCGATCGCCTCCGTTATTTTCTATTTACACATTTTGTGAGATAGTCTCCTAAGTCATCGCTACCCTTTTTCTTGTAGCACTGGTAGTTATAGTTGAACTCATTTTTAAACTTCGCCCAGCAGTGGTTTAACTCTTTCAGCTACTGAGTTTGTTCAGGTGTTTCGAAGCCGATAGAAATTTGACATATAAAGCTGTAAATATGTGATAGCTAACTGGTGCATTATGATTTTAGATCTAACAACCTTCTTCTCTATCCACCCAACATCCTATTTAGATGCTGCAAAAACAATTCAATCACCGAAGTTTCATAGCCATGCAGAACAGCTGTTCTAAACTGTCGATGGATGGTTATACCTTCAATTTTTAGTTGTTTTAAGGTGTTTAACATCAGCTCCTTTTTAATGGATTTTTCAGAGACCAAACCAATTCCATCGAAATCGACCAGAAAGTTTTTTATGCTTTCGGTGCTTCCTAATTGCATAAAAATTTGAAGTTGGGAGAAATCTATATTTTTACTTTTAAAAACCTTTTCTATATTTTCTAAAGTACCCGATCCTTTTTCACGAATCACCAATGGAAACTGCTGTAGTTCAGAAAGAGTGATAGTTGTTCGTTTGAAAAGCGGACTGTTTCGACCTGCAATGGCAACGACTTCATCATCTGCAAAAGAGGTGTATTTTATATCTGGATGCGAAGAGATGTTTTCTACCAGAGCAAGGTCTATCTCATTATTCATCAACTTTTGCTCCATCTCCAAAGAGTTTCCATTTAAGAGAAATAGTTCGATGTGGGGATATTTTTGATGGAAGGAAGCCAAGTGTTGTGGAAGCATATATTGGGCAATAGTAGAGCTGGCACCAATACGCAAAACTCCTTTGTAGGCGTTTGTGAGCTTGCCTATTTCAAAAGTCATCTCTTCATATTTTTGTTTGATCTGTTTGTAATAACGATAGGTGAGAAGTCCTGCTTTGGTCAGATGGATCTTGTTTCCTTTGCGGTCAAACAAGGGCGTGTTGAGCTTACTTTCCAGTTCGCGAATATGTTTGGTGACGGCAGGTTGGCTTATAAATAAACTCTCCGCTGCTCTTGAGAAGCTTAAATGTTCTGCCACCGCCATAAAAACCTGATCTCTATAATCCATACCTTTTTTATCAAAAATAGCAGAAAATTGTGGATAGTTAAAACTATTCCTCTAGTTAGATTTGTAGCGCTGTTTGATGGGGATGATTATATTTATTTTCAATTTTTTAATAGGGCTTTTAGTGGGTTTGGGTTAACTTTGTTAATAACAAAAATTTTTATCTGTTGAAAGCGAAAAGAATTGTCACCTATTCATCTTTAGAAGAGAATCTAAATGTTTGGAGTCATGCAGCAGGTGTTCTGTTGAGTCTGTTGGGTTTGATTTTATTGATTGTAAAAGCAGCCCATCAGTCCGCTTCTACTTTACATTGGGTGGCCTATTTAATTTATGGAGTAAGTCAAGTGGCTGTTTTTACAGCTTCCACATTGTATCACTCTTCACAGAATGAGAACTTACGTAGAAGACTCAATGTATTTGATCATACAGCTATTTATCTCTCAATTGCTGGAAGTTACACCCCTTTTACCCTTGTTTTTATTCAGGGCGCATGGGGATGGAGTATTTTTGGTTCTGCTTGGCTTATTGCAATTGCAGGAATTGTGCTGAAACTCTTTTATACTGGACGATTTAGATTGTTGTCCACCATAAGTTATGTTGTAATGGGATGGATTATTGTGGTAGCTATTGATCCGTTGATTAAAAGTGTGCCATTTTCTCAACTGATGTGGATTTTAGCGGGAGGCATTTTTTATACTTTGGGAGCTGCTTTGTATCAGGTAAAGCGGATACCTTATAATCATGCTATTTTTCACTTTTTCGTTTTGGCAGGCGCGATTGCGATTTTTATTGCTATTTATACTTATTAATATTTTATATGGACGGTAGAGAACGACAATACATCAAACCTGGCATTCGGGTGAAAATTGTGTTGAAAAAAGATCAGCGGACAGGTGAACTTACCGAAGGCATTGTAAAAGATCTTTTGACCAAAGCGCCCAAACATCATCGGGGAATAAAAGTGCGACTTGAAGATGGATCTGTGGGAAGAGTACAGGAGATTTTGGATTGATTCATGCATTTTTTCAATGTTATGCCATAACTCCTATTACGAAGTCTGATTTGCTATTTTCAGTAAGATTTTATAAATTCTCTGATAGAATCTTAAGACACTATGAAAAATAAAATTGAATATTTAACAGGCGATGCAACCCAACCCGTTGGAGCAGGCAATAAAATACTTGTTCATATTTGCAATGATGTAGGTGGATGGGGTAGAGGCTTTGTTTTAGCCCTCTCCAACAAATGGAAACAACCTGAACGCGAATACCAAAGATGGTTTCAATCTCAGATAGATTTTGATCTGGGCAATGTGCAGTTTGTAGAAGTTGAAAAAGAGCTTATTGTAGCCAATCTGATTGGTCAAAGAGATGTGGTTTTTCAAGATTCCATTCCGCCCATTCGGTATGAAGCTGTGGAAGAAGGATTGAAAAAGGTGGCTCAAAAAGCTAAGGAAATAAATGCTTCCATACATATGCCTCGCATAGGCGCAGGTCTTGCTGGTGGTGATTGGAACAAAATTGAAGCCATCATCAATTCAGAACTGGTCGATAATGGTTTGAAAGTTACTGTGTACGATTTCAAATAGCGTTATCCATCTATAATAGAAATAACAAAGCCATCCATGCTTATTACATAGATGGCTTTTTTTTACGCATTGTTCTACTACTATATTTTGCTAAAGGCTTGTTCTAAATCTGCTTTTATATCAGAGATGTGCTCAATTCCAGCTGATAGGCGTAACAATCCAGGTGTTGCACCTGCAGCAATCTGTTCGGCTTCGGTGAGCTGTTCATGCGTGGTGGATGCTGGATGTATAATTAATGTTTTTGTATCTCCCACGTTTGCCAAGTGGCTGATGAGTTTTACATTGTTGATTACTTTGTCGCCTGCTTCTTTTCCACCTTTCAACTTGAAAGAGAGAACACCGCCAAAACCATTCTGTAAATATTTTTTGGCCAGTTTATGGTATTTGTTCGAGGGCAACCCTGGATAAAATACTTCTTCAACTTTTGGGTGTTTCTCCAACCATTGTGCTAACTCTAAAGCGTTGTCAACAGTTCTCTGAACGCGCAATGAAAGAGTTTCTAATCCTTGAATGAATAAGAAAGAGTTGAAAGGGCTGAGTGCTGCACCTAAATCACGAAGCCCTTCTACACGAGCACGAATGATGAAAGCGATATTTCCAAAGGGGCCGTCTGCTCCAAACACTTCCCAGAATTTCAGACCGTGGTAACCTTCGGATGGTTCTGTGAATTGAGGGAATTTCCCATTGCCCCAATTAAAGTTTCCACCATCCACTATAATTCCACCAATGCTGGTTCCATGCCCACCAATCCATTTGGTGGCCGCTTGTACTACGATGTTTGCACCATGCTCAAGGGGACGGAAAAGATATCCTGCCGCACCAAAGGTGTTATCTACTATAAATGGAATCTCATTCTTTTTTGCAATGGCTGCGATTGCTTCAAAATCAGGAATGCTGTAACGAGGGTTACCAATTGCTTCCACGTAAAGAGCTTTTGTCTTATCGTCAATTGCCTTGGCAAACTCCTCAGGATGATCGCCATCTACAAAACGCACTTCTATGCCTAATCGTTTGAAAAGAACTTTAAATTGATTGTAGCTTCCTCCATATAGGTGAGAGGAGGATACGATATTGTCACCTGCCCCAGCAATGTTGGTTATGGCCAAAAATTGAGCCGACTGACCTGATGCTACGGCTAAGGCACCTACTCCACCTTCAAGAGCGGCCACACGTTTTTCAAAAACGTCGCTTGTGGGGTTCATGATACGGGTGTAGATGTTTCCAAATTCTTTTAACCCAAATAAATTGGCTGCATGCTCTGAATTGTCAAATACAAACGAGGTGGTTTGATAGATGGGCACTGCCCTTGATTTGGTTGTAGGATCTACTTCTTGGCCTGCATGTACTTGCAGAGTATCGTAGTGTAATTTTTCTGTTGACATAGTGATTAGATTTAGTTTTATTGATTTAACTTTTTGATGAACTCTTAAATTAACAGTAGTGTAGAGAGAATTGTTTTGCCAATTCTCCCTACCCATGGCTAAATAATGTTAATTTGCTTCTATTAATTGGTTTACTGATATTTTTATTGGTGTTGGGTTGGCCAAGTTATCTCCAACAGGACAACGTCCTCTTACTTCAGTAATCCAACTGTCAAGTGTTTCTTGGTCGGCATCTGAATCAACTTCAAACTGCACATCTAAGCTCTGAAAGCCTGTCCTATCGGCAGTAGGTTGCCCCATTACTTTTGCTGGATTTAAATCGTTTCCAGTAATAGTAATCTCTAATCCTCTAAGATTAATATTTCGTTCCTTAGCCACCAAATGTGCTACAACATTTAAACACGATGCATATCCAGCTAAAAGATATTCCAAAGGATTTGGTCCTTCATCTAAGCCACCAAAACTAGCATCTTCATCAGCGATAAATTTGAACTGACGTGCTTTTATATCCAAACGAGTTGAGTTGGCATTTTTACCAGAAATTGAAAAGGTTAGATTTCCCATTATAAATTAGTTTTAACAGATTATTTATTTAATTCTTGTTTTTTGATTAGGTGAGAGATTTTTCATTACCTCCAAAGTCTAACTCTTTATCGGATATAAATTCAAATTGACGTGCTTTGATATCCAGGCGATTTGCGGTTACTTTTTTACCCGTTATTGAAACAGTAAAATCTGACATAATATTTTTTTTAAAGGTTAATTGTTCTTTGTTTTTTAATCAACATTTTTTGTTTGTTGTTGACATTACAAAGATGGGGGCTCTTGACTTTTCCTGAAATCCCGTAGATAGGGCATTTTACATACCGTAAATAGGGTAGAGAGGTGAATTCACTCTGAAAGCCTCTCTAAATGATATAAATTCCTATATTTATCTATCCTAACTATAAAACTATGAACAAGTCTATATTATTCTTCATCTTTTATGTTTTATTGTCATTCACAACGTTTGGTCAGATCTTAAATCATAATAAACAAGATTCCATTGATATATATGGTACGCCTTTTAATCCTGCAAGGTTAAAATCATCAGGTCAGTTATTAACTACTCAAAATCTTCTTTCTCCTGATGGAAGTATTGAGCTAACTGTGACGATAAATTCGGACGCTATAAGCTATTCTATTCAGAAGAATTCTGTGAAAGTAATTGCTCCTTCTTTGTTAGATATTGAATTATCAAACGGAGTGCTTGTTCAAGGAGTTTCGGTGGTTGACCTAAAGTTGAATAGTTCAAATGAAACCATACAATTGCCCTACGGTGAGAGACCGTTTGTCAGCAATAAATTCAATGAGATCGCTTTGAACTTAACGAATGATAAGCATTTTAAGTTTTCCTTGATTTTCAGAGTTTACAATTGAGGGGTAGGATTTAGATTTTCTTTTCCTGATAATAATGCTGTTTCTAACATTAGGGTTAGCAATGAGATTACTCAGTTTGTTTTGGCAGATGCTTATACAGCTTATAAGGAATCCTATAATGAACAAGGATATACACCTTCAGCTATAAATGGATTAAAATCGCTTATTCCACTTACTATAATTGGCGACAAAGTCAGCCTATGTATTAATGAGGCAGGCAACGACCAGTTTGCACGAATTGCTTTGCAAGGAGTTGGGAATTCACTTCAAACCTACTTTGTGGGAACAACCTCTCCGCATTTATTGCCAGTAAAGTTTCCTTGGCGATATATAGTAATTGCAGAATCAACAAACCTGTTGGTTGAAAATAAAGAGATGTTGTATGCATTAAATGCACAACCATTTAATGCTAACGATTGGGACTGGGCAAAGCCAGGTAAAGTTTTTCGTTGTATGAATCTAAATACCAATAGTGCTTTGGAATCTGTTGATTTTTGCGTCGATATGAATATTGATTATATGATGTTTGATGCAGGTTGGTATGGACTGGGTTATGGACAGTCTAAGGAGAATAATCCAGCTTCCAATCCTCTTGTAGTCATCAACGGTTTAGATATGGAAACGGTGACTAATTATGCCGCCGCAAAAGGAATTGGTGTCATCTTGTATGTTAATAAAGTGGCTTGGTATAACTATGATAATCAAGCCATGTTCGATTTATATGAAAGTTGGGGAATAAAGGGGCTTAAATTGGGTTTTGTTGATGGATACTCGGCAACTGGCAATCAAAAAGTATATGGAATTATTCAAGAGGCTGCAAATAGGAAGATGCTTATTAATGTCCATGATAATTTCAGACCCACAGGATTAATTCAAAAATACCCCAACTTGATGACCGCAGAAGGGGTTCGAGGAAATGAAGCCATCGCCAATACTGGGGATCATAATTCACTCATTCCTTATACACGAATGCTGACGGGTGCAACTGATTTCACCATTTGTTATTTGGGAAATGATCCAGAGTATAAAAGACCCTCCTCATTGGCAACAACAAGAGCACATCAACTGGCTATGAGTGTGATGATGTACAGTCCTCTTCAGCATGTTTTTTGGTATGCCATACCAGGTATTTATCATAACCCTGACGAAATTGAGCTTTTCACTAAACTCCCTGTGGTTTGGGATGATTTTAAATTGGTAACGGGCGATATGGGAAAATATGTCTCTATGGCCCGTCGATCGGGAGACGATTGGTATTTAACGACCATGAACAATAGCGTTTCTCGCGATTTGTGGATTCCTTTGGATTTTCTGGAATCTGATCTTAATTACGAAGTGATCATATATAAGGATGAAGATCCTAAAACAATTGATAAAGTTGAAACTACCCTTCAGGAATTAACAAACAATGGAGCTTTGTTAAATAATGAATTGTTTACTTCATTAAAAAGCAACGGCGGAGAAGTAGTGGTGTTTAGGTCTCTTACCAACTCAACTTTAACCAATACAATGACGGCTCGTTCTAAAATAAAAGTTTATCCAAACCCTGTATCCCACACTCTTACTATCGAACTTTCCTCTTATGCGTCAGCTACTGTAAGAATATGGAACCTTAGGGGAGAAAAAATGTTTGAACGAAAGTTTGTGTCACCCCTTGCTGTTGAACACGTAAATACATCTAATCTGGACAAAGGTGTTTATATCGTATCTGTTGAAACAGAACACAAGAAGTTTTCAGAGGTTATCGTTATTGAATAGGCCAGTTTGTTTGTCGGCTCTTCATCGTGTAAATTCTGACGAAAGTGAAACTTCAATATGGATTGAACTTGTTGCTAATTTTTAAAACGTCAAAACCTTATCACTGGTTATTACCCAATCGGCCAAATCACCCATAGTGGACTCATTTGCGCCATCAAAATAGGGGTGGTTTTTATGGATGCCACAACGTGCCATACAAGTTCCACAAACTTTGACAGGGACATCTTTGGCAATGAGCTCTTTGAGCATTTTAGATAGGTCTTGGTCATAACCTTGTGGTGGCTTGCAAACATCTCTTGCCATATCCACAGAATCATTCATAAGGAATATCCTGACTTCTTCTCCTTTTGTTCTTAGGGTTTCGGCAAGCCTCAGGCCATTCCAGGTTACATCCGTGTTGTCGTAAGGTTCA
>Ga0079223_10003383_pt1 | contig 10050 bp, 5 predicted proteins | sample Stecom2011_FD_75072 | JGI IMG/M metagenome (GOLD analysis project Ga0079223, IMG submission 75072) | Agricultural soil microbial communities from Utah to study Nitrogen management - Steer compost 2011 | ecosystem: Environmental > Terrestrial > Soil > Agricultural land | place: USA: Utah...
AGAAGCTGATCCGCCACACCAACAGCTGCTACCTGACCATGGTCGCGGTGGACGACGCGGGTCAGCCCGCCCGGGTACCCCCGCTGAAACTTGACACCAGGCTGCAGCGGCTGCGCTTCGAGAAGGCGGCGCTGCGCAAGAAGCTGCGCAAGCAGGCCGAGGAAGAGGAGCGCCGCACTCAGGACGAGCACGGCGCCTAGGAAGTTGCTGTTAGGAAGTTGCTGTCGAAGGCGCCCCGCGAGGCGCCTTCGCCGCGGCGCGGGTCTGCTGACTAGTAGAGGCGCGCCTTGATGATCGGCTTGAGCAGGTAGCTGAGCAGGGTGCGCTTGCCGCTCATGATATCAACCTGGGCCACCATGCCGGTGCGGATCGGCAGGATCTCGCCTTCGCGCTCCAGGTAGGCCTGGTCGGTGCGAATGGTCACCAGGTAAAAGGCCTCCTTGCCTCTGGGCGTCTCCTCCTCGATGGTGTCCTCGCTGATCTGCTCCACCTCGCCCTTGATGTCGCCGTAGATGGTGTAGTCGTAGGCGGTGATCTTGACGCTGGCGGGCATGCCGGGGGCGATGAAGGCGACGTCGCGGGGACTGACCCTGGCTTCGATCAGCAGCTGATCCTCCACCGGGCTGACCTCCATGATCGGCTCGCCGGGCTGCACCACCCCGCCGCGCGTCGTGACCAGGACATTGTTGACGCGGCCGTTGACCGGCGAGGTGATGACGGTGCGGCGCAGCTGGTCCTGTCGCTGCAGCAGAGACTGCTCCAGAGCCACCAGCTCGGCCTGTTTCTGGGTCAGCTCGGTGTAGGCGTCCTGCATGTAGCTGTTGCGAATATCCGCCAGGCGCCCCGCCAGGGAGGCCGTGCTCTGGCTGAGCTTGAGCAGCTCCATCTCGCTGACGGCGCGGCGCTGAACCAGAGGCTCGGTCAGCTCGATCTGGCGGCGCGCCAGGCGCATCTCCTCGTTGATCGACTCCTCCGCCTCGCGCAGGCTGCTGCGGCGGGCTTGAAACAGGGAGCGCTCGGAGCGCGCCAGCTCGCCGTCGGGATCGATGCCGTCGGGGAATTCGATCTCCGGCCGCTCCAGCACCTCGGCCTCCAGGCGGGCGATGGAGGCGCGCAGCACCCGCGCCTGGCTGTCCGCCTCCAGGAAGGCGCTGCGGAAGCGGGTGTCGTCCAGGCGCACCAGCGGCTGGCCGGCCTCCACGCGGTCACCGCGGTTGACCAGCAGCTCCTCGATGATGCCGCCCTCCAGGCTCTGGATGGTCTGCATGCGGCTGGCCGGCACGACCCGCCCTTCACCGCGGGTGATCTCGTCGATCTCGGCCCAGGCGGCCCAGGCCACGAAGGTCAGGATCACCAGCAGAATGACCCAGAGAATGGGGCGCGCCGCGGGGTGATGCATGGTGTGTTCGGGATTGCGGAGCTGGCGACGAATGCGCCACTCCCAGCTGCTCGGTTCAGCCATGACGCGCTTCTCCGCTGGAGGCTTTCGGCGTGGTCTTGACACGGTTGCCGCTGACGATGCTTTCGCAGGGGCCATCCAGGGAGAGGCGGCCATCCTTTAGGACCAGGGCCCGCTCGGCCAGCGCCAGCACAGCCTTCTTGTGGGTGGAGATCAGCACGGTGCGCCCCTTGAGCCACTCCTGGAGATAGCGGATCACCCGCACCTCGTTATTCTGGTCGAAGGCGGCGGTAGGCTCGTCCATCAGCACCACGGCAGGGTCCTGCAGCAGCAGGCGGGCCAGGCCAATGGCCTGACGCTGGCCGCCGGAGACGCTGCGGTTGCCCGTCAGCTGCATGTCGAGGCCCCGAGCGTGGCGGCGCACGAAGTTGCCAAGCCCCACGGCCTCCAGCGCTTCGATCAGCTCCTCGTCGCTGTGCGCCTCGCCGTCCAGGGTCAGGTTGTCGCGCAGAGTGCCGTAAAACAGCGCGATATCCTGAGGCAGGTAGCCGATATCCCGACGCCGGTCGGAGGGGTCCACCTGGGCGAGGTTGATGCCGTCCACCTGCAGGCTGCCGCTGCTGGGTGTCCCCAGGCCGCTGAGCAGACGCAGCAGAGTGGTCTTGCCGGCGCCGTTGCCGCCCAGCAGCGCGATGCGCTCGCCGGCCTGAATCTCCAGCGCCTTGATGTCCAGCGAGGGCGGCGCATCTTCGGAGTACTGCACCTTGACCTCTTCCAGGCGGTAGTGCCCCCTGAGCCGCGGGCAGCGCACGTACTTGCGACCCGGCTCGCGCTCCAGCGGCGCCTTCATCAGCTCATCCAGCGCCTCGACGGCCACCTTGACGTGCTGCCAGCGGGCCAGCAGGCCGGCGACCTGCCCCATGGGGGCGATGGTGCGCGATGTCAGGATGGTACAGGCGATCAGGGCGCCGATGGTCATGTTGCCGGCGCTGATCTGGTAGACGCCCACGGTAACCACGCCTACATAGCCGAGCTGCTGCACGAGGGTAGCGCCGTTGGCGAGCATGGCCGAGATGCTGCGCGACTTGACGCCCGCCTCGGCCAGCTGAGCCGACAGCCCCTCCCAGAGGCGCAGGTGGCGCCCTTCGGCGCGGGTCGCCTTGACGGTCTCCAGGTTCTCGATGGTCTCCAGCAGGACGCCGTTGCGCACCGCGGCTTCGCGCAGGTTCTGCCGCGACAGCCGGGCCAGCGTGCCCTGCATCAGGATGCCCGGCAGCACGATCAGCACGATGGCGGTCACCGGCACCCAGACCACCGGCCCGCCCACATAGGCGATGATGGCCAGAAAGAGCAGCACGAAGGGAATATCGCTGATGGCGCCGGCGGTGGAGGAGGTGAAGAACTCGCGCACCGAGTCGAACTCGCGTATCTGGCTGCTGAAGGCACCGGTGGAGCCGGGGCGCGCACCCAGCTTCATCTGCGCCACACGAGAAAAGAGCAGAGAGGAGAGCTGCAGGTCGAGACGCTTGCCGGTCACATCCAGCAGGTGAGCGCGCAGGGTGCGCAGCACGAACTCGAAGAGCACCGCAATAAAGACGCCGCTGGCCAGGATCCACAGGGTGTCGAAGGCGGCGTTGGGCACGACGCGGTCGTAAGTCTGCATGGCGAACAGCGCTACGGAAATGGCCAGCAGGTTGGCCATCATCGCCGCCACGCCCACCTCGGTGTAGGCGCGCCAGGCACGCTTGACCGGCCCGAGCAGCCAGTGCTCCTCGCGGGGTACGGCAAAGCCTTCGGCACGGCCATCGACGTGGTCGCGGTGGGCCGCCAGGATCAGCGTACCGGCCTCATCCTGCAGCGCTTCGACTTCCTGCAGCGGGAGCTCCCGGGTGCCGCCGGTTTCCGGCAGCGCCACGGTGACGCTTTTACCGTCACGACGCACCACTACCATACTGCCACCGTCACGCAGCAGCATCAGCGCCGGCAGCAGGCGCTCGGGCAGCTGACCGAGGGGCTTGTTGACAACGCTGGAGGCAATGCCGGCGCGACGCAGGGACCTGGGCACCAGCTCCAGAGGCAGGCGCCCCTGCTCCAGCGCCAGGCCATCGCCCAGCTCGGCGACCCCGACGGTCTTGCCCAGGCGGTGGCACAGCGCCACCAACCCATGCCGGAGAGGGTCCTGCTCCTGGCTATTCGATGATGTCATCAATCAACTCTCCGAGTGGCGGCTGGCTGCCCTGCTCTCCCTGCTCCAGGCGGCGCAAGATCAGTTCGCTCAGCACACCAGCCTGGGAGGCGGCACGATAGCTAAGCTTTTCTCGATTGAGGCGCAGATCGATCAGCTGACGCTGCGCTTCGAAATGTTCGACTTCGATGGAGAGCAGGTCGGTAATATCACGCTGCCCGGCCTGAAACTGATCGCGATAGAGTTCGGCCAGCTCACCGGTGCGAGCCAGCTGCTGCTGCAGTGACTCCTCGCGCCACGCCATGATCTCGTCCTGATCCAGCAGTGAGAGGATGCTCCGCTCCAGATCGCGGCGCCCGGAGCGCAGGCTCCACTCGGCAGCCTCTACCCGTTGACGAGAGCCCTCGGCACGCTGGAAGTTGGAGAGCCCCTGGAAGGAGTCCATGCGCAGGCGCAGGCCGATAGTCGCATCGTCTTCGAGGTCGCCGCCAATTTCACGACGCAGCATGGAGCCCTCGAGGTTGAGCTGTGGCCAGAAAGCAGCGCGATCACCGCCCAGATCCGCCCGCGCCGCGGCGATATCCTCCTGCAGCTTGAGCATTTCCGGCGCGGCGCTCAGCAATATGGCACGGCGCTCGCTATCCCGCAGCTCGGCGAGCAGGCCCAGCGGTTCGGGTGAGGCCAGGTCGTGTGGCAAGCGGCCGACGACCTGCTGATACTGCATGGCCAGGTCGCGCAGCGAGCCCTGCTCGATGGCGCGCTGCTCCAGGGCGCGATCCACCTCCAGAGCGGCGCGATCGGTATCGGCACGGTCGGCAAAGCCGGCGGCGCTGCGCTCCTCGGCAAGGTCCTGGACGCCGCCGATGCGCCGCAGGTGCTCTCCGGCAGCGCGCACGCGCTGCCGGGACGCCAGCATGTCTAGATAGAGCTCGGCGATATCCAGCGCCGAGTCTTCGCGCACCTGGCGCAGGTCGTGCATGCGGCGGCGCTGCTCGGCCGTAGCGGAGTCGATATCACTGCCGACGCGTCCCCAGTCGTAGAGCACTTGAGAGGCTCGAATCTCGTAGCCCAGATCACCGACGAAGCTGTTTTCGGGACCCACCGACACCTGAATGTTGGGCAGGTAGCCGCTGCGCGCCACCTTGACTCCCTGATCTGCCCTGGCGATCTCGGACTCCGCCGAACGTAGCGCCGGATCGATAGCCAGACCCGCAATGATCGCCTCCTCCAGGGAGGTAGCCTTGGCCAGGCCGGGCAGCAGCAGCCCTGCCACGCCCAGCCAGGCGATCCAGCGATATCCAGCGCGAGCCATCATCATGCCATGACCTCGGGCCCGGCCGCTGCCAGCTCATCGGCGTTGCCGAAGGCGTCGGAAATGCTGGCAAACTCCGGCATATCGGTAATCTCTTCAGGCATGGGCGCAGCGGCCATGGCGGCTTCCCAGGTTTCCTCATCGCCGTCCAGCACGAGCATGCTTTCGTCTTCCTGCAGCAGCAACGCTTCGCCCTCCTCCTGCGAAAGCTCCTCGTCCGCCGCGGCGACCTGAGCGCCGTCGTCAAGAGCTTCTTCGTCGCCTTCGACATCTTCGGAACGTCTGCCGCTCGATGAGGAGGAGGAGGATTGGTTATGAGCCGCCCGAGCACCGAGCGCCGCCCCGAACGCCAGAAAGCCCATCAGGTCGGGACCTATGCCATCCAGCCAGCTGCCTTCAGCAGCGGTAGAGCCCCGCATGACCTCCTCGGCGGGCGCGGCCTCCCGGACAGGCACCTCTTCGGCAAGGAAGACCTCCTCGATGTTGATGCCATCGGCCATGGCAACGGCTTCAGGCTCGGCGGCGATGCTCCCTGCGGTGACGTCCTCCTCGGCAACCTCGTCGTCTTCCCACCAATCCAGCGCAGCGGGAGCCTCAGACGGAGAGGCCTGCTCGGCCTCGGCCAGCAGGGCGTCGGGGTCGAAGCGCAGCGCTTCGTCCGTGGCGGCCACGAAGATGGTGCTGAGGCTGTTGCTACCGGGTGCCGTAGTTATCGAGGCCATCAGCAGCGGGCCATCTCCGCTCGGCAGGTAGAGCTGACTCTGCCCCGAGCCGTTGAAGAACCCGAGAACCTCCAGAGAGCCTCCCCCCATCTGCTCGACCATCAGGCTCGTGCCCTCCCGGCTAAGCCCTGCGATCTCATCGGGGGTGATATCGACCAGCACCTTGCTGGGGGTGGTAAGGGCAATGAAGTCAGAGACCTGCTGGGGCTCGGCAGTCTCCAGGCTCTGCCGCATGCCAGCGACCTGTACGGTAATGCTCATATATTATCCCTTGGTGTCCGTCTGCGGAGAGGCCGGCCCGCCAACGGTGCAGCGCAGCGACTCGCGCAATTATGCGATATTATGCGGAACTCCGCATTCTAGAGAGCCAGAGCGTCAGCGCCAAGCCGGCACCGGCAGATCCGCTAAATCGCAAGGCACTGCGCTACCGCCAGGGAAGTCGTTTCATGTCGCTATCCGAACTACTGGTACAGGCCAGACGATACGCACTCGAGAAGGTCGCGCCGCTAGAGGCGCCCTATCCGGCTCATACGATCTTTCTCTCCGTCAGCGACGGCAACCAGCGAGCCCGGGTGGTACACGCCAGCCACGCCACCTTCGATGAAGCCTGGAAGACCGCTGCTGCCCGCTGTCGGCGCCTGGTGGAACGTGAGAAGCTCCAGGTGCGCTGGCTAAGGGCCGACTGGCCTACCAGCGCCACGCAAAGAGACTGGAAGACGCTCAAAGAGATACTGAAAAACACAAAAAGAAACTACTTCCGGTTTGGCCTGGCCCTGGACAGCCAATTGAAGCACGCCTTTCTGGAACAGGAGCTGAATGCCAACGCCATGCTGTATGGCGGCAACCAGGTGGCTCACGCCATCCTCAATGGAAAGAACTTTCGGCGCTACGCCGGGCTGCGCTATCGCAACCCGGCGCTGGACTTCTCCGACGATGCTCAGGTCATCCAGTTGGCGACGGCCGGCGTGTTCTGCACCACCGGCAGCTCCCCGTTGGCTCTGCATGGCGCTGGGCGCAATGCCGGCCGGCGCGTCATCGAACGACTGACCCCAGCCGACGTGCATGGCCTGGTCGCCTCCAGCAGCCGCTACCTGGCCAGCCAGGTTCAGGCCTCCGGCCGGTTTCACTACGGCTGGCACGCCTGTTTCGATCGTCCCATCCGCACCTACAACAGCCTGCGCCACGCCAGCACCACCTACGCCATGGTGGAGGCGTGGGAGGTCACCGGCGATGCCGACCTCAAGGCCGCCATCGACCGCTCACTACGCTTGCTGACCGATAGCCTGATCCAGGAGGTGACGCTGCCCGACGGCCAGCCGGCGGCCTTCCTGATCGACGCTCAGGACGAGATCAAGCTTGGCGGCAACGCGGTCTGCCTGCTTGCCCTGGTGCAGTACAGCCAAGCCACCGGCTCCCGAGAGCATCTGCCGCTTCTGGAGAAGCTGGCGCTGGGCATCGCCCATATGCAGGATCCGCAGAGTGGTCGTTTCGTGCATGTATTGAACTACCCGGACCTCTCGGTCAAGGAGCCCTTCCGCATCATCTACTACGACGGCGAGGCCGCCTTCGGCCTGATGCGGCTGTATGGTCTGACCGGCGACCCACGCTGGCTCGCCATGGTCGAGCGCGCCTTCGACCACTTTATCGATGCCGAGCACTGGAAGGCACACGATCACTGGCTCAGCTACTGTGTCAACGAGCTGACCCGCTACCGCAACGATGAGCGCTACTACCGCTTCGGCCTGCAGAACGTGGCTGACCACCTGGGGTTCGTGGCCAGCCGTATCACCACCTTCCCCACCCTGCTCGAGCTGATGATGGCCGCCGAGCAGATGGTGCAGCGACTCAAGGCCTCGGCGGAGCACTCCCACCTGCTGAAAGGCCTGGACCTGACGCGCTTCTACCAGGCGCTTGAGTTCCGTGCCCACTACCTGCTCAACGGCCATTTCTTCCCTGAAGTCGCCATGTACTTCCAGAACCCCGCGCGCATTCTGGGCAGTTTCTATATCCGCCACCACGCCTTCCGGGTTCGTATCGACGATGTGGAGCACTACCTCTCGGGTTACGTGGCGTATCTGCGCTATGTGGAACGAGGCAGTAGAGGTGGCTCTAGCAGAAAGCAGCCGTGAAACCCGACAGTCCTCCAGATCTTCACAACCTATTAGAGAAGGCCCCAACTGGGATCAGGAGCGGCTTGTAGCGGCGACCCCAGGCCATTGGCAGAAGCGGCCAGATAGCCCCCAATGGCAGGCCACCGGCCTGGCGTTCAATGCATTTACTGCAATGCCCGGCGGCATTGTCGCCGTACGACCCACAGGACAGCGCCTCGGCGTTACCCACGCGCAGCTGCAGCAGCTTCCTTTTACCCCCCAGGCGCTGCTGGTACAGGACGGAGAAGCCGACCCGCCATTGCCAGTGCCCACATACCGGGTCCCGAACCTGCAGCAGGCCATCCTGGACATGGCCGTCTTTGCTCGCTCGCAGATGCAGGGCAAGGTCATTGGCGTCACTGGCAGTGCGGGCAAGACGACAGCAGTCGCCATGCTGAAACACCTGCTGCAGCTGTGGGGCGAAACCGGCAGCAGCGCACATAATGCCAACCTGCCGCTGGGCATTGCCTGGAACCTGGCCACGGTGCCCTGGTCTGCCCGCCATCAGATCATCGAAATGGCCATAGGCAGCATGTCTCGCAACAGCCGCCTGGTACGTCCCGATGTGGCACTCTTTCTCAACGTTGCCCCTGCACATCTCGAGTATCACGGCAGCACAGCCGAGATCGCCAGGCGCAAGAGCCGCATCTTCTCGAGCATGGCCCCTGGCCAGCATGCAGTGATCAACCGCGACCTTGCCGAGTGGCCGATCATTCTTGAGGCCGCCCAGGCCAGACAGCTGAAGGTCATCAGCTTCGGCCGCCATCCGGATAGCGACATTCGACGAGTGGGCCAGCAGCGGTCCGAGCAAGGAATGACGCTGACAGTTGACTGTCGTGGCACCAGTATGGAACTGAAATTACCCGTCCTCAGCGATGCGCTGGCCGAGAACGCCATGGCCTGCCTGGCCGTCCTCGAGGCTCTGCAGCTGCCATTGCACCCGGCTGCAAGTGCCTTGAGCACCTTTCAGCTCCCGGCGGGTCGCGGGCAGGCAACAGAGCTAGTTTACCAGGGCCGGCACATCACTCTTATCGACGATGCCTACAATGCCAACCCCCGGTCCATGCACGCAATGCTTGGTCGCCTGGCAAGCCGCCCACAGCCAAGGCAGCGCTTACTGCTGGTGCTCGGCGACATGCTGGAGTTGAGCGACAACTCCAACCGCTATCACGCTGACATGCTGCCCCACATTATCGCCAGCCAGCCATCAGAGGTGTTTCTTCTGGGCTCCCAAATGGCGCAGCTGGCACCGCACCTTCAGGAGCACGGTATCAGCGCCCACACCTTCGAAGAACCTCAGCAGCTCTCGGAGCAGCTGATCGGCCGGCTCAAGGACAGGGACCGGATAGCCGTCAAAGGGTCTCATGGGTCACATGCCTTTCGGGTCGTCGACCAGCTCAAACGCTTATCCAGCTGAGCCTTGCTCGCCAAAAGATAACAATAAATAACGCATAAGATATCAAAAACAAACAATGAGAATTAAAAAACCAACAGCCCTATGCAAAAACAAAAAGGCCCACACAATCACTGTAAGCAAGCGGCACATTCTGGCGCCAACAGTTTCACATAACTAAAAAAAACAACAAAAGCCCATAAAAATCTAAACCATAGCCACCCAAAAACCCAGACAATAACCAAAACGCAGACAAGAAAAACCAAAACACACCCTTCCGAACTCGCCAGAGCATTAAGATCTACGGTGAAAAAAACTCTGAGCCTCTTGTCAGGCCGACGAGACGTTACCAAGCATCTTTTCATTACTCAGTGCCGGGAAGGGAACACCTCATGTCCACGATAGCCAAGATCAGTCCGCTTTCAGCAGGCGCGCCTCAACAGGGGCAGCTGTTCGAAATAGGCAGCACCATCCCCTTGAGTGAGCCAAGCCAGATACTCCTTGACCTCTCTTTCCGAGAAGTCCACGTCATCGTGCGCGAAGGCAGTGACCTGATCATGGAGACGCGCGATGGCCAGGCAATACGCATCCTGAACTTCTATCTGGATGATGAGGAAGCCAGCGAGCTTTTCTTCGTCGATGACAATGGCAACATGGTATCTGCCACCTTCCCGCCGCCGATGAGCAACGGCCTGCAGCCGGTCGAATATACCCTGCTGCACGAACCAGCCGGATTCGTGGCGGCAAGCGATGGCGCATCAGATATCCTTCCCGCTCTTGCGGCTGCCGGCCTCGGGGCAGCAGCCATTGCTGCCATCGCCAACAGCAGTAGTAGTAGCAGTAGCGACACCCCTGCAGACGATGCGGACGCCGACGCCGATGCGGATGC
>Ga0079223_10003384_pt1 | contig 10047 bp, 4 predicted proteins | sample Stecom2011_FD_75072 | JGI IMG/M metagenome (GOLD analysis project Ga0079223, IMG submission 75072) | Agricultural soil microbial communities from Utah to study Nitrogen management - Steer compost 2011 | ecosystem: Environmental > Terrestrial > Soil > Agricultural land | place: USA: Utah...
CGAAAACAATAAAAACTGTATAAAAAACTGTAATCTTACCCATGAGGGGTAAAACCTCTTCCCCTGCTCGAATCCGGTCGGCTGTAACCGCCAGGTTATAACGGAAGGGTTTATCCACCCGCAGGACCTCATCGAGGACGCTAAAGGTAAACTCGATTATGATTCCATAAAAAACTGATAAAACAGCATATTCCGCAAGAGTGAAACCAAAACCCAACCAGTTTTCAAGGGGTAGATTCTTGTATAGATAGTAGGACATCTTCATCAAAAAGATACCCAAAAAACCAAAAACCAGATAATTACCACTTCGATAGGGAGCAAACAAACGATATCTCCCCCAAAAAACCAGGACTACCAGAAAGGCCTTGAGGATAAATTCATGCCGGAAATGAATAAAAAAAAGTACTGGGTGTACTGTATTTCTTAGTAAAGTAAGCACAAGATAAAAAAGGCCCAGAAAAATCAGGGCGGTTTTTTCCATGGTATTTGAAGACAAACGCATAATAATCCCCCCTTTTCCCATATTCCTATGAAAAAGGGGGGACAGATAGAACAATAAGAAAGAACGGTTGATGAGGAAAACCGAATGGGTGATGGCGATGGCTATGACTTAACGGCTTTTCTTTCCATCGACCTACTGACGAATTACGGCTTGGAATTCGGCTTTCAACTCCGCCACAATACGCTCTATGATCTCATTAATCTCTTCATCCTGTAGTGTGCGATCCTCCAGCCGGAAAGTCAGAGAAAAGGCCAAACTGCGCTGACCATCAGGGATATTTCCCCCCTGATATACATCGAAAAGGTCGGCTTTTTCTAGGGCCGCGCCAGCAATTCTCTGGAAAAGACTATAGATCTGCTCTACGGATATATCTTCCGGCAAAACTATGGCCAAATCCCGTAAAACCGGAGGAAATTTGGGAATGGGTTTGACCGTAAAAATCTTCGCGCCCGCCGCCTGCCAAAGGGGGTCAACCACTATTTCAAACAAAACCGCTCGATTGTTCAGGTTATACTCCTCACGAACAGCAGGATGAATCTCTCCAATATACCCACAGTCCTTCCCGGCAATTTCCAAAACGGCGGTTCTTCCCGGATGCAGAGCCGGATGGGAGCCGGACCGAAACTTCCAACGCTCAATCTTTAAATCAAAAAGCAGTCTTTCTACTATTCCTTTTGCATCATAGAAATCTACTTGATTTTGAGGCTGATTCCATCCTTCTTCATAAGAGCGGCCCATCAAAGCTCCGCCCAATTGCAGAAGTTCATCCGGAAGTTCCTCCCCAGGGGTAGGTCGATAGACCCGGGCCAGCTCAAAGATGTACAGATTATCCAGTTTTCGTTTAGCATTATAACTCAGAGTCTCTAATATACCAGCCAAAAGTGTAGTGCGCATTATTGAACCTGCTTCACTCAGGGGAACCATCATCCCAACGGTTTTCCGCAATGCGTGGTTGGTAGGGATATTCATCCGGTCAAATACCTGTTTACCATGAAAACTATAGTTCATAACCTCTGACAAACCGTAACCCAGCATCAGGTGGCGGATCTTTGATTCAAACTCTTGTCTGGGAGTTAAGGCCCCGGCTTCTTTGGGCTGCGAAAAAGTGGTGGGAATATTGTCATACCCATACATCCGGGCAATCTCCTCCGCCAAATCCGCATCGCACTCCACATCCTGCCGGTAGGTGGGAATCAGCATAAAGTCTTGACCATCCTCGGTCACCTGTTGAAATGAGAGCCGTTGCATAATATCGACCATATAATCTGCACTAAGCTCCGTCCCTAACAGGGCGTTGATTTTATCCGGGCGAAAAATCACCTTCCGGGGTTTACCGGAGGTTTGATCAAGATCAATTACTCCTTTAGCCACCTTTGCGATGCCTAAAGCCTGCGCCAGGTGAGCGGTGCGATCAAGGGTAGTGACTACTCCCGCCGGATCAATTCCCTTCCCAAAACGTAGAGCCGCTTCGGACCGGAGGGCAAATCTTTGGGAGGTTCGGCGTATATTCACCGGTGAAAAATAGGCTGATTCCAGGAAGATCCGTTTGGTCGCGGCAGAAACCTCACTGTGACACCCGCCCATGACCCCGGCGATACACTGTCCTTGGCGGGCATCGGCGATCATTAAATCATCACCGGTCAAGCGCCGTTCCTGCTCGTCCAAGGTAATAATAGTCTCGTTTGGTCGGGCGCGACGCACCACAATCCTATTCTCACCCAGTTGGTCCAGATCGAAGGCATGTAGTGGTTGGTTCATTTCCAACATCACATAGTTGGTTAGATCCACAATATTATTGATCGGACGCATGCCCGCAGCTAATAAACGGGTCTTAAGCCAGAGCGGGGATTCTCCGATATTCAAATCATAGAAAATCCGACCGGCATACCGCCTGCATAACTCAGGGGCCTCCACAGAAACCTGGACAAAATCTTCAATTGAAGCATCATTCTCAGAAAATGCGCGGTCCGGATAGTTCAATTCCAACCCTGTAATGGCCGCTACCTCTCTGGCCACTCCCAGTAGGCCGTAACAATCAGCTCTGTTGGCGGTTAATTCCAAAACCAACACCGAATCATCCAACCCTAATACCTTATACAACTCCTCATCAAGAGCAGTCTGGGAAGGAAGGATCATGATCCCTGCGGAACTACGGGCCAAGCCCAATTCTTCCTCTGAACACAGCATTCCCGAAGACTTGATTCCCCGAAAAACCGTGTCTTCGATTAATTTTCCGTTGGGTAACCGGTTCCCTGGAAGAACCAGGGGCACTTTATCACCAACCTGTAGGTTTTGGGCGGCGGTGATTACCATAACCTCTCCGTCTGAGAGCTTAACTTGGCAGACCAGAAGATTATCCGCTTCTGGGTGCGCTTTAAGTTCACTGATCTGACCGATACGTAAAGCGCGATAGGGTTTACTCAGATCCAAGATTTCTTCCACTTCGATTCCGGCCATGGTGATTTTATCCCCCAGCATGCTTGGGGATAAATCCACCGGCACATAATCGCGAAGCCATTTATATGAAACTCTCATCTATCTTCATCTCCCTTAGCGAAATTGTTCCAAGAAACGAGCATCATTTTCATAAAAATGCCGAATATCAGAAATCCCATAGCGTAGAATGGGAATCCTTTCCACACCCATGCCAAAGGCATAACCGGAATATACTTCCGGATCATATTTCGCGTACTTCAAAACATTCGGGTGCACAGAACCTGAACCAAGAATCTCCAACCAACCGGTATTCTTACATATTCTGCAACCCCTGCCCTGACACAGACAAGACACATCAACCTCGGCGCTGGGTTCAGTAAACGGGAAAAAGCTCGGGCGAAAACGAACCTTCCGCTCTTTGCCGAACATTCTTTTTAAGAATTCGGTGAGAATCCCTTTGAGGTCGCCAAAGGTAATTCCGTCATCAACAACCAACCCCTCGATCTGGTGGAACATAGGAGAATGAGTCGCATCCTGAGCGTCTCTACGGTATACCCGTCCAGGCGCAATGATCCGGACCGGATTGGGATATAACTTTTCCATGGTCCGAATTTGCACAGGAGAGGTATGGGTACGAAGCAGCGTTTTTTCGGTAATATACAAAGAATCATGCATTTCTCTGGCCGGATGTTCGGGAGGAATATTTAGGGCCTCGAAATTATAGTAGTCCGTCTCAATCTCCGGACCCTCTGCCACGGAAAAGCCCATCCCTAAAAAAATCTCGGTAATCTCTTGAACAATAGCGCTCATGGGATGTTGATAACCCCGGCGCGGCCGGCGACCTGGAAGCTCCACATCGATCCGTTCCGCCTCCAGCTTTGCCTCTTCTTCGGCCATGAGCAGTTGCTGGTTCTTGCTTTCCCAGGCAGCCTCCAGTTCACGACGGAGGCTATTGACCATCTTACCAAAAACTGGCCTTTCTTCAGGAGTGAGTTTACCTAAGCCCTTCATCAATTGCGTAACCAAACCCTTTTTCCCGAAGTATTCCAGACGAATATTGTTTAGATCAGCAGAAGAAGAGGCATTATTAATCTCTCCGTTCCCTTTCAACCTAATTTCTTCCAATTTTTCTTGCACGTCCTGACCCCCTTTATAATTATCGTTAAATCATCTTTAGTAGATGCGCTCTACCCCAACAATTAAGTAGCATGCATGTAAAAAAAACCTTTCGCCCCAATAGGGGCGAAAGGTTTAGTTCCGCGGTACCACCCTCATTTAATGCACAGGTAACCCCGGCATTAACTTATTTAGTACGGATAAATTATTCCGTCTTTCTCCCATTAACGTAGGAAACCCGGCACAGCCTACTACTTCTCTTTCAGCCTGCGATTCCAGAGTGAACTTCAACCGGGTAAAACGGGAATGTTTACACTTGGCCATTCCTCCCTGGTACGTTTCAGCCTGATGACAATGTCACTGATCATCAGGTCACCGGTTTACTCTCTCCTTCATCATCTTTATTACACACAGATATGACAATCGCAAACAGTACCCGTACTAGATTTAGGCTAATGCTTTAGGTACAAAACACGATCATCATAAATATGTGCCTTATTCAGTTTTTTACCAATTCTTTGTAAAGCAAATAAGCTGTGATCGACCCGGTTACCTCAAATATTTTCCAAAAAAACTCGGCGGAAAGGATCACTTAACCTCTCCCCTTCCTTTTAACTTGGTCCACAACTTGGTCGAAACCACCCGCTATTAACTATTTTTTATTATAACACAAGCTGAACGGCTTTACAAGACCTCAACTTTTCGAAATAAAGGTAACCGGCGTATAAATTTGACAAAATTGTAAATTCTTTCACCTGTTAAAAATAGGGAAATTAACTTTAATTGGATACGGCATTGACGAAATAATCTGGGTTTTATTAAATTAACCGGGTTAGTTTAATAAAAAAAAGGTAAATCAGTTTTATATAAACCTCACTTACCTTTGTTCTCTTAATATGGTGGGGAGGAGCGGGCTCGAACCGCTGACCTCTACGATGTCAACGTAGCGCTCTAACCAACTGGGCTACCCCCCCAAAGCAAAAATAATTGTACCACATTTTTAAATCCTCGTCAAGCTAAAAAAAAAGACGATCGCAGGCAAGAAAACCCTTTTTTAAAGCCGGTTGGTTAGTTAAGATAAACATAATAGTTTTACTAAATGGACTTCATCCTATAATCTGGTATATATTTACATTCTATCCTTTGACAAGATATACAAAGACTATTTTAGTTCTTCACTCTCTATCCGGTTATTTACATACCCGCCAGGAAAGAAAATATCATTATTCTCACAAACTGCTACCTTCTTAAGAATTAGACGCTCATACCAAAAAAAATTCAGTATGTTTTTTATCAATGAAATTAAAATACCCTCTAGCAGGAATTTTAAAATCTTTCTTCCCAAAAAAGGCTTAACAAATTATTTTATTAATTTTTTTTGAAAAAAGTATTGCATTTTACATAGATTTTTGGTATTATTATCTTACAATCCTTGATGGACAACGAAGACAAGGATTAGAGTGTCACTTGACACTAGGCGCCAGTGCCCTGTGAACACTCGGCCATCTCTTGACCACGCCGGCAGTCAGAGGTTGGATAGGACTAATTCAAATCTTAACTATTAACACATTAACCACCGTCAAGGTGGTCTTTTTTTTGTCAACTTTCTCTGGTTCAGCCCTTCCTTCGGTGTCGCGACACCTCCGTACTATGGCTTCTGCTGAGGCTTTGCTGACTTCTCACGACCTTGTTTCAACCGGGCTTCATACTCTGTTTCCACCCGTCCGTGAGACCTCCCCAGGTAAGAACGAAATCTTTCACCCCATGTATCTGCCACATTTACTGCCAACAATTCCGGGTAGTTATTGGTGTTCAGCTATGTCCTTCCCACTACCAGGGCGGACTACGGACTTTCACCGATTAGATCGGGCCCATGCTGGGCGCACCACCAAAAAATAGCCCCCGGTCTTGACCGGGGGCTATTTTTTTTAGCTTTTAACCCTCTGCCACCTCTTTATACTTTCCTCTTTTTGTATAATGAGTGTGCAATAAATGATGGGATTTTTCTCCTAACGGTTCTTTGAGAAATTCTTTATAAAGCGTCTGGATGGCAGGATTATCATGAGACTTTCTCATGGGCAAACCGGAATCCGCTTGGTAGATGGCGTCGATTCGCTTTTGTCTGATCTCGTTCGTGGTGGGAATAGGTTGGCCTCCACCACCGATGCATCCGCCCGGACAACACATAATCTCAATGAACTGATAGTCGGCTTTACCTTCTTTAATCAAATCCATCAACTGTTTAGCATTGCCCAGACCATGGGCCACAGCCACCTTTACCTTGGTTCCTTTCAGATCAACCTCGGCCTCTTTCACGCCATCCAAGCCACGAACCATTGTAAAGTCAAGTGAGGGCAATTCTTCTTTGGTAACGACCTCATAAACCGTACGGAGAGCGGCTTCCATCACGCCCCCGGTGGCGCCGAAAATTACCGCGGCCCCGGTGGAGATCCCTAAGGGATCATCATACTCTTCTTCTGCCAGTTCGGAGAAGTTAATCCCGGACTCTCGAATCATCCGCCCCAATTCTCTAGTGGTCAAGGCGGCATCTACATCAGCAAACCCGGAATCGTTCATTTCGGAACGTCCACACTCAAACTTCTTAGCTGTGCAGGGCATAATGGAGACAACATAGATATCCTTAGGATCAATCCCTGCTTTCTCCGCATAATAAGTCTTGGCTACCGCGCCGAACATCTGTTGCGGAGATTTACAGGTGGAAAGATGATTAAGATATTCAGGATAGAAGTGTTCAATATATTTGATCCATCCGGGACTACAAGAGGTAATCATGGGGAGCGTCCCTCCATTATTCAACCTCTGAATCAGCTCATGCCCTTCTTCCATGATGGTTAAGTCGGCGGCGAAATCCGTATCAAAAACTTTATCAAACCCTATTCTACGCAGAGCGGCCACTAGTTGACCAGTGGAGACCTGACCCGGCTCTAAGCCTACTTCCTCGCCAATGGAAACCCTGATCGCCGGAGCGGTCTGTACCACCACGTGTTTTTCCGGATCAGCCAAGGCTGCCCAGACCCGTTCAGTGTGATCCTGTTCATAGATAGCGCCAACCGGACAAACCAAGGAGCATTGTCCGCATTGCACACAAGCCACATCGTTCAAATCGACACCGCAGGCAGGGGCCACTATAGTATCAATTCCACGGTTAACGGCATATAAAGCTCCAACTTTTTGTACTTGGTGACAGACCTCTACACACCGGCGGCAGAGGATACATTTTTCCGGATCACGGACCAAAGCCGCGGTGGAATCATCCTTTTTCAAGTGTGTCTTTGATTTCGACTCAAACCTTTGCTGACGGATGCCTAATTGATCAGCCAGAGTCTGGAGATCACAGCGTTGATTTCTGACACAATTCAAACAATCCTGCGGATGATTAGAGAGCAGTAATTCCACATTCATACGCCGAGCTTGCCGTACAGCCGGAGAATTAGTCAAGACCACCATTCCGTCTGTGGCTGGTTGAGAGCAAGAGGCCTGCAGGGCACGAGCTCCTACCACCTCCACTACACAGACCCGACACATGGCCTTCACATCAAGTTCCTCGTGATAACAAAGGGTAGGAATATCGATCCCAGCTGCTTTGGCCGCTTGGAGTATCGTACTACCCTTGGGAACCTCGATCTCCCTTCCGTCAATGGTCAATTTGACCATATCCATTTTTTCCACGTCCTTTCGAAAAAAATCTGCTTATGCTTTTATGATTGGGTCGATTATTACCTGCTATTATCTGCGCGCCGGCATATTTGATCTACTGTTTTATTCACTTTTTGCGCGACGCACGCATATGGTATATTCATTTAAGTTTTGTAATTGCCTGTTACCCTACGAACGGTTTAAACAGCTTGAACCTTCTCTACCAGCGCTTTGCATCTTCCTGTAGGGCACTTACCATTCAAGTGAGCCCTGAACTCTGCTTCAAAATATTTCAAGCAGGTCAACACAGGCATTGGAGCAGCTTGGCCTAGACCGCACAGGGCAGAGAGTTCCATCGTTTTTGCTAATTCTTTAATCAGTGCAATGTCTTTTTCTGTCGCTTTCCCCTCACTAAAACCAGTGAGCAATTCATATAGACGGGTTGTTCCTTCCCGACAGGGTGTACATTTGCCACAGGACTCATGACAGAAAAACTTCATAAAACACTTGAGGATGTCAATGATACAATGGGTCTCATCCATGATTAAAAGCGCTCCGGATCCTAGAGCGGAACCGGCATTGGCAAGGGTATCATAGTCCATAGGTAAATCTAAAAACTCCGCCGGTAAGCAACCACCGGAGGTGCCCCCGGTCTGCGCCACTTTAAAGCTCCGCGCGCCGGGTATTCCACCGCCAACTCCGTTAATCACCTCCCGGAGGGTTATACCCATCGGCACCTCAATCAGCCCTTGATTATTGATCTCTCCGAGCATGGTAAAGACTTTGGTTCCCGGACATTTAGCGGTACCGATTTCTTTAAACCAGTCCGCTCCGTTCAGAATAATCGGCGCGACATTGGCTAGGGTTTCCACATTATTGACGACAGTGGGTTTCTCCCATAATCCGGAGACACCAGGATAGGGCGGTTTTACTCTGGGTTCTCCCCTATTCCCTTCGATCGATTCCAGCAGAGCCGTTTCTTCTCCACAGACATAGGCGCCGGCGCCGGAACGAATCTCCAGCTCAAAATGGAAATCAGTCCCAAATATTGCATTACCCAGTACTCCAACTTCTTTTGCCTGGACAATGGCTTTCTTCATTCTCTCGATGGACAGAGAATATTCGCCCCGGATATAGACTATTCCCCGGTCGGCGCCTACCGCATAGCCAGCGATGGCCATCCCTTCTATTATGGAATGAGGATCTCCCTCTAAAATCAACCGGTCTTTAAAGGTTCCCGGTTCACCTTCGTCCGCGTTGCAGACGATATATTTCTGATCCCCTTCGGTATTTGCTGTAAATGACCATTTAAGACCGGTTGGAAATCCAGCCCCTCCACGGCCGCGTAAACCAGACTCCTTAATTACGGCCAATACTTGTTCGGAAGTAAGTTCAGTTAAACATTTACCAAGGGCCTGATAGCCTTCATTGGCGATATATTCGTTGATTGAATCGGGGTCAATTCGCCCGCAATTACGGAGAACGATGCGGTGTTGAGTTTCCAAGTAATCTTGATGTTCTAAAGATACGACTTTCTTCATGTCCTCCGGTTTCTTCTCCTGATAAACCAGTTCCTCCACAACCCGGCCTTTTAATAAATGATGCTCGACAATTACCGGGATGTCTTTCGTCTTTAGCCTGCTATACATGATTCCTTCCGGATAGACCAGAATAACCGGACCTTCGTCACAAGGACCCAAACACCCTGTTTCGATTATCCTTATTTCATCCATCAATTCATAACGTCCGACTTCTTTAACCAGTTCGTCCTTGATTGCCTTTCCCCCCTTTAAAACACAGGGGGTTCCTCCACGAACCAAGACATGAGCCCGATCAAACGCCATATAGCTGTCCTCCTTTTTTCCTCAGCTATCTATGGTGTGTTTTACGGAAGCTGTTTGAGGATTTCTTTAATCCTTTCTGAAGTTAAGTTACCATAGACCTGTTCCCCGATGACAACGGCGGGGGCTACTCCACAAACCCCCAGACAACTTGTGAATTCTAAGGTAAATTTTTTGTCCTGAGTAGTCTCGCCGGGTCTAATTCCCAAGGTCTCCCGGATAGCATCAATTACCTCCTGAGCCCCTTTAATGTGACAAGGCGCGCTTTCACAGACTCTGATAATATACTTACCCTTAGGTTCGGTGTTGAACAAGGTATAAAATGAAGCCACACCATAAACCTTACTGGCCGGTATATCCAGCCCCTCTGCGATCTCTTCAACTGTTTCATTTGTCAGGTATCCATACACGCTCTGTGTTTCGTGAAGCACATCAATGAGGGAGGAGGGATCGCCTTGATAACGTTGGATAATCTCCTCGACCGGAGAGCAAGAC
>Ga0079223_10003385_pt1 | contig 10046 bp, 6 predicted proteins | sample Stecom2011_FD_75072 | JGI IMG/M metagenome (GOLD analysis project Ga0079223, IMG submission 75072) | Agricultural soil microbial communities from Utah to study Nitrogen management - Steer compost 2011 | ecosystem: Environmental > Terrestrial > Soil > Agricultural land | place: USA: Utah...
AAGACTGCCTTGGAAATTTTTTTTGAGAGCCTTGCCGAAAAAAAGCAAGTATTTCTGAAATACCAGTCTTTAAATAGTGAAACACCTTTCGAACGGCGTACCGAACCTCTGGGTTTGTTTCATGAAAATGAATTTTGGTATGTACTCAGATACTGTCACATGAGACATGAGTACCGCCAATTTCGGACTGACCGAGTGCTGGAAATCAAACGTACCGTTTAGCCATTTACGCTGAAGCATGGTGCACTTGATGAGCATCGTCAAAAAAGAGAACTATTTTAGGTTATGAATTAAGATAGAGGTTTAATATTTTTATTAACCTATAAATAATCCAAAAATGGCAAGTGTAGGACTTAAGTAGGTCAAGTATAGATAGTGTATAGGGAGTATGCAACACGTTTTTGGTGAATTTGAGATTAAGAAAAAGAGTTGTATAATTATATCAGGAAGTATAAAAATAACCTGTATAGGTTTTTAGGACAGATTAAACCAAAAGGATACTCCATAGATACTCCATGGATACTCCATGGATACTCCATGGATAGTGTATGGAAGCCAGCGTTTTTTCCTACAAAACTGAGTCGTTGTTTCAGGGTATAAAATTGAAAGAAAAAGCACGCTCACTTAATGGGCTTCCAACCAATTGTCACCAACATCTAAATCAACGTCCAAAGGCACTTTTAGTTTAAAGGCAGATTCCATTTCGGTTTTAATTAAGGGTTTTATGTGCTCCAATTCGGGTTTGTAAACATCAAAAACCAATTCATCATGTACTTGTAGCAACATTCTGGTTTTGTAATTCCCAGCTTCCAGTTTTTTATGGATGTTAATCATGGCTATTTTAATAATATCTGCAGCACTTCCTTGTATTGGGGCATTAACGGCATTCCGTTCAGCTGCGCCTCGAACTACAGCGTTCCTGGAATGGATATCCTTTAAATAGCGTCGCCTGCCCAAAACCGTTTGTACATAACCATGGTCCCTGGCAAAATCTACCTGTTTCCCTATATAGCTTTTAAGTTTTGGGTAGGTTTCATAATAGGTGTCAATCAACTCTTTGGCTTCACTTCTGGATAAATTGGTCTGGTTGCTCAACCCAAAGGCCGAAACGCCATATATAATACCAAAATTCACGGTTTTGGCATTGCTACGTTGTTCACGTGTCACCTCATTTAATGGCACATCAAACACTTTGGATGCCGTTGAAGCATGAATATCTTCGCCATTTTTAAAAGCTTCAATCATGGTTTCTTCATCACTTAAGGCTGCAATAACTCGCAATTCTATTTGAGAGTAATCGGCTGCCAATAAGGTATAGTCTTCATTTCTTGCAATAAACGCTTTTCTAACTTGTCGGCCACGTTCTGTTCTTATAGGAATGTTCTGTAAATTGGGATTGTTACTGCTCAACCTTCCCGTTGCAGCAACGGTTTGCATATAATCTGTATGCACACGTCCAGTGGAAGGGGCTACCTGTAATGGTAAGGCATCAACATAGGTGCTTTTTAGTTTGGCCAAACCACGATACTCCAAAATGTGTTTTATAATATCATGATCCTTTGCTAAATAGGACAAAATATCCTCAGAAGTAGCGTATTGACCAGTTTTAGTTTTTTTGGGTTTATCAACCAGTTTTAATTTATCAAATAAAATGTCTCCCAATTGTTTTGGCGAAGCGATATTAAAGGCTTCACCAGCCTCTTTATAAATATTTGTTTCTAAGGTTTTAATATCATTATCCAATTGTTCTGAAAGCGAGTTTAAAAAAGTCACATCCAAATTAATACCTTCAAGCTCCATATCAGCTAGCACACGCAGCAAAGGGATTTCAATCTCATCAAACAGTTTTTGGGTGTTGGCTTCTCTTAATTCCTTTTCAAAATGTTCTTTAAGTTGTAGGGTAATATCGGCATCTTCTACAGCATATTCTGTTTGTTTTTCTAAAGGCACATTTCTCATGGAAAGTTGATTTTTACCTTTCTTCCCTATTAATTCCGTAATGGAAATAGGTGTGTAGTTTAAATAGGTTTCTGCCAAGACATCCATGCTGTGCCTCATGTCTGGATTGATTAAATAATGTGCCAACATGGTGTCGAACAATTTGCCCTTAATGGTTACTTGATATTTTTTAAGAACCTTAATATCGTATTTCAAATTCTGGCCAATTTTTTCAATATTCTCATCTTCAAAAAACGGGCGCAATTGCTCTATGAGTTCTTGGGCTTCATCCTTTTTTTCAGGAAATGGTATGTAAAACCCTTTGCCTATATCCCAAGAAAAAGCAATCCCAACCAACTCTGCTTCCAACGGGTTTAAACTGGTTGTTTCAGTGTCAAAACAAACACTTTTTTGACTCATTAAATTTTTGATAAAAAGCTGTGTTGCCATTCCTGGCGCTACACTTTGATAAAAATGTGAGGTTGTGTCGGCTGTTTTTCTGGTATATTCTGAAGCAGTTTCAGTTTGTGAAGCTGAAGGGTCGCCACCAAATAATGAAAACTGTCCGGCACCTGCTGAAGCCTGTTCTTTTGGGCTTGCTTTTTTTGGATGGTCTGCTTTTGAAACTTCTGTTGCCTTTGAAGCTGTTTCAGTTTCCGTAGCAAAGGTTTTCAAAAAGTTATCAATCAATCGTCTAAATTCCAATTCCTGAAAAATTTGGGTCACAGCTTTCACATCGGGTTCAGACATTTCAAAATCTTTTTCATCAAATTCCACAGGAACATCCAGCATAATACGCGCCAATTCTTTTGAGAGCATGCCTAATTCTTTGGAAGCCTCAACCTTTTCCTTCATTTTTCCTTTTAGCTCATGCGTATTTGCCAATAAATTCTCCATACTGCCATAGGCTTGAATGAATTTTTTGGCCGTTTTTTCACCAACTCCAGGCAAACCCGGAATGTTGTCGCTGGAATCTCCCATCATTCCAAGAAAATCAATGACCTGTTCTGGACGTTCTACTTCAAATTTTTGTTGTACTTCCGGAATACCCCAAACTTCATAACCTCCACCAAAGGATTTTGGGCGATACATAAAGATATTCTCTGAAACCAATTGGGCAAAATCTTTATCAGGAGTTACCATAAAGGTTTGATAGCCTTCCTTTTCAGCCTTCTTGGCTAAGGTCCCTATCACATCGTCTGCTTCATAGCCGTCTTTAACCATGATGGGAATGTGCATGGCTTTTAAAATCTCACAAATGTATGGCACAGCTATTTTAATGGCTTCTGGTGTTTCATCTCTATTGGCTTTATATTCAGAGAACATTTCCACACGATCTGCACTGCCTCCTTTATCAAAACAAACAGCCAAATGATCTGGTCTTTCGCGCTTAATAACATCTAAAAGAGAGTTCATAAAGCCCATAATGGCAGACGTGTCCAGTCCTTTCGAATTGATTCTTGGGTTTTTTATAAAGGCGTAATAGCCACGAAAAATTAACGCGTAGGCATCTACTAAAAAAAGGCGTTTTTGTTCAGACATCGGATTGTTTTTGTAAGAACATCAAAGCTACAAAAAAGTTATTAGACCATATGGGTTTTTAAATCTGGAAACATCTTAATTTTTTTAAACAGTGAGTGCGTTTTGAAATTTTGGGAATAGCTGTAAAACAACATTTGTATCCAACCGCTTGAGCTCGAACAAATGGAACCCTGCTTTTAAAAGTTGTTGGATATTAAATGTCTCAAACATTTCAGTATATTTACCATAACCAATCTATTTGGCAAAACCCCAAAATTTAAAGAACAAGAATCCAGTGGGGAATTAATGTGTGCAGAGTAGAAAAACATGAACGACAATAACAACCCATATTCTCAATTGTTTCAAAAACAAAAAGCCAATCAGTTTCAGGTTGGAAATACGTCTTATAAAGAACGTATTAAAAAATTGAAACGCTTAAAGCATGCTTTGGAACATACCTATAAACAAGAGATTAGGGATGCCCTTTTTGCAGATTTCAAAAAGCCTCAATTAGAAACCGATTTAACTGAAATTTACCCAGTTATAAATGAGATAAATTTTGTAAAACAAGAATTAAAGACTTGGTTGAAAAGGAAACAAGTAGGTACGCCTTTTGCCATGTTGGGCAGCAGTTCGTATATCATTAACGAACCCAAAGGTGTTTGTTTGATTATCTCTCCATGGAATTATCCCATTAACTTAACGTTTGGGCCTTTGGTGTCTGCCATTGCTGGAGGAAACACAGTGATTTTAAAACCTTCTGAAATGACTCCAAACACGTCCAAAGTTATGGCTAAAATGGTGTCGGCACTTTTTGATGACAATGAAATAGCCTTAGTGGAAGGAGAAGTGGAAACAGCTCAAGCTCTGATGGACTTGCCATTTAACCATATTTTCTTTACAGGCTCACCAGCAGTCGGAAAAATTGTAATGAAAGCAGCATCCAAACACTTAACCTCTGTTACTTTGGAATTGGGAGGTAAATCCCCAGCCCTTGTTGATGAAACGGCACAGCTTGAAAAAGCGGTTAGGAAAATTGTTTATGGTAAATATACCAATGCTGGACAAACATGTATTGCTCCAGATTATGTGTTGCTTCAAGAGTCGTTAAAGGATGAGTTTGTTCAGCATTTTCGAAAAGAAGTCAAAGCTTTTTATTCCCAAAATCCTGAAGCTTCAACATCTTACTGTCGCATTGTAAACAAGAAGCATTTTAAAAGACTAAAAAACAGCTTGGAAGATGCCAAAGTCAAAGGCGCTTCTGTTGATTCTGGAGGTACTTTAAATGCCTCGGGTTGTTATATTGAGCCAACTTTGCTAAGTGAACTAACAGAAGACACTAGCTTAATGCAAGAAGAGATCTTTGGACCAATGTTACCATTAAAAACCTATAAAACACTGGAGGAAGCTGTAAACTATATCAATTCAAAAGAAAAACCCTTAGCCCTTTATATTTTTAGCAAAAGCAAAAAGAATACAGATTATATTATTAAAAACACAAGAGCAGGTGGTACCTGCGTAAATCATAATTTATTGCAGTATCTGAACCATCATTTGCCGTTTGGAGGATCCAATAACAGTGGTATTGGTAAATCGCATGGGTATTTTGGGTTTTTGGAGTTTACCAATCAACGTTCGTTGTTAAAACAACATACCCTTGGAGCTGTCGATTTACTAAAACCACCTTACACCAATTGGAAACAAAAACTGGTGGACCTAACCATTAAGTGGTTTTAAGAGGCTTTTTATTTTTAAGCATCATGTTAAAAATGTCTCTAAGTGGTTTCACTTCAAACGGTATCCAAGTGTATTAAAAAACCAAAATTTTTGTTCATGGCGTTGAAAGGGAAAATCTTAACAGATGGTTAAAGTTTTTTTTAAACAGATGTTAATGAATGAATTCAATTATCTTTGAACAAAATTTGCATGTTATGCGTTGGGTGCTTTTTACTATGGTTTACATTTTTTTGGTGGTTTATGGTTTTCAGGCCATTAAAACACTTACCAAAAACAAATGGATTCACATAGCATTTATTGGACTTGCCCTTTTGGTTGTAGGTAATTTTGTTTTTGAATTTGCTATCGCTACTAACGAAAAGGTTTTAACACAGCCTAAAAGTGAAGCTTTTGGGTTTTTGTTGGCTTTCATGTCTTTTAGCCTGGTGATAGCTCCTATTTTATTCAGTGAAGATATTGTAAGGTTTTTTGCAGGGGTATACCATAAATTAAGTCCTTCTAAAAAGAATTTTCATGTGCCTTCCAGAAGAAAATTTATAAGCCAAATAGCTTTGGGTATTGCCGCCATCCCATTTTCGTCTTTGCTTTATGGCATGTATAAAGGGAAATACGATTTTAGGGTCTTAACATACAAACTGTATTTTGAAGATTTACCCCAAGCCTTCGATGGCTATAAAATTACCCAAATAAGTGATATTCATTCAGGAAGCTTTGATGATAGAGAAAAAATTGAATATGCTGTTAATTTGGTCAACAAGCAAAAATCCAATGCCCTATTTTTTACAGGAGACATGGTAAACAATAAAGCCTCTGAAATGTTACCTTGGAAAGAGGTATTTAGCAAGCTAGAAGCTACAGACGGAAAATTTTCAGTTTTGGGCAATCATGATTATGGCGATTATGTGGAATAGGGAAACGATGAAACCAAACGTAAAAATTTAGAACAACTAAAAAGCATCCAAAAAGACATGGGTTTCGATTTGCTTTTAAACGAAAGTCGTTACATTGAAAAGAATGGCGAACGAATTGCTTTGATAGGTGTTGAAAATTGGGGAAGAGGTCCTTTTAAGAAAGCCGGCGATTTAAAAAAAGCAGCTCAACATATTGAAAAAGAAGATTTTAAAATTTTAATGAGCCATGATCCTTCGCATTGGGAGGATGTGGTCATTTCAGACGATTATAAGTACCATTTAACATTGAGCGGACATACCCATGGCATGCAATTCGGCATTGAAATCCCAGGTTGGCTTAAGTGGAGCCCTATAAAATGGCGTTACAAATATTGGGCTGGAATTTATAAAGAAATGGATCAATACATCAATGTTAACAGAGGCTTTGGGTATCTTGGTTATCCTGGAAGAGTAGGTATTTGGCCAGAAATTACCGTCATTGAACTTAAAAAAGGCACGGCTTTAACCTAATAGAAGAAAGACTGTTTTTTGTGTTTCCGAATGTTTGGAACCTACTATTTATAAGGCATATATACAAAATATGAAAAAAATACGTAGGTTTGTATATTATCATTTGACTTAAAACTTTAAAAGGATGTCAAAATTTGGGGAACTTATAGACGTAGATATTCCTGTATTGCTTGATTTTTTTACTGAATGGAATGAACAATCTACGGCCATGCATCCTGTTTTAAGGGATGTGGCTGCTGCCTTGGGAGATAAAGCAAAAGTTATAAAAATTGATGTGGATAAGAACAAAGAACTTGCCGAAGCCTTAAGGGTAAAAGGCTTGCCAACATTGATTATTTATAAAAATGGCGAAATGAAATGGCGTCATAGTGGAGAACAAGATGCCAACACCTTAATTGGGATTATCCAAGAGTACGTGTAACACCAAAAACGTCTGGATTCAAAGATTTGAATGTAAAGCCTTTTTTACTGAAATGTTCAAGTGTTTTTGGCAAGGCATATTGCATGTTTGCTGAAGCTTTTTCACTGTCATGAAATACCACAATACTTCCTCTTTTAGCATTTTTAATCACATGTCTTAAGCATTTTTCTTTTGTGGTTTTCAGGCTCCAATCAAAAGTTAAAATACTCCACATAATGATTTTGTAATCTAATGCCATTAATTTTCGGCCTTGGGCCTTGGTTATTCTTCCATAAGGAGGACGGAAAAGATTGTTGACTTTCCCGAAAGCATCTTTTTGATACGTGTTGGTTCCTGATGACTCAAGTTGAAAATCAATAATATCTTGAGTTTGTTTTACATTTTCCACATAAGCCTCAGTTGAGGTTTCCCAGCCAATAGGATGATTGTATGAATGGTTCCCTGCAACGTGGTCTCTTTTAAGTATCTCCTGGAAAATAGCTGGATGCTTTTCAATATTGTTTCCAATACAGAAAAACGTGGCCTTAGCTTGATACTGATCCAATACATCCAAGATCCATTTGGTAATTAATGGCGTTGGCCCATCATCAAATGTGAGATATAGAACCTTATCCTCTGTTGGTAAATTCCAAGTGTATTTTGGAAACAGTTTTTTTACAAACAGAGGAAGTTTTGCCGGAATAAATTCCATGACTTAGTTGTTTAAATCCAATAGCATGCTATCTAATTCTTTTTCTTGTTGGAAATCTGGATTTTGTTGTAGTTCCTGTTCGTATTCGTCTCCTTGGTAAAAGTGACTGAATAAGTTTAAATAGTTGGTAAACACTTTCGCTTCTTCTCTATAAAAATCAGCATCGTATTCTTGTAATACATTTAAAATACCTTTATAACGCTCAATATCTGTAAGGATATCCTCTATTAGTTTGTATTGGCTGTCTACATCCAATTTACTGAAATAGCTAAGGTTTTCTTGGTATTTTACAGAAACATCTTTAAACAGTTGTTGTGCTTTTTCATCAGATCCAACGTCGTAATAGATGCCAATATAAGGCTCCAATAAGGTGTAATAACCAAACAGTTCCACAGGCATGTTTTCCATGGCAATATCTGCAATCTCTTCTGCCTTGGTTAATTTTTCATCATTGATTAACTGTTCAGCTAATCTGGCTAAGTTTCCTCTGTAGGTGATTGAGTTTTTACGTGTTTCTGTGTCATGATAGATATCTGGATCACCACTATTTCCCCAATCCCAAGTCACTACTTTTTCGTACATTAAATCGGCATCCACACGTCCCATGTCAAATGGGTTGGCTCTATCCACAGGCGTTTTAATAGGCACCAATTTGTAACACATGCCATCTAGCTGTAAATAATCTTTCATCCAGATATAATCTTCGTTGCTAAAAGCACCACCTGTAAAATAAATAGGGCGTTTCCAGTCGTTATTGGCCACAATATCCAACATGAGAAGCCTGTTTTTATAAATAGCATTATCTGTAATCTTAACATCCAAATAGTCTACTATGTCATCGGCATCTTTCTCTTTTACAATGCCAGATGCTAATGCATTTTCTTTGTTAACAGGAACTCTAATGTTCTCTACAGGAAAATAGTTGGAGTTGACCAATTGCGATGGATAAAAGCTGGGGTCTTCTCCTTGTTGCTCTAAAATATATTTAAATTTGGTTCTAGGATTATCACTAGTTATAAATTCCATAAAATCCCCAATCATCATGGTGTCTTTAGAAATCTCTCTTTTCATAATATAATCCCTAGTGCCATATCTGTATTGGTCATGTCTTAACTTTGTAGGGATTGGGTCGCTTTCATAGGCTTTGCGTTTCATTTGGTCTATGTACCAATCTGTTTGGAACAAACTAGTATTAACCACACGAACATCGGTTCGGTAACCTTCTATTTCTTGAGCATACCAAAGCGCAAAGGTGTCGTTATCTCCAATGGTAAATAAAATGCCGTTTTCGGCACAAGAGTCCAAATACATTTTAGCCATGGCTCTAGCAGTGTATTTTCCAGACCTGTCATGGTCATCCCAATTGTTTGCAGCTAAAATGCCTGGCACCAAAACCAAACAGGCTAAAGTGACAGCAGGAGCTAAAAATTTGGATTTAGCATATTTACTTAGTATCTCGTACAAAGAGTAAACCCCAAAACCTATCCAAATAGCAAACACATAAAACGATCCTACAACCGAATAATCTCGCTCTCTAGGCTCAAAAGGCCTCACATTGGTATAAAATTGAATGGCTAATCCTGTGAATAGGAAAAACACTAACATGGTCCAAAATAATTTATTATCTTTTTTATATAAAAAGAAGAGTCCAATTAAACCTAAAATTAAAGGCAAAAAGTAATAAGTGTTTCTAGCCTTGTTATTTTTAACATCGCTAGGTAAGTTGTCTTGAGAGAAACCTAAATGCCATTCGTCTATAGGTTTAATGCCACTTAACCAATTACCATGGTTATCATATCTACCCTGTATGTCGTCTTGTCTTCCAGCAAAATTCCATAAAAAATACCTCCAATACATATAACCTAACTGATATTCCAGCATGTAAGCAATGTTGCTTCCCAAAGACGGTTTTTCAACAGTAATATATTGACCAAACTGTTTTAAAAAATCATGGTAATCTTCATAATCTACCAATCCTTGGGCCACATTGTTTTTAAATTCTGAAACGGTTGCTCTCAACTCATTCTGCATTTGGTACTCAGGTTTTATTTTGAAATCCAAATAACCAGAGAATAACATGTAATTGGTGGCGTTTTCTTGACTCCACATACGTGGTAAAATAGAAGCATGTTCGTGATTATAGTTTTGTTTGGCGTTTTTCCAATCGTTTATAATGACATATTTCCCAGTTTCATAGTCTTTTTCATAATTGGGCTTATCGTCCACATAAGGTTCGTTTTCATCCAATCCAGAATATTGATCGGTAAACAAAGGGCCGTAAAACAAATGTGTTTCTGGGTATTGTTCTAAATTGTAA
>Ga0079223_10003386_pt1 | contig 10045 bp, 7 predicted proteins | sample Stecom2011_FD_75072 | JGI IMG/M metagenome (GOLD analysis project Ga0079223, IMG submission 75072) | Agricultural soil microbial communities from Utah to study Nitrogen management - Steer compost 2011 | ecosystem: Environmental > Terrestrial > Soil > Agricultural land | place: USA: Utah...
ACCGAATAGCAAGTAACAAATTCCTAACCTGAAACTTGAAGTTTTGAAACAGCACGATTTACACATATACAATTCACTTACCAAAACAAAAGAAAAATTTACACCTATACATGAAGGAGCTGTTGGCATGTACGTTTGTGGCCCCACCGTATACAGCAATGTGCATTTAGGAAACTGCCGTACTTTCCTATCATTCGATCTGGTATTTAGGTATTTGAAGCATCTTGGATATAAAGTTCGGTATGTAAGAAATATTACCGACGCTGGGCATTTGGAAAACGATGGCGAAAGTGGCGAAGATCCGATTTTAAGAAAAGCACGAATCGAACAATTGGAACCGATGGAAGTTGTTCAGCGATACACTGTGGATTTTCATACCACTATGGCAAAATTCAATGCACACCCTCCAAGCATTGAACCTACTGCCACTGGACATATTATTGAACAAATACAAATTGTTGAAAAAATTATTGAAGAAGGTTTTGCCTACGAAACAAACGGCTCTGTCTATTTTGATGTTTTGAAGTTCAACAAAACCTACGAATACGGAAAGTTGAGCGGACGCAATCTGGAAGATATGATAGCCAACACTCGTGAGCTTTCAGCACAAACAGACAAAAAGAACCCTCAAGATTTTGCACTTTGGAAAAAAGCCGAACCCCAGCACATAATGCGTTGGCCTTCGCCTTGGAGTGACGGATTTCCTGGCTGGCACCTTGAATGTACAGCAATGAGCACTAAGTATTTAGGAGATAATTTTGACATCCACGGAGGCGGAATGGATCTTAAATTTCCACACCACGAATGCGAAATTGCCCAGGCTGAAGCTTGTAATCATATTTCACCCGTAAACTATTGGATGCATGCCAACATGCTTACGCTCAACGGCAAGAAAATGTCTAAGTCTACTGGAAACTTTATTCTTCCAGACGATATGTTTACAGGTGAAAACGACATCTTAAGCAAACCATTTTCACCAACAGTTACTAAGTTTTTTATGTACCAAGCCCATTACCGAAGCATTTTAGACTTCAGTAGCGAGGCTTTGGAAGCTTCAGAAAAAGGATTTAACCGATTAATGGATGCTTACCGCATGCTGGATAACACTGAAACTTCAGAAAAAACAAGTCTTGACATTACTAGCTGGAGAAAATCTTGCTACGATGCGATGAATGATGATTTTAACAGTCCTATTCTCATAGCTCATCTTTTTGAAGCAGTGAAGTTTATTAATGCTTTAAAAGAAGGTAAAGAAACCATTTCGACAGAAGATTTAAAGCTGTTGAAACAAACAATGCACGACTTTTTGTTTGATGTCCTGGGTCTACAAAATGTTGCAGGTGAGAATTCACAAGATGGTGAAAAATTAACTGGAGCTGTCGAACTTCTTATCGAACTCAGAAATCAGGCTCGAGCCAACAAAGACTTTGCCACTAGTGATAAAATAAGAGACCAACTTGCGGAGAAAGGAATTCAGTTAAAAGATGGGAAAGAGGGGACTACTTTCCAGTTATTTAATAATGTATAATGCAGAATGAATAATGTTTGATGCTGAATTTATGAGTTATGAAAAATAAAAATTCTAATATTCTCAGCTAGCGTTTTCGATTTCGATTTCGATTTGGATTTGAATTTCATTTCATCCCATTATGAGTTATAATTTGAAGAAAATCCTAATATCTCCTTTTATCCTGTTAATACGGGGATATCAGAAATTTATATCTCCATTTACTCCTAGTACATGTCGCTACGCCCCTACCTGCTCACACTATACAATTGAAGCACTCGAAAAACACGGCTTGTTAAAAGGCGGTTGGTTAGCAATTAAACGCATTGGCAGCTGTAATCCTTGGGGAGGGTCTGGTTATGATCCCGTTCCTCCGAAAAAAGCAAAATGATTGTTCGTGAAAACGACTTAGGACAAAAGGACTTAAGATGTATGACTATCTCCGTTTTTACAGAAAGAATTTTTTTTACACCATTTTGTCATACATCCTACGTCTTACCGTCATAAGTCAATTTCAGATGACTTCACGGATAAGAATAAAAAGAAATAAGTTTATCGTTCGCAATACTTTTTGGCTTTTGCTATCTTTACGCGGCGAACTAAAACACCCTCTATGCACTATTTAACAATTACTTGGAATCCTTCGGAAGGCATTGATTTAGGCTTCTTCATGATTCGCTATTACAGCCTAATGTTCGTCGTTGCCTTTAGTTTAGGTTGGATTTTGACTAAAAAGATCTATGAGCGTGAAGGTCAGCCACAAGAAATGCTCGACAAACTTTTCATCTATATGGTCTTGGCAACATTACTAGGTGCAAGACTAGGGCACGTTATCTTTTATCAACCTGAATTATTTGTGCAAGATCCAATTTCGGTGTTTTTACCTATAAGTACAGTGCCCGAATTTGAATTTACTGGTTTCCAAGGCTTGGCAAGTCACGGCGCGGCAATTGCCTATGTCATCGCCATGCTGTATTATAGCAAAAAAGTTATAAAAAAACCATTTTTCTGGGTTATGGACCGCATCGTTATTGCTGTAGCAGCTGGTGGAACTTTTGTTCGTATCGGGAACTTTATGAACTCTGAAATTATAGGAAAGCCTTCTGGCGATTTCCCACTTGGTGTTCGTTTTGTTCACGAAGCCATACGCCCTTCCCAAGCCGTTCAAGCTACAGGAATACAAGATCCAGCAAAAGCTTATGACGCCATAGTACACAATCCTCAATTTTCTGAGCTGTTAAACTCGGTTCCTTTTAGGCATCCCGCTCAGCTGTACGAAGCAGCTGGATACATAATTGTCTTTTTAGTTTGTTGGTATTTGTATTGGAAAACCGAACGCAGAAAACAGATTGGCTACATTTTTGGAGTGTTTTTAATTCTTCTTTTTATGGTGCGCTTTATCGTCGAGTTTGTGAAAGAAAGCCAAGGTGGTTTTGAATCATTTCTAGGAGTGTTTTCTACTGGGCAATGGCTCAGCATCCCTTTCATTATTGCAGGAATTTATATCATGTGGAGCGCTTCAAAAAAATCTCCCAAACCTATAAACGAAGGTTCTTAAAAACTTCTATACACCCTAAATCCAATAAGAAAGTCTGGTAAGTCATAAAATCTAATTACAATGAAAAAAATATTTACTTCGATAGCAATTATCGGCGCTCTATTAACTTTTTCTAATTGCAAAGACTCTGCATCTACAGACAACAAAAGCCTTACGCGAGAAATTACTTTTACCAAACAAGGTGAACTTAATTTAATAAAAGCAGAAAATGATTCTATAATTACAAAACTCGACATAGAAATTGCCGATGACGATTATAAAACACAAACAGGATTGATGTACCGTCGATCTATGGCTAAGAATCAAGGAATGCTATTCATTTTTAAAGATTCGCAAATTCGTTCTTTCTATATGAAAAATACTGAATTTGGTTTAGACATCATATATTTCAATTCAGAAAAAGAAATTATAAGCATCCGCAAAAATGCAAAGCCCTTCGATGAATCATCACTTCCTTCCGAAGCCCCTGCGCAATTTGTATTAGAGGTAAACGCAGGACTTTCTGACAAATGGAATCTCACCACTGGAGATACGTTTCAACTTGTTCAAGAGAATTAAGAATCGACTGTTTCCAATTTCAGTAATTTCGCTATCGTAATAATCAATAGTTATAACTATTGGGCATAGCCATACTCGCTCAAAATATTCGAAAACAAATACATTCAGAATTTTAATAAAGTCATGAAAAAAACACTATTTCTATCGTTATTATATGCTGGCCCATTAATTAGTTTTCTCAGGTTAAAATTAACACCACAGAGCCAAAAGCAACTTTAGATATTGTTGGAAACCCAGCTAATTCTAATCAAATAGATGGACTTTTACCGCCTAGAATTACACGATCAGAGCTTGTTAAAAAAACAGGCTACAGCACGGATCAGGTTGAAGCCTTGATATATGTTACAGATATAAATGGAACTTCTAATGCATCAACAATAAATATAACTAAAACAGGATTTTATTATTTTGATGGCAGTGTTTGGATTCCTATAGAAAGCAAATCGGCAATTAGCTATGGTGATACAAAACAAGGGTTTCAGGCATCAGACCATAATGGATGGCTTAAACTAGATGACAGACTTGTTTCTTCATTAACACCAAGCCAACAAGCACGTGCTATCACCCTTGGATTTACCTCAAATATACCAAATGCCACTGGAAACGTACTTATGCAGAACGGTTCGACATTAGGCTCTGTTTGTGGAACTAACAATAAAACAATAAGCAGACAAAATCTGCCAAACGTAAATATAACAACATCAACCAATGGAGAACATAACCACACATATAATGATAAAGGCCAAGGTGGTATTGGTTATGTGGCTGCACGGAGTAGCGCAAATGTAGCAGCAGAATATAACAATGAATCACCTAGAACAACAACAAGCAACGGAAACCATTCACATACTTTCTCGCTAAATGGAGGTGTAACACAAACAACTTTTGACCTTACCCCAAAGAGTTTGAGCGTTAATACATTTCTATATTTGGGAGAATAAATTGTAGTTAACAATAGGTCTTTTAACGCTAACTAAATCAAAACCACTTTCTATACGTATCTCTTGTTTTTAAATATGTAAAGCCGCATTACTCAATTATAAATACCGTTTTAACATACCAAGATGTAATAAAAAAAGCAGGCTCGCCATTACTGACGAGCCTGCTTTCTTAATTAATCGAAGTTTTATAAGGTTCTATGCTTCAAGAGCTTCTTCTTCCTCTTTTTTAATATCTATTAGGTCTTCAATTTTCTTGCGTTTTACTGTATCGTACATAATTGGAGTTGCAATGAATAGCGAAGAATACGTACCCACTAGAATACCTACTATAATTGCAAACAATAGTCCGCGGATAGATTCGGCTCCAAAAATAAACATAGACAGCAATACGATAAGCGTGGTAAACGAGGTGTTCATTGTTCTTCCTAACGTAGTGTTTAGGGCGACATCAATAACACGGTTCATTTTCCAACTTGGGTGTTCCCCAAAGTACTCACGAATACGGTCGAATATAATTACCGTATCGTTCAAGGAGTACCCGACCACAGTAAGGATTGCCGCAATAAACGATTGATCAATTTCCATACTGAAAGGCATAAAAGTATATGTTAATGAGAATATACCAAGCACAATAAGAACGTCGTGGAAAATAGCTGCAACCGCACCTAAACCAAACTGCCACCTTCTAAATCGTAGTAGGATATATAAGAAAACCACAATCAGCGAGCCGAAAACAGCCCAGAACGAATCTCTTTTAATATCATCTGCAATGGTCGAACTTACTTTGTAGTACTCCATTCTACCAATACTTTTACCTTCTTGGTCACCTACAAAAGCTTCGTAGGTCATGTCGGCAGGTAAATCAGCTTTAAGTGTTTCATAAAGCATACGCTCTATTTCCTCATCAATCGCTGTATCGGTTTCTTCAACTTTGTATTTTGTAGTAATCTTCAGCTGATTGTTTCCTCCATACGTTTTTGCTTCTGCACTTCCGAAAGTAGCAATCAAATCATCTTGGATTTTAGCTGAATTTACATCTTTTGCAAAACGGACTGTATATGTACGCCCTCCAACAAAGTCAACGCCTTGGTTTAATCCGTTTGTAAATAAAGACGTTAAACTAATTAGAATCAACACAGATGAAACTATGTAAGCTGTTTTTCTTTTCTTCAAGAATTCGATATTCACATTGGTAAATAGACCTTTTGACATTGAAGTTGTACAAGGCAAATCCTTTCCATTTCTTGTATAAGAATCTATAAACAATCTGGTAATGAAAATTGCTGTAAATAATGCAGTTGCAATACCAATTAATAAGGTAGTAGCGAAACCTTGGATTGGACCAGTTCCGAATACCAAAAGGATTAATCCCGTAAGCCCCGTAGTGATGTTAGCATCCAAAATTGAAGACAAAGCATTATTAAAACCATCTTTAATAGCATCTTTTTGCGACTTCCCTTTTGCGAGTTCTTCTTTTATACGTTCAAAAATAAGTACGTTAGCATCCACCGACATACCAATGGTAAGTACAATACCTGCAATACCAGGAAGCGTAAGCACAGCACCTAATCCGGCTAATATTCCGAAGATGAATAAAATGTTAACTAACAAAGCGATGTCGGCATAAACACCTGCTCTTCCGTAGTATCCAATCATCCAAAGTAGCACAATTATAAGTGCTATTGCAAATGACATAACTCCACTATTAATAGCTTCGTGACCAAGTGTTGGTCCAACTACTTCCGCTTGAACGATGTCTGCTGAAGCTGGTAGTTTACCCGCGCGAAGTACGTTTGCTAAATCCTGTCCTTCGTTAACTGTAAAATCTCCAGAAATCTGGCTACGACCTCCTGCGATTGGGCCTGAAGTAACTCCAGGAGCAGAATATACAATATCATCAAGTACAATGGCAATCTGGCTTTGGTTTTGGTACGCATTACCAGTCATTTGTTCCCATACTTTAGCCCCCTGACCATTCATTTGCATAGAAACTACGATTCTACTCATTTGGTCGTATTCTTGTCTTGCATCAACAACAACGTTTCCACCAAGTGGCGGCACCTCATCTCTATTTCCTTTTAACACATAAAGCGCAGTAGTTTCCTCTCCCTTTAATTGTGGGTTTGGTGAAGGCAAGCCCCATACAAATTTTGCAAAACGCATTTCTGTAGGTAGCAATGAACGTACTTGAGGCATACGCAAGTAACCGTTTACCACTGCAGTATCTTTTAATCTGAAAGTAGCAATAACTGGACTTCCTTGGTTTCCAAGAGAGACCATTCTAGAAAGAATTGGGTTCGTCTTATTATCATCTACCAGTGTATCTTTAACATCTTGTCCACCTAGAAGTTTACTTACGTCGTCTTCTTCGGCAGCTTCGGTTGTATCTTCAACAACTTCAACAGTTTCTTTTACCGCTGTTTTACCGCTTTTAGCTAATTCAATTTCGCCAGCTCTATTGTCTGCAGCTTGTAAAAAACTAGCTACTTCTTCAAATTTATAAACATCCCAGAATTCAAGCTGAGCAGTACTTTGAAGCAATTTCTTAACTCTACTTACATCCTTAGCACCTGGAAGTTCCACCAAAATACGGGCAGATTTCCCTAAACGCTGGATGTTTGGTTGTGTTACACCAAATTTATCGATACGTTTTCTAAGTACCTCAAAAGCTGAAGTAATAGACTCATCGATTTTTCTTTCAATAATAGGCTTCACCTCAGCATTGGTCATTAATGGAGTAATGCTTTCTTCTAAATTCTTATTAAAGAAAACATCTGGAGAAGCTAATGTGTTTTCGCCTGGAAGCGCTTCAAAAGCCTTAAAAAAAGACTCTAAGTATGTATCCTGACTAGCTTTTTGAAGTTCTGTGGCATTTTCTAAAGCTTGGTTAAAAGCAGGATCTTTCGAATGGTTTGCCAATCCTTTCAAGATATCTTTTACAGAAACCTCAAGAATAACGTTAATTCCCCCTTTAAGATCGAGACCTTTATTAAGCTCTTTATCTTTTGCGGTATTGTAATCAATTCCTAAAAACACTGGAGAAACTCCAACAGAATCAAGGTAACGAGCCTCTGCGGCTTCTCTTAAATCTGGTTCATTTTCAGAATATTTGCTTTGTGCAAATTCTTTAGCTTCACTTTCTACTTTACTGGAAATAAACGTAAAAGCAAGCTGATAAATACTCACCAATCCGAATAGAATGGCGAATACAGTAATTAATCCTCTATTTTGCATGTGTAAATTATTTTTGGTCAGATTTTTATCCCGAAATTTTCGAGAGCGCAAATATATAATTTGCTACCATATCTAACAATTAAGATTATTTTTTAAAAAAATAAATTTTTGGAAAGCTGAAATTGGGGAAGCAAAGTGTACTTCCTAGCAAAGGGGGCCTGCCCTTACCTCGGGAATTATGTGTTCAAATTCCGTTATAAATTCGGGAACAACTAGGTAGTTGGTAATATCTGCACTTTCGAAATTATCTTTTGGAGTGAAGTTAATTTCGGAGGTAGCTAAAGAAATTCTCGGTTTTAAATATTGATCGGCAAGTGAATTTACTTCTACGAGTATTCCTTGAAAACCGATATCGGACCCTAAATCTGTTTGGATCTTGACAATTTCTAATTTGTAGGTTGTAGGGCTATTACTGAAGGGAAATTGAGAAGAATTGTCATCCTCATTAAAGGCGGTATCGCTCAAGTCGAGCTTGTTATACCTGTAAAGTAAGCTTTTTACAACAGCTACATCGAGGGTACTAAAATAGGTAACTTTAACTTTACCATTAACCACTTCTGAAACGTGAACATTATCTACACCTATAGATTTTAACTGCCTAGTTATTTCAGAAATTGTCTTTTTAGCATCATTGGCTGTGATAGAATCGGCACTGAACCTAACAACAATCTCCTGGTTAGGACTTGCTGTTGACTGTTCAAAACCAGCGCCATAAAACGCAAGGGCTATGATTATTCCAGTAATATACCATCTCCAATTCACGCGCCAAATATATAAAAATAAAGACTGTATCACTACAGTCTTTAAGGAATATAACGCAGCTTTTTTTAAAGGTCGTAAGACGATAGGACTGAAGACGTAGGATAAATCCTACAAAAAAACAAGCGTCAATCTATTTAAAGGAATAAGGAAAGCACCTAACTTCCTTTTAAGAATATCAACTCAAAATCAATAAAAGTCCAGTCAGTCACACAAGTATTACGGAAATGTTTGGCTAAAGCCAGATTCGCGCAACACTTTTTTAACCACGGGCTAAAGCGCCGTGGTTATTCTATTCTATGGTTTCTTTTAAACAACCCAGTGCTTTAGCTCGGGGAAATAAATAAAATAATTATCGGCTTTAGCCAAATTATAGCAGAAGTCTATCCACTATTCGGATATTACTTGTTACGGTTAGATAAAGCCCTTACCATCTCTATTTTTAGAACTCTAGTTCGAAATAGAGACTACTTGCTGGGTTGTCATCTGTAATATCTTCCCCTTTCAAAACTTCACCACTTGCGTTTAGCAGCTTCAAGTTTATTTTCCAATATCCGGTCATCGTGAACGATAGCTTTCCGTTATACATTTTTGTTGCGGCATTATAAACCATATCTTCATTATTTGGAGATGTATGATTTCCCATGGAAGGCATTCTAGGATCAACAGTAACTTTGTAATTTTCAACCACTGGGAAGGTCATCATATTTTCCATTTTGTATAAAACCGCTTGAAAATCATTAATAGCCACTTGTGGATCTTTTGGGTTTACGAATGCCAGAATATAGCGCACCTCATCAGCTCCAGTGAATACTTGAGTTTTTCTAAAACCATCAACCGGTTGCACCACCGACACTCTTTGAGTCATACTCAATGGCTCTCCATTGAAAATATAATTTAAAGTAACCTCCCAGTATTCTGTATCATTTTCTGCCATCTGAAAAACGATATGCCCTTTGTAAACAGTTTCGTTTTCGGTATTCTGTAACATACTATGCGGTCCTGAATGACTCATAGACTCCATATGCATCATCGGCATCCAGGTAAGCTCGGCATTGGAAATGTAGTTATTACTCGCCTTATCCAAAATTCGGATAGAAAGTTCGTTATAGCCCACTTCTAAAACTTGTTTTTCAGAATAGATTTCGACAGTATGGTCAGCTTCAGAAAATTCATAAATTTTAATAAGTCCTGCTACAGGGTTCAATGGTGTTGGCTCATCGTCATTGTCCGTAGAACAACTAAGGAATGAAGCCGAAATAATAAGAATTGCGAAAATATATTTAAGTGTTTTCATTTTTATATGAGATTTATATTGTTTTTATTTAATTGAATAAGAAATTGTTAAATAGATATTCCTACCCATTCTTGGTATATTTTTCCAATCGGTATAGGAAGAGTAATAAGTGTCTAATATGTTTTCAATTCCAGTTTTAACAAAAAGACTATCATTATTTAAGAAGAAACGCTTTCCGAAACTCGCTGAAA
>Ga0079223_10003388_pt1 | contig 10044 bp, 7 predicted proteins | sample Stecom2011_FD_75072 | JGI IMG/M metagenome (GOLD analysis project Ga0079223, IMG submission 75072) | Agricultural soil microbial communities from Utah to study Nitrogen management - Steer compost 2011 | ecosystem: Environmental > Terrestrial > Soil > Agricultural land | place: USA: Utah...
AATTTTTATGCTTTTAACTGGCGGTTGACACCATTCAACAGCGCTTTGATTGCCGCGGCAACAATGTTGCTGTCCTTACCAACACCAAAGACCGGTTTGTTCTGGTCGACCTTTAGTTCTACATAACATACAGCCACCACGTCAGAGCCCTCACCCATCGCGTGTTCATGGTAATCCACCACATTTATAGTGGTGCCTGTGTGTTCGCTTAAGGCATGAGCGGCGGCATCGATCGGGCCATTGCCGTTACCAAAAAGTGATACCGGTTGCTGTTGATGCTCAACGTCGATAACAATATTCAACCGCTCGGCATCTTCGCTGACTTTGCTGCTGCGATAGCTGAAAGGCACATTGACTGACAAATATTCCTGGTCGAACAGTTGAACGATATCCGCACTCTTGACCTCTTTACCCGTGCGGTCGCTGACTTTTTGCACCGCATTGCTGAATTCTATCTGCAAGCGACGCGGCAGCTGTAAACCGGCTTCCTGCTGCAATAAGAAACTCACACCGCCCTTACCCGACTGGCTGTTTACACGCACGACTGCGTCGTAACTGCGATTAACATCGGCGGGATCAATCGGAAGATAAGGCACCTCCCAGATGGCATCTTTTTTCTGCACCGCCAGGCCCTTTTTAATCGCATCCTGATGCGAGCCAGAAAACGCGGTAAACACCAGTTCCCCGGCATAGGGATGACGTGGGTGCACCGGCAATTGATTGCAATCTTCCACCAGCTTGCGTACCCGATCAATGTCCGAGAAATCCAGACCGGGATTTACGCCTTGGGAATATAAATTCAGTGCAAGCGTTACCAGGTCTACATTGCCGGTGCGTTCGCCATTGCCAAACAAACAGCCTTCAACACGATCGGCACCTGCCATAACCGCGAGCTCGGCGGCCGCCACGGCGGTGCCCCGGTCATTGTGAGGATGCACGCTTAGAATAATGGATTCGCGATTATTGAGATTTCTGTGCATCCACTCAATTTGATCGGCATAAGTGTTGGGCGTGGACATTTCCACTGTTGCCGGCAAATTGAAGATTATTTTTTTGTTCGGCGTCGGTTGCCAAACCTCGGCCACCGCATCGCATACTTCTTTGGCAAACTCCACTTCAGTGCTGGAAAACACCTCGGGCGAATACTGATACGTCCAGTCCACTTCTGGCGCCGTTGCGGTTAATTCTTTCACCCATTGCGTGCCTTGAATGGCAATATTTTTTACGCCGGCTTTATCCGTGTTGTATACAATTTTTCGAAACGCCGGTGCGAGCGGGTTATACATGTGCAGGATCGCCTGCTTTGCACCGCGTAAGCTTTGAACGGTTTTTTCAATCAGATCAAAACGTGCCTGAACCAATACTTCGATGGTTACATCGTCAGGAATGTGATTTTGCTCGATCAATAAGCGAGTGAATTCAAAGTCGGTTTCCGATGCTGACGGAAAGCCAATTTCAATTTCTTTAAAACCCATCGCCACCAGTTCTTTAAAAAAGCGCAGCTTGGTCTGCACGTTCATAGGATCGATCAGCGCTTGATTGCCATCCCGTAAATCCGTGCTCATCCAGATTGGCGGCTTTTCAATGATGTTGTTAGGCCACTGGCGATCGGGCAGCGCAATGCCAACAAAACGTTGATATTTACTTGAGGGATTGGCGATCACTATGAACTCCTGGATTTGATCGAAAAAATCTGTGGTGAATTGGACAGATCTCAACTGAAAAGATCTGAACTGAATAATTAACCCGATGCAAAATCTGATGTTGTCTGGTCGAGGATTGCTAACACTTAGAGGCGGATATTCCTCTGTTTCATTCGCTTCCGGGTGTAGAAGCTTTTGCTCGTCTATGACTTCTTGTGGAATTCATAACCAGTATGTCGTTGGTAACGACCATGGGACTGTGATCGGGTGAAACCATTATATATCACCCGCTCCGCCATATTATTGCGAGAGTTGTTGCTGTTACGATTTATCAGCAATATTATGGCTTATATAGCTATATTTTTAGATATTAATAGCGTCAGATATTTAATCATCAGCTTGAAGTAAACGCGCAGGAATTTTATGACTCTCGACCGATACGATTTTTTAATCCTTGAACAGCTACAGCAGAACGGCCGTATATCTAATCAAGAGCTGGCAGACAATATCAATTTATCGCCCTCTCCTTGTTTGCGCCGGGTACGACAGCTAGAAGAGACAGGATTAATCGATGGCTACGTCGCGTTGGTTAATGCCCGCAAACTGGGGCTGACGCTGATGGCGTTGATTCAAGTGAGCATGGATCGTCATATCCCCGAGCGCTTGGATAATTTTGAGTTGACCGTCGCCGGTTATCCCGAGGTACTCGAATGTCATTTAATTACCGGGCAATCGGCTGACTATTTATTGAAGGTGATTGTGAAGGATATGGACGCCTATCAACAATTTCTGCTGCAGAAACTAACGCGTATTGAGGGCGTAACCGGTGTTCACTCCTCGTTTATCTTGAAATCACCGGTGGTGCGAACAGCGCTGCCGTTGAAATAGGCTTCCGCGAATAAAAATCGGTAGGCGTAATGGAAATGAAAGATATTTGGGAGAGAGAAATCAGGAGACTTTATTGGTCGAACTTGCGGATGAAGAATCATCAACCTCTTCGGTGAACCAGGAGTAACGGGCGTTTTGCTCTTTTAACCACTTAATAAGAATCTCCCAATCCTTGCGATCACGTTTATAACCCGGCGTTCGATAATCGACAATTCCGCGCCCTTCACCATAAGCGCGAACATAATTTTGTGAATCGCGCAGAGTTGCTGGATAGGGAATATTCAGGCTCAAAAGAAACTTTTGCAGACGATTCCAGGCTTGGGTTTGCTGCCGCGCGCGGTTGGCAATTACGGCAATCGGTCGACGTTTACGGCGCATATTGGGCGTTAGCAACAACTCGCCAATAAAGCGCGCGCTGGCGCGAATGTCTATATCTGAAGGTAACACCGGTACAATAATCAGATCGTGATCGCGAACCAGGTCGTCTAACGCAGGCCCCGTCAAACCGGGTGCTGCATCAGTTATCAGCCAGCGAGTGGTTTTAGGAACACGCCATTGAAAGCTAAGGGTTGTGCGGCTATTGGGTTCAATTTTGACACTGTATATGGGCGGTAAATTACTCTCTCGGTGTCCCGCCCAATAAAAAGACGCGCCTTGAGGATCCGCATCTACCAGCACCGTACGCGCGCCCATATGAGCACACCAGGCGGCAAGATTAGTACTGACTGTTGTTTTTCCCGCACCGCCTTTGCCATTGATCACCAAAATTCTACAGGCGTCCAACACCTGGATAGACACCAGAGGCTCGGCAGTCGATTTTTGTTTGGAGGCTGTTACAACTTTAGTTATATCCATCTCACAAGCTACATCCGGATTGTGCATTTATTGAGCGGGTTCTCAGCTCCGCAGAATCGCTAATCTTAAGTCAGCTGGAATCGGAAGGACAAAAATCCTGGAAGACCAGGATTTTAAGACTGCTTCTCTGCTAGTACTACTCTACGATCTTTTTTGCGCCGCTCAACAGCAAGGGTAATATCAGGGTTCCCCTTTCGCCGATCATGCTGGCGTTCTTCCAACGCATCATCGATTTGGCATACCGTAACTGCAGCGATTTTTTCTTCTTCCATATTTACTCCCATACTGATCTTTATTAGCCAGTGGTGATAACTGGCCTTGAGTATAGATCAGTATGGCGCAGCTTTACACGTCACAAGGTTCCCGAATGAGACGTTATACGTCCAAATTTGCCACGGCTAATGCATTAGTCTCGATAAACTCACGACGGGGTTCTACGTGATCTCCCATAAGCGTAGTAAATATCTGATCCGCTGCAATGGCATCCTGGATGGTTACCCGCAGCATACGCCGGGTTTCGGGGTTCATGGTGGTATCCCATAACTGCTCAGGGTTCATTTCGCCCAAGCCTTTATAGCGTTGGATATTGTAGCCTTTGCGCGATTCCTTCATTAACCAGTCGAGCGCTTCGGCAAAATTGGTAATCGGCTGTTTACGCTCGCCTCGCTGGATATAAGCACTCTCTTCCAGCAAGTTATGGAGATTTTCGCCCAGAGAAACAATGGAGGCATACTCACCCGATTGGAAAAAATCGTGATTAAACGGGTAATGATGGGAAATGCCATGCGCAATAATTTCTATTTCAGGGAAGAACAAATTACGCTCTTTGTCTTCACGAATCTGAATAAGATAGCGCTGGGTTCCTGCGCGGTGCTCAACATTGAATTGCTCCAACATTTGCTCGCCCCATGCCTGCATATGCGCCTGATCCGCTAAATGCTCAGCGTTCACTGCCGGCAAATAGATCATTTGCTCAAGCACTTCAGCGGGGTAAAGACGAGATAATCGCTCTATGGTAGCCATTACCTTGCGGTACTGGGTTACTAGCTTTTCCAATCCTTCACCGGTGATTCCAGGGGCGTGATCATTCACGTGCAAGCTTGAGCCTTCCAGTGCAGCCTGAGTTAAAAACTCGGTCATTGCAGCTTCGTCTTTCAGATATTGCTCTTGTTTGCCTTTGCTGATTTTGTACAGCGGAGGCTGTGCGATGTATATATGACCGCGCTCGATCAGCTCACGCATCTGGCGAAAGAAGAAGGTCAGCAATAACGTACGGATGTGAGACCCATCGACGTCAGCATCGGTCATGATAATAATGCTGTGGTAGCGGAGTTTTTCCGGGTTGTAGTCGTCTTTTCCGATCCCACATCCCAGAGCGGTAATCAGCGTGCCTACTTCAGCGCTCGATAACATCTTGTCAAAACGTGCTTTTTCCACGTTAAGGATCTTGCCTTTTAACGGCAGAATAGCCTGAGTTTTTCGCGCGCGACCTTGTTTGGCTGATCCACCCGCAGAATCACCCTCCACCAGGTAAACTTCGGAAAGCGCGGGGTCTTTCTCCTGGCAATCTGCCAGTTTTCCCGGCAGGCCGGCGATATCCAAAGCACCTTTGCGACGGGTCATATCGCGCGCTTTACGCGCAGCTTCACGTGCGCGCGCTGCTTCTATCATTTTGTTAACAATCGCTTTGGCTTCGGACGGGTTCTCCAGCAGATATTCACCAAATATCTGGTTCATCTCCTGCTCTACCGCCGTTTTCACCTCCGAAGAAACCAGTTTGTCTTTGGTTTGCGAAGAGAATTTTGGATCGGGCACCTTCACCGAAATAATAGCCGTTAAGCCTTCGCGAGCGTCATCACCGGTGGTGGCCACTTTAGCGTTCTTCCCTAATCCTTCTTTCTCAATATAGGTATTGAGGCTGCGCGTCAGCGCCGCACGGAAACCCGCCAGGTGTGTTCCACCGTCGCGTTGAGGAATATTGTTGGTGTAGCAATAAAGGTTTTCTTGAAAAGAATCGTTCCACTGCAGAGCAACCTCTACGCCAATGCCGTCTTCACGTTGCATGGATACGATGTGAATCACTTTGTTTAACGAGGATTTGTTCTGATTCAGGTATTCCACAAAGGCTTTAAGACCGCCTTCGTATTTGAAGATATCTTCTTTGCCTGTGCGCTCATCTTTTAGATGAATTAACACGCCGGAATTTAGAAACGATAGCTCGCGTAAACGCTTCGCCAGTAATTCCTGGTGAAATTCAATATTGGTAAAGGTATCTGAAGAGGGCTTGAAATGAATTTCTGTTCCGGAGATAGAGGTTTCGCCCACGACTGTCAGCGGCCCTTGAGGAACACCATGACGATAGGTTTGCTCGTGGACCTTTCCGCCGCGACGGATGGTCAAGACCAGGAGTTCAGACAAAGCATTCACCACCGATACGCCGACGCCGTGAAGCCCCCCCGATACTTTATAGGTGTTATCGTCAAACTTACCGCCCGCATGGAGGACGGTCATGATAACTTCCGCTGCGGAAACGCCCTCTTCGTGCATCTCGGTAGGGATGCCGCGGCCGTTATCGGACACGGTGATGGTTTCGTCGGGATGAATAGTCACGTGAATTTCTGAACAGTGGCCTGCCAGAGCCTCATCGATGGAGTTATCAACAACTTCGAACACCATATGATGCAGGCCTGAGCCATCGTCGGTATCGCCAATATACATCCCTGGGCGCTTACGAACCGCATCCAAACCTTTCAGAACTTTAATACTGGACGAGTCGTAAGTTGTCGCTTCTGACATAACTATTCTCCACTTGCTCTACTTATCTGTTGCGACTTCCGGTAATTCGAAAGCCACTCTAATCTTGCCGTGTTCCACGTGAAACAGTTTTAGCTCTACATCCGGTTGATCCTGCCATGAGGAAATCAGTACCTCGCTCTCAACGCCAGTGATAAACACTTGCGTGGACATAGCGTCCAACCAGTTAACCAGCAGGGATCGATGTCGCTCATCAAGCTCAGCCGGTAAATCATCAATCAAATAAATACATTTTCGGCCGGTCATTTCATTAAAGAGATAACCTTGCGCAATCTTCAAGGCACATATCAGGAGCTTCTGCTGTCCTCTCGAAAGAAGATCTGCTGCATTCATCCCATTTAATAGAAACTGTAAATCTGCTCTATGACTTCCAGCTTGGGTATAACCTTGGCGTTTGTCGCGCTCAAAATTCGCGTCCAATACTTCCTGGTAGCTTTTTTTTTCATCCCAACCACTGTAGTAATTCAAGCCCAGATGCTGCAGCTCGGGGAACTCTTCAATTAGCTGGAAGAAAGTCTGGCTAAAGCGTTCCATACAGACTTTACGAAAGGCATGTGCCTGCTCTGTGAGACGGATTAACTCCTGATCCCAGGTCGCAAGTTCAAATCGGTCTATTCTATCATGTCGGAGTAAGCTATTGCGGTGTTTGAGGCAGCGTTGAAGATCCTTCCACACAGGAAAGAATCTTGGTTCCACGTGAAACACCAACCAATCAATGAACTGTCTTCTGACCTTGGGGCTGCCTTCCAATAAAAGAAAGGTATCAGCGTTTATAACTTGTAGCGGCAAATAACTGGCTAAGGTTGCCGCAGATGGCACTGTTGCTCCGCCAGCTTTAAAACTCGCCTCTCCATTACGTTTCCGGTTTATCCCCAAAGGAACATCGGTGCTCTCTGAGTTAACCCGTCCGAATACGGTAAACGCAGGCTGATCGTAATTAATGAGAGATTTGTGTTTATGGCTGCGAAAAGAACGCCCTAAACCAAGAAGGGAAATCGCCTCCAGAATGCTGGTTTTGCCCGAGCCGTTTTCGCCAAAAAATAAATTGACGTGTTCCGCAGGCTTTATCTCAACATCCTGAAGGTTGCGTAAGTGCTGAATAGCAAGGCGCTTTAAAGTCATTAGCGCCGCTCAAGAAAAGATGTAAATGCAGATCTCGGATAAGACCTAGAGACGCATAGGCATAACAACATACAAAGAATCACTATTGTCGGGTTCTTCCAGGAGAGCGCTGCTATTTGCGTCTGAGAGCGTGATTTTTATATTTTCATGATTAATAACGTTGGCAACGTCTTGCAGGTAACTCACGTTGAAACCGACTTCCAGAGTATCTCCGCTGTAGTCGACCACGACCTGTTCTTCTGCTTCTTCTTGTTCGGGGTTGTTGGCAACTATCGTCAGGCTGCCATTGCTCAACAATAAGCGGACTCCGCGATATTTCTCGTTCGACAAAATCGCCGTACGTGCAAACGCCTGTTTTAATTCGAGGCGAGAACCAAAAACCACTTTCGTGCCGCCACGAGGAAGCACTCGTTCATATTCAGGAAACTTCCCGTCTACCAGTTTAGAGGTAAAGGTGTAATCGTCCGATGTGACACGGATGTGGTTAGCGCTGAGGGTAATCTCTACCTGCTCATTAGAGTCATCCAGTAAGCGCGACAATTCGAGTACACCCTTACGTGGCAAAATAGCCTGAATCACTTCATTGGTGTTAATCGCCAGCATCCGCGTACACATCGCCATTCTATGACCATCAGTCGCTACCACGCGCAACTGATCCTGACGCACTTCCCACAACATGCCATTCAAGTAATAGCGTACGTCCTGTTGCGCCATGGCAAAGGCTGTGCGTTCAATCAAACGTTTAACTTCATGTTGGGCACAGCTGAACTGCAGATTGCCGGGGCTATCTTCCACATTGGGGAAATCGTTTGCAGGCAAGGTCGATAAGGTGAAGCGACTACGGCCACTCTTTACAATAATACGTTGGTCTTCCTGAAAAAATTCAATAACCGCGGTATCGGGTAAAGAGCGACAGATATCTACCAGCTTACGCGCCGGAACGGTAATTTCGCCACTTTCTCCCGGTTGCTCCAATTGCAGCCGACCAACAATTTCCACTTCAAGATCAGTACCTGTCAGTGACAGCTGGTCTCCATCAAGCACAATAAGGGCATTGGATAACACTGGTAACGTCTGGCGACGTTCTACTACACCAGCAACGAGTTGGAGGGGTTTAAGTAGAGCTTCGCGGGATACGACAAATTTCATGTGTTAATCTCTTTAAAGGTCTTGATGAAAGCTTCAATGAAAGGTTCTATTCTGGCACGTTTCTGCGCAAGGTGGATAACTCTCTATAGCACGTAATAATTGCGCTTAAGTGGTCAATGAACGCAGCAAATTTTTCATGTCTTCACGAATATCCGCGTTTTCTTCCTGCAGTTCTTTAATTTTCCGGCAGGCGTGCAACACCGTTGTATGATCACGTCCCCCAAAGGCTTCGCCGATCTCCGGCAAGCTATGATTGGTTAATTCCTTTGCCAGCGCCATAGCCACTTGTCTAGGGCGCGCAACCGAACGACTGCGACGCTTGGAAAGCAAATCATTCATTTTAATTTTGTAATATTCGCCCACCACCCGTTGAATATTATCAATACCAACTTGTTTGTCTTGTAGCGCCAGCAGATCTTTGAGTGCTTCACGCACCAGATCTACATCAATCGCGCGACCGGTAAAATTGGCGCTGGCAATAACACGCTTTAATGCGCCCTCCAGATCGCGCACATTGGCGCGTATGCGCTGGGCAATAAAGAAGGCTGCATCATGGGGTAAGTCAATCGCTACCTGCTCAGCCTTTTTCATTAAAATGGCTACCCGGGTTTCCAGCTCCGGCGGTTCCACCGCCACCGTCAGCCCCCATCCAAAACGCGATTTCAGGCGCTCTTCCAAACCATTAATTTCTTTCGGATAGCGATCGCAGGTAAGAATAATCTGCCGGCCGCCTTCCAGAAGTGAGTTAAAGGTGTGAAAGAACTCTTCTTGGGAACGCTCTTTTCCAGCAAAGAATTGAATATCGTCGATCAGCAACGCATCCATTGAGCGGTAATAACGTTTAAAGTCGTTAATCGCGTTAAGCTGTAACGCTTTTACCATATCGGCAACGAAGCGCTCGGAATGCAAATAAACCACTTTAGCGTTAGGATTTTTTGCCACCATGGCATTGCCCACGGCCTGCATTAAGTGAGTTTTACCCAAACCCACTCCGCCATAAATAAACAAGGGATTATAAGCACCACCGGGGTTTTCTGCGACCTGACGCGCCGCTGCCAAACCGAGCTGATTCGATTTTCCTTCCACAAACGTAGCGAAAGTAGATGAGCTATTAAGATAGTTACTGTGTTTAAGGCCACCTTCCACTTCTCTAATGGAAGGAGATGGATCATTGACAGGCTCAGCAATAGATTCCCTGACCGAACGAACCCGATCAGCCACTACTGTCGCATCATTACTCGTAAAAGCATTGGGACGTTCATTGTCTGAAAAGCTGCGAGCGGGCGATGTTTCAAAAGCCGGACGAACAGAGGGCGCAGGCGCGACCGCCTGAGGCTTGGGCATAATCCCCACAGCTACCTGTAGATTTACGCCTTGTTGATAATTAATGACCAACTCGCGAATACGCACCAGAAATTTTTCTGTCACCCAGTCGCAGATAAAGCGATTGGGTGCGAGCAATCGCAGCTCATTAGGGCCCGCCATTTCATCGATTTGCAGTGGCCGAATCCAGGTATTGAACTGCTGTGAAGGCAGTTCATCTTGTAAACTGGAGGCACATAATTTCCAAACT
>Ga0079223_10003389_pt1 | contig 10043 bp, 12 predicted proteins | sample Stecom2011_FD_75072 | JGI IMG/M metagenome (GOLD analysis project Ga0079223, IMG submission 75072) | Agricultural soil microbial communities from Utah to study Nitrogen management - Steer compost 2011 | ecosystem: Environmental > Terrestrial > Soil > Agricultural land | place: USA: Utah...
CCGGCTACGGTCTCCGGCAGAAAAAAGGTCATATACACGTCAGCAAGGTCGACCAGATTCAGCAGCTTACCGCCCGCTGCCAGCACTTCACCCGGCTGTGCTATACGGTACTGAACACGGCCCGCACGCGGGGCTTTCAGCTGGCTGTCGTTTATATCTGCCTCGATGCGTGCAATGGTAGCCTCGACGGCCTCCACTGCCGAACGAGCGCCCACGACTTGCGCTTTTGCTGCCTCAATCGCCGCTTGCGCTGCCGCCACCTGAGCTCGCGCCGCTTTCACAGCTGCGCTGGCGCTATTGACCCGCGCTCTGTCATCGTCCAGTTCCTGCACAGGCGCCGCGCCTTCCGCAGCCAGTTTCTCGGTACGGTCCAGCCGCCGTTGCGCAGCATCTAATTCACTTTCACGCTGCAACACCATAGCCTGCATGGACTGCTTATCGCTCTCACGTAACGCCACTTGAGCTTCAGCACTGGCCACAGCATTGAGAACTTGCCTGTACTGCGCTTTCGCCTCATCACGCTGAGCTTCCAGCGTCTCAATCTGCATGATGGCGATCACCTGACCGGCCTCGACAAAATCGCCTTCCTGCACCAGGATATCGTGGATCCGTCCCGGCAATTTGGTGGCGATATCGATCTCAGTCGCCTCGATACGTCCGTTACCGTTGACTAAGCCCTGCGTATGATCCTTTCCAACAAGATGCACCCAGCCGTAGAAACCGCCTGCGGCCAAAGTTATCAGCAGAAAGGAAGTCAGGATTCTGGTTCTGTTCATGCTATGGTTTCCATCATTGCAAAGCCTGTTCGGCTTCTGTAGATACATTTAGAGCCTGAGTGCCGCCGCCCAGTGCCGCATAAAGACTGATCCTGCTCGAAAGCAGCGACCGTCTGGTTTGCACCAACTGTTGCTCGGCAGCGAGCAACTCTCTTTCAGCATCGAGTACCTCGAAATAAGAAGTAGCACCGCTGTCATAACGCAGCTTCACAAGACGCGAACGTTCGCTGAGTGCATCCAACGTCTGCTGCTGGCTCTGAAGCTGCTGCTGCAGCCACTTGCGTGAGGCCAGCGCATCAGCGACCTCTCGAAAGGCGATCTGAATAGCCTTCTCGTACTCCGCCACGGCGATGTTGCGGCGAACCTCTGCTAGATTTAGGTTGGCGCGGTTGCGACCGGCGTTAAAGATCGGCAGGCTAATGGAAGGCGAAAACTTCCAAGCATGACTGTCGGCCTCGAACAGCCCTTCCAGTTCACTACTGGCACTACCGTACGTCGTAGTGAGACTGATGCGTGGTAAAAAGGCTGCGCGCGCCGCACCGATATTGGCGTTAGCGGCTTTCAGGCGATGTTCGGCCGCCATGATATCTGGCCTTGCCAGCAACAGCTCTGATGGTAACCCTGCGTTAAGAACCGGCAGCATGACCGCATCAAGCGTACGGACTGCTGGAGGGAGATCGACAGGCTGCCCAACCAGCAGGGTCAGTGCGTTATACTGACTATCCCGCGCTTGTTGCAGTTGGTACTCTAAACTTCTCGCCTGCGCCAACAGGGTCTCCACCTGAGTCAGATCCAGCCGAGATGTGGCACCAACCTCGTAACGCCGCTGAAATATCCTTAAGGTTTCTGCACGACTTTCAATAGTCTTGCGTGCGATGACCAGACGTTCATCCAACTCACGCAGAACCATATAGCTGTCTGCCACCCTTGCGATCAATGCGATCTGCAGTGCGCGACGAGCCTCGTCAGTTGCAAGGAAGCTCTGTAGCGCCGCATCCTTCAGGCTGCGTACACGCCCCCAGAAGTCGATCTCCCAACTGCTAATACCGATACCAACCAGATAATCCTCAGTGACCATTGATCTGCCAGTCAGACTCAGATCAGCCGGTGTACGCGAGCGATTGTAGCTGCCGATCGCATCAATATGTGGGTATAGTCCGGCGCGGACGACACCATAGGCGGCCTGCGCCTCTTCCACGCGAAGTATCGCCGTACGCATATCACGATTGTGCTCCAGCGCCTGACCAATCAGCATCTGCAATGCAGGATCGTCGAAATACTGCTTCCAGCCGAGTTTTTCGACTCGACTGCCCGCCTCCTCAACAGACACAGAGAACTGTCCCGCCACCGGTGCGACTGGCTGCTCGTACCCAGGCGCCATGGAACGACATCCGGCCATGAGCATCAGTCCCGCAAGGAACAGATTTCTGCAGAACTTGCCTGATGCCATAAGATTGATTGCTCCCAACATTAAACCTTTTCCCGAATTCGTTTCAGTCGCGTTGCGGCCATACCGTCGGATTCAGCGTAATGACACATCATACTAGGATGCTACCTCAACACCATTGCCTGCGATACGGAGAGATCAATCAACCTGATATGAAAGGACGTTATTTTGAATATTCCTTACACTGCGACCTATCTCAGGTGATAATCCTGTCATGCGCCGCTTTCTTGCCGCTACCCTACTCCTGTCAACTTTACTACTGACCTCCGGCTGGACGGCACTTGCCCTGTGGCACCAGTTACCGGCTGGTTTGATAGAAAAGTCTTTCGCGATAGCCGTCTGGTTGGCTTTCTCGCTCTTCACCGCCTGGCGCATATGGTACTGCTGTTCCTTACGTAGCGGTATCATCTGGCTGACTGGACTGATCCTGTTGCTCGTATGGTGGCAGACGCTAACGCCATCCCTGCAACGCGACTGGGCAGATGAAGTCGCCGAAACCACTACCATTACGCTAGAGGGCTCTATCGCAAGGCTTAGTCACGTCCGTAATTTCGACTGGCGTAATGAGACCGACTACACTGCCCGCTGGGAGTCTAGACAATATGATCTCAACGGATTGCGCACTGTAGACATGCTGCTTTCCTACTGGACACACCCTGCCATCGCTCACACGCTGGTCTCGTTTGGCTTCGATGACGGTAGGTACCTGACGTTTTCGGTCGAAATCCGCAAGGAGCGTCACGAGCAGTTCTCTGAGATCGGTGGATTCTTCAAACAGTTCGAGACAAGTATCATCGCTGCCGACGAACGTGACATCATCCGCCTCCGCACCAATATCCGCGGCGAGGATGTCTATCTCTACCGCATCGACATGCCGCAAGACGCAATGCGGCAACTCTTTTTGGCCTATGCCGCCGAAGCCAATCGGTTGGCTTCTGAACCGCGCTTCTACCATACGATCACGGCCAACTGCACAACCATCGTCTATCACATGGTTCGCCAGATTATCCCTGGCTTACCCTTGGACTATCGGCTCCTTCTTTCAGGATATCTACATGAATACATCTATGATATAGGCGGCCTGGATACCTCGCTGCCGCTGGAAGCGCTTCGCTCACAAGGCCATATTAACTATCGCGCCATCGAGGCAGACCGCGACCCCAACTTCTCTTCTGCGATCCGTCATGGCCTCACCGCTTCAGATCACTTGTCCGCAACAATGGCACCAGAATGAATAGTCTCCCGCAGAATGTTAAACTTAACGGTTCCAAGTAATTGAAAAGTTGAAAAAAGAAAGCCTAATGAAACTCGCCACCTGGAATGTCAATTCACTTAATGTCCGTTTACCTCACGTGTTGGAATGGATTGAGGCAGAAAAACCTGATGTGCTCTGTCTTCAGGAAACGAAGCAGGAAGATTCCAAATTCCCATACGATGTATTGAAACAGGTGGGCTATAACGCTATCCATAACGGTCAGAAGACCTACAATGGCGTTGCCATACTCAGCCCTCACGCCATCGAGAATCCAGCCTACGACATTCCGGATTATTCCGACGAACAAAAGCGTTTGATTAGTGTGGATATCGCTGGCATAAGGATCGTCTGTGCCTATATTCCCAACGGTCAAAGCCTGGAATCAGAGAAATATCAGTACAAACTGGGATGGCTGCAAGCACTCACTGACCATCTGGAGCAGGAACTAAGGAAATACCCCCATTTGGCATTATTAGGTGACTATAACATCGCGCCAGAAGACCGAGACGTACATGATCCGAAGGCTTGGGAAGGGCAAGTGCTGGTGAGCGAGCCTGAACGTGAAGCATTCAGAAGGTTACAGTCACTAGGTCTGCACGACAGCTTCCGCCTGTTCGAACAGGAAGAAGGTAGCTTCAGTTGGTGGGACTATCGTATGGCGGGCTTCCGCCGTAATCTTGGACTACGTATCGACCACATCATGGTCAGCGACAGCCTGAAAGGCCGCTGTCAACGCTGCTGGATCGACAAAGGTCCACGTAAATTGGAAAGGCCTTCTGACCATACACCGGTCGTCTTGGAGCTTTCCTAGCATTCCTTCTATATGAGCGAATTCACCGACTACCTGCACGAAGTCTTTGAACTCGCCGGTCCTATCACTATTCGTCGTATGTTCGGTGGCCACAGTATCTACTACGGAGGTCTGCCCATTGGTATCGTCTATAAAGACACGCTTTATCTCAAAGTAGATAGAGCGTCTCGCCTAACATTTGAATCGATGGGACTTCCACAATTTACCTATCGTAAAAAGGACAAAGTCATAGGCTTGCCATACTATCAGGCACCAGATTTCATTTTGGAGAATCGCGAAGAGGCGGCGATTTGGCTGAAAAAAGCATACGCAGCGAGCCTGAGCGCCAGTAAACAATAGGCACCGATCCTAATCGAAGCGCAGTCATGAATGACAGCTCTGGCGAGTATCCACGACAAACATTACCATATTGGCAACGGACAATATACCGGCACTGAACAATGGACTTCATCGCGACGGCATTACTCCTTTTCATCGTGCTCGACCCATTAGGGAATATTCCTATCTACCTGTCACAACTCAAGGTAGTGCCCGAGCAACGCCGCCGCAAAGTCATTCTTCGTGAACTAGTCATCGCCTATCTTGTGCTGCTGTTCTTCTTTTTTGCCGGCTCAAGCTTCATGAAGCTGCTGTCGCTTGATATAGCTTCGGTCAATATCGCCGGTGCCGTGATCCTTTTTCTCATCGCTCTTCGCATGGCTCTGCCATTACAAGAAGGCATCTCAGATAACACAAAACATACCGTAGAACCGCTGATAGTCCCTCTCGCAGTCCCCGCCATGGCAGGTCCTGGGGCATTAAGCGTGGTGCTGTTACTACGAGAAGCCAATCCTGATGAAAGCATCACACTATTCGCCGCAATGACGGTAGCCTGGCTCATCAGCGCTGCGATTCTCAGTTCGGCTTCATATCTTCAGCGCGCACTTCGCAATGAAGGCATATTGGCGATGGAACGCCTGATGGGGATGGTTCTCGTCATCATTTCTATTCAGATGCTCTTGGACGCCTTACGCTTGATTGGAGCGATTGACACTTAGCTTTATCAGATAGAGACTAAACTGTTTTCAATTAAGACGTTGCAGAATAGTTCGCAACGTTTCAGAATGTTCCGGCAACATGAAATCTCAACTCAAAGCAAAGGAGAAGGTCATGGCTGGCAAATTTGAAATCTATAAAGACAAAGCAGGTGAGTTTCGTTTCCGTTTAAAGGCAAGTAATGGGCAAGTCATTCTTGCAAGCGAAGGATATTCGAGTAAGTCTGCATGCCAGAACGGCATTGAATCGGTAAAAAAGAATGCCGCGGATGATGCAAGATACGAACGCAAGCAGACTGCCAGCGGTAAATACATGTTCAACCTCCGTGCAGCGAATAGTCAAGTGATAGGTACCAGCGAATCCTATGAATTAGTCGCATCCAGAGACAATGGTATAGAGTCGGTCAAGAAGAACGCTCCGGATGCCGCCATCGACGACCAAACGAGTTGACAGCAAAGATACGATCTTCGGTATAAACGACACCCATGGGTGTCGTTTATACTTTATGCTCTAAGCTGCCTTGATTCAAATCACATGTTCCTTTTAATTACGGGAGACCTATGCGACTGATACTTGCCATATTCCTGCCTTTTATGGTCTTTTTCACAATCGGCCGGCCATTCGCCGGAATCGTTTGCCTCATCCTACAGATCACCTTGATTGGCTGGCTGCCTGCTGCCATCTGGGCTGTATACGCCTTAAGCCAATACAAGACCGATCGGAAGATCGAGGAAGCGCTAAAGCAGAAATCGTGATTAACTTTCTAAGGAGCCAATAAGTGTCAGATCTGCAGGATCCACGCGTACTTTTCGCTGCTGAACGGACTTTGCTTGCATGGAACCGCACCAGTCTGGCGCTCATCGCTTTTGGTTTCCTAGTTGAACGCGCGGGGCTGCTTCTAAACGCAGTCGCACCTGAGCAAGCTGGTGCATATAATTTTATGCTGACTCTTTGGCTGGGACTTGGATTCATTATGCTCGGGGTATTTGCAGCGGTATATTCCTCACGACAGTTTCTCATCGTTCTGGAATCGCTGAACCCTGCAGAATATCCTGCCAACTACTCGGCTAAATGGAGCATGGTAGTCAATATTGTAGTGGCACTTCTCGGTACATCTTTGATGTTCGTACTATTTGCAACACGGACTTGAATGAACGGGTGTTATCCAATACACAATGCTTAGGCTCATATCCCGATTATCATGCGTATTAGCAGTAGCGGTCATATTGACGCCCATCGCTATAGCGGATGAACACTACGAGTTCCAGACACTGGCTAAAGGTACACATAGTTGGGACGGAGCGCCTTTGCCCTCATATCCCAGCGGCACGCCGGAAATCACGATCAGCAGAATCGTCATCGCACCAGGTGCCGTACTCCCGTTCCACCAACATCCTTTCATCAATGCTGGAGTCGTACTACGCGGTCAGCTGACCGTGACGACAGAGCACGGCCGAACCCTGAAACTCGAGGCAGGCGATGCGTTGATCGAGGTCGTTCACACCTGGCACCGTGGCGAGAACACAGGCAGCGAACCGGTGGAGATCATCGTCTTCTACGCCGGGACAAAAGACACGCCGGTGACACACCTGCAAAAAGACTAGGGTGATCCAATCCATGTTATGGGAACAGTAGCATTATGAAGGAAACCGATTACCTGGCGATGCTACAGGTCGCCATAGACGAAGCACGCAAGGGATTAGCCGAAGGCGGGATCCCTATCGGTGCCGCACTGTTCTCACAGGACGGCAAGCTACTTGGTGCCGGACACAACCGCCGCGTACAAGAAGGCGACCCTTCAGTACATGCCGAGACAGATGCTTTCCGCAAGGCTGGCAGACAATCGAGCTACCGGGGCAAAATCATGGTCACGACTCTGGCACCTTGCTGGTATTGTAGCGGCCTGATTCGTCAGTTCAAGATAGGTACGGTAGTGGTAGGCGAATCACAGGCTTTCGACGGCGGGCTAGAATGGCTTCGTAACCATGGCACCGAAATCATCTTGCTGAACTCATCCGAATGCAAAGAAATGATGCAGGATTTCATCAAGATCCATCCTGAGTTATGGAACGAAGATATCGGTGAGATATAAGAAGCTGATGCCCGCTTTCCATCGCCTGCTGACTATCTTCACCATATCCTTGCTTTTGGCAGGGCTAACGGGTTGCCTGACCGATCCAGCAACCCGACTCGCCTATGACATTGAGCGGGGTGCCAGCCTGCTCGCCATGACAGAGGGCTCTCGCTACAAGATCGAACATCGGACACCATCTAAGACTGGAGCGTGCCATCAGGCGTATAAAGTCCAGCTGGATCAGGTTGGCGCCCTCATCATCTGGTGTAAAGACAACAACGGCAATACCGCTTCGAGTCACAGTACATCTTACCAATCGCGCTTTATCGTTGTACCACGAACCATTATCGTGACGAAAACCGCCGGCTCTACACTTATCATTGAGCTGGAAAGACGGAATGGCAACGCAGTGGTTACCGATCTATATTGAATTACAGTCCAGATTCACATCATTGCTTGGCTTTGATACCAAGCTGCTTGAGCTTGCGATAGAGATGAGTCCTCTCCAACTGAGCATTCTCCGCAACCCGACTCATATTTCCCGCTGCTTTGGCCAGATGATATTCAAAGTATAAGCGTTCGAACTCATCGCGAGCCTCGCGCAAAGGTAGATCGAAATTGAACGTTACATTGCCCTTTTGATTGCCAGACACGCCCTCGTCTATAGAACGATTCATCAGTGAGAACTGCTCAAGCACCCGATTCACATCCTCAAGGGTAATCTTCTCACCGAGGCTGGTCTGCATAAGATTACGAACCACGCTATCCAACTGCGCCAAATTTCCAGGCCAGTCCGCGTTACGTAGCGCATTCAATGCCGCAATATCAAACTCACGATAATCCGCTTCCTTAGTCTCGACCAGAAGCGTCGCCATCGCTCGTACTAGATCTGGAATATCTTCGGGATGATCCCGCAATGACGGGATGCTCAAGGTTGCGACAGAAAGTGCCTGTAAGAGGCTTTCATCAAACTGATTTTCAATCACGAGCTGATTGAGTGCGTGGGTCGTGGCGCACACCACTCTGACTCCATATTTCTCTGCTTTGGACTGCAATAACAACAATCCCTTTTGCTCGGTCTTATTGAGCGCAGCGACCTCAGGTATGAACACCACACCTTCCCTGCATTGCTCCAAGATATCGAGAGGCGCGACCGTGAGACGTTCCGTCTCCGTCAGTTCCAGCCATGGTGTGTCAGGGAGATGCAGAAAACGCGCACAGAGCTCAGCACCACTTCCCTTTGCGCCAATGAGCAGCAATGGCGCCTTCAACTTGGCCATCTGCTCCAGCCGTAGACGCAACTCCTTGATAACGGCGCTCTTGCCCAGACTGATCAGACTTACTTCCGAGCGTGGTAATTGCTCTCCATGCTTTAATGCGGCATTGACCGTCTTCAGGAGCTTCTGGAGAGCGATCGGCTTCTCGAGAAAATCAAAGGCGCCATAACGGGTCGCTTCAACTGCCGTGTCTATGGTGCCGTGTCCAGACATCATCACTACCGGCATGGTCAATTGCCCGCCGCTACCCCACTCCTTCAGCAACGTGATACCGTCGCAATCCGGCATCCAGATATCCAGCAGTACCAAGTCCGGCCGCATCTGCTGTCGCCAGTCCCGCGCTTCTGCCGCATTTTCTGCCAGCCGAACCTGATACCCCTCGTCCTGCAGGATGTCCCGTAGCAGTTCGCGAATACCGATCTCATCATCGACTACCAGTACCTGCCTTGCCGTCATTGTGTCTGCTCCATTTTCTTACCTGCTATCGGCAAGACGATGGTGACACATGCACCACCTGCCTCACCGTTCTCTATCCGTATCGTACCTTTATGCTCATCAACGATCTTCTTCACGATTGCCAGCCCGAGGCCAGTTCCGTGACGTTTGGTCGTGATATAGGGCTCAAACACCCGTGCCATCATGTCGGGAGGGAATCCACTTCCATTATCCTTTACTGTCAGATGAATCGTGTCATCGCGCCTTGAAGTGGTTATCTCTATACGTGGATCCGGCTTATCCTCCAAAGCGTCTTGAGCATTCTGTAACAGATTGTGCAGCACCTGTCTTAACATCGTCACATCCCCTAAGACGTGCGCCTTCTCTTGACTCAGTCTGACGTCCATCTTGATGCGCGCCGGCTCGTAAAGCGCCAGTACATCCTCTATCAACCGATTCAGATCCAGTTCGTTAGGATTGACCGTTGGTGCTCTTGCATATTCACTAAACTCGTTGACCATTGTCTTCATCGCGCTAACCTGACTGACAATGGTATGCGTCGCGCGCGCAAGCAAGCCCGCATCCTCTTCCGCGAGCTTAGGCGAAAGTTTGCGCTCCAGCCTTTCAGCAGAGAGCTGGATCGGTGTCAGCGGATTCTTGATCTCATGTGCGAGTCGACGTGCGACCTCGCCCCAGGCAGCATCACGCTGGGCTTGTACCATAGTCGTCATATCGTCGAACACCACGACATACCCATCCGTCCCGTTAGGCAGCTTGGTGCCCCGCAACATGATAATTTGCTTACCGCCGGCTCCGCTTATTTCGAGTTGAGCCTTTAATTCAGACTGCCCTGCTTCTGTCGCATGCAAATGCTGCAGCACAGCAGTAACAAAAGGCTCCAGAGCTGGCTGTTGAACTGCGAGTAGACTAAGC
>Ga0079223_10003390_pt1 | contig 10041 bp, 8 predicted proteins | sample Stecom2011_FD_75072 | JGI IMG/M metagenome (GOLD analysis project Ga0079223, IMG submission 75072) | Agricultural soil microbial communities from Utah to study Nitrogen management - Steer compost 2011 | ecosystem: Environmental > Terrestrial > Soil > Agricultural land | place: USA: Utah...
CCCAGTCCTTCAGCCATCAGGGCAATTTCCAGAGCATTAACACTTTTATTATCCCAGCCCTTACGAAGTTTTATCGTTACCGGTATGCTTACAGAATTAATTACCGCTTCCATGATTGCCTTTGCTTTATCAGGCTCTCTCATCAGAGCAGCACCAGCTCCTGTTTTAACTATTTTCAGTGTGGGACAGCCCATATTGATATCCAGAAAATCGGGGTGATAATTCCTTGCAATTATCCGGGCAGCTTTGGCCATATATTCCGGTTCTTCTCCAAAAATTTGAACCGAGATTAGACCCTTTTCTCCGGTTGAAAAATCAACTAAATTCCCGGTCTTTTTGTTTCCATAAACCAGTCCCTTGCTACTAATCATTTCTGTATAAAGAAACTGACAGCCCATTTCACGTGCTATTTGCCGATAGGGAAAATCACTCACTCCAGCCATTGGTGCCAGTATCACCGGCCTGTTGATTAGCTTCTTTCCTATTTTCATTTTCTCAACCACTCCACCTACATCAATCGAGCACCTATCCATCTATATTATTTAATTGACCAACATGATAAAGTCCATCCAGGGTGAGGAAGGGTTCAATATAATCAATCTTATCAGTTTCTTTTGCAATAAGTTTTACCAATCCCCCGGTAGCAATAACTATACTATCCTGGCTTAGTTCATTTTTGAACCTGTCTATCAGGGCTTCTATCTGTCCGACAAATCCAAAGATTATTCCAGATTGCATACCCATTATGGTATTTTTCCCGATAGCCTTTTTCGGCCTGTTCAATTCAACCCGGGGCAATTTTGCAGCATACCTGAAGAGGGCTTCTGTTGAAATTCCTATTCCGGGAGCAATAGCCCCTCCATTATATTCTCCCTTTTCTGTTACAGCACAAAAGGTGGTTGCTGTTCCAAAATCAATAATAATTGCCGGGCCACCATATTTTTGATAGGCAGCAACAGCATTCACTATTCTATCTGCACCAACTTCCCGGGGGTTATCCATTTTAATATTCATTCCAGTTTTTATACCGGGACCAACTACCAGGGGTTCAATCCCAAAGAAACTTTGGGTAGTTTCCTTCAACACCATAACAACTGGCGGAACAACACTGGAGATTACTATTCCCTTAATATCTTCAATCCTTAATCCTGCATGAGAGAAAAGATTAAAAAAAAGTATACCATATTCATCTGGAGTCTTATGTTGATCAGTAGATATCCGCCAGTTTTTAATTAATTTTTGATCCTCAAATATTCCCAAAACAGTATTAGTATTACCTACATCCATAGCAAAAATCATCCTGTCATCACTCCCGTTTTTTCACTCTACCTTTTCCGCAAACTAACATCCCCTGCCCAAAAATAATGGTTTGTCCCATTTTTATCCTGTAATATTAATTCTCCCTGTGAAGATATTCCAATAACCTTTCCCTCTACTTTTTCAGAACCATTATATACAAATACTTCGCGCCCAACAATCTTCAAATAAGACTTCCATTCATCCAGTATTCTATTATATTCTTGTAATTCTAATTGCTGATAACCTCTCTCAAAAAACTCCAGTACACTTCTCATTAATACAGTCCTATCAATCCTGTATCCTGTATGTTTTTTAAGAGAGCTGGCTTTATCAAGCAGTCCAGTAGGAAAATTCTTCTGGTTAACATTGATCCCAATCCCAACCACTGTATATTTTATCTTACCTAAATCAGCACTTAACTCTGATAAAATTCCACAAACCTTTTTCCCCTGAATTAAAATATCATTGGGCCATTTTATCTCAGGTTTTATCCCTGTATCAATTCTTTTTATAGCCTTTACTACTGCTATAGAAGCAATAATAGTCAGAAAAGGAGCCCTGATTGGAGGGATTTCAGGTCTTAGTAAAATAGAGAACCAGAGTCCTGTCCTCCCCGGTGAATACCAATCCCGTCCCATCCGTCCCTTCCCGTTATTTTGTTCCTCAGCAATAATCACTGTGCCATCTGGATAGCCTTTACGGCCCAGTTCTTTTGCTTTTATATTGGTGGAATCAAGAACTGGAAAAACAAGTATCTCCCGGCCAATTTCCTGACAGTTTAGGCCTCGCCTTACCTCCTCAGCTATTAAGTTCTCCGGGCAACTTATCAATTGATAACCCTTTTTACTGCTGGATTCAATTTGATAGCCAACATCCCTTAGATTATTGATATGTTTCCAGATTGCTGTCCGTGAAACCCCCAGCTCTTTTGCCAGCTGTTGACCGGAAATATAGCTGTCTTTATTCTGGTGTAAAAATTCCAGTATCTTAAGATCAAAAACATTCACATTAATACCCCGTTTTAATTATATTTTAATAAAATTCTAATTTAGCTTTAATTGAACTCTCTCTACCATTTTATTATAATTTAAATAGAAATAAAAGTCTTATATTCATAATTTAAAGGATGGTGAGCTATACATGAAAGAAATTTTTAAGAAAAACAGGTTAGTTCCCTATGTTTTGCTGGCTTCTTTTGCTTTAATCATTGGCTTATTAGCTGGTTCAACTATGGAGATAAGCCCCTTTTCCAATGCCAGTGAAGACCCTCTTATACAGGAAGAAACAGAAGCGGCAAAAGGTAATAAAGTAATCAATAATAACAGTTTTTATAACATCTTTTCAGATATTGCTGAAGAAACAGATTCTGGAGTAGTTCTGGTAAGTTCAAAAATTGAAGTTGAAGGGCAATCCAGTCCCTTCTTTAGTGACCCTTTTTTCGAACATTTCTTTGGTGATCGAATACAGATGCCTGATGGCCCAAGAATCCAGGAAGGTTACGGTTCCGGTTTTATAGCCACAGAAAACGGTTATATTGTAACCAACGAACATGTCATCCATAATGCTGTCGAAGTTGAAGTAACAATTAATGATATTGAGGAACCGGTGCCAGCAGAAGTTGTCTGGTCAGATTACTCTCTGGACCTGGCTGTCCTTAGTGTTGATGTAGAACAAAAGCTCAGACCACTTAAAATGGGCGACTCAAATAATATTAGACCGGGTGATTGGGCAATAGCTATTGGTAATCCTCTAGGATTTGAACATACAGTAACTGTGGGCGTTATCAGTGCCCTGGAAAGGCCGATAACTATTCCAGCAGAAGATGGAAGCAGACATTACCCTAACTTAATACAGACAGATGCTGCCATTAATTCCGGTAATAGTGGTGGACCCCTCCTTAATATAAATGGGGAAATTATTGGTATCAATACCGCAGTTAGTACTCAAGGACAGGGAATAGGATTTGCCATTCCGGTAAATGAGGTCAAAAATATTGTTAGAGACCTGCAGGAAAAAGGTGAAATAATTCAGCCCTGGCTGGGTATCTGGTATTACGAAATGACCAAACGTGCTAAAGAACAGTACGAAAATTATTATGGACTGGATGAACTCCATGGGGTAATGATTGACCGTATATATACTGATAGTCCTGCTTATGAAGCAGGCTTAAAACGCAATGATATTATTACCAGAATCAATGATCAGGATATAAACGAACTTGATGACGTTAAGAAAATAATCGAAAAACAGGATATTGGTGATACTTTGAAAATAGAAATAATACGCGATGGTCGTTCCAGAATTGTTTTCGCTGAAATAGGAAAAAAACCGGCACAAATAAAGTAAGCAAACACCCCTTAATATAAATAGAAAAAAGGCAGGATAAAAGAGGCTGGAAAATCAGCCTCTTTTATCTTTTTAGCTCTGTTTCAGCTTTTTTAATTTCATCTCTATATTTTAATTTATTATTAAGCTCTCGATAGCGCATTTTTACCCATAACAATAAAAGTAAAATACCTAAAACTAAAATTATAGTACTGAAAAACCCGCCCTCCGGTCCAAAGACACCTCCGGTCCAGAGATCAGGTCCTTTTTGCTCAATACTGATAAGAGTAAGCGGCAAATCCTTAATTCCACTTACCGGAAATCCAAAAATGTTCCCCTGAAAGAAATTCCAGGAAATATGAAATCCGATGGGAAAAGCCAGACTGCCGGTAAAAATAAAGCCCAGCGCCATCAAAACACCGGCCAGGCTAATATTAATTATTCCCAGCAAATTAATACTGGGATTGTTAATATGTAAAAAACCAAATAGAAATGAAGAAATTAATACAGCCAGAATTAACCCTCCTTTTCTTCCGGGAAACTTCATTCTCCCCAGTGTTTCACCAAGATTAAGCAGGTGATAACCCCTGCTTAGTAGTTCTTCTTCTATTCCTACAAGCACAAAGAAAATAAAGGGTAGTAAAATATCCAGCCAGAAGGGACTGCCAGGTCTTATAGATACAAAAGTATCTTTAATTTCAACCCAACTTAGAGAATACTGCAGCAGGAAAATAATCGAGATTAACCCCGCCCCAAGCAAAAAGCCAAAAATAAAATCATAAAAAGAATTTTTCCCAAAGTTTAATCCATAATCGGCAAAATTTCTTTTATCCAGTTTTTTCCCGGCCCACAGCATACTTAATAATGTTGCTAGAAATGTCACTAACAGGCCCAAAAAAAGCATTAAAAACTCTTCATATTCCTGGCCAAGAAAGCTTAAAAAAGAATCCCTAAAAAATGAATTAATCACAGCCAGCAAACTGGCAATAACAAAAATAAAAAAGAACATTACCAGGCCATGAAAAATCAGTCTCCATAATACCCGTAGTCGTTTCTCTTTCTGATTCCAGAAAAAGAAAATAATCCTGTTCATATTTAAAACATTCCTTTCTCTGTAATAATATGATCAAACGACAAAAAAGTCTTTTTCATCTTTGTGGGAAAACATAATGTGATATATTAAATAACCATTCCTAGTAATTGTTATGTGTAATATGTTTTTTTATTCCTGAACAAAATTTAAACTAATATCAAGGGCTTTAATATGATGTGTAAGGGCCCCGACAGAAATCAGGTCTACTCCGGTAGCAGCTACCTGATATATATTTTCCAGTGTTATCCCCCCTGAAGCCTCAACAAGCGCTCTCTTTTCAATTAATTTAACGGCTTCAGTCATTTTTCTAAGTCCCATATTATCAAGCATGATAATATCTACCCCGGCTTCCAGAGCCTTTTTGACAGCCCTTATGTCCTCTACCTCCACCTCTATTTTAACTGTATGAGGCAGGTTCTCTCTTGCCTTTTTTATGGCAGGTAGAATCCCCCCCAGGGCTTTCAGGTGATTATCTTTGATTAAAACAGCATCATAAAGTCCCATGCGATGATTATAACCCCCACCTGCTTTAACAGCATATTTTTCCAGGAGTCTGAGCCCGGGAGTAGTCTTACGGGTATCAGTTATTCTAACCGGCAAACCCCTTACTTCATCTACATATTTCCCTGTTGTAGTAGCAATGCCCGACATCCTCTGTATAAAATTAAGGGCTGTCCTTTCACCCTTCAAAATGTCTATTGATGGCCCCTTAAGCTCGGCAATCGTTACCCCACTTTTTACTTTCTGTCCATCTTCAATCAATTGATTTATACATATCTCATTATTTAATTGCTTAAATACCTCAAAGACCAGGTCTATACCGGCAATAATTCCATCTTCCTTTAATATCATTACTGCGCGGCTTTCTTCTTCAGGCTCCAGCAATGTTTCACTGGTAATATCTCCTGTCCAGATATCCTCTTTTAAGGCCCTCTGGACAATCTCTTTAATCATTTGCTTATTCCAGAACATCCTTCTTCCCCTCCGAATATTTTTTATTGAAAATCAGGTGTATCTTTGCCCACTGCTTGCGGCGTCGGGGAAAATCCAGCCGATAATGTCCACCGCGACTCTCTTCTCTTTTCAAAGCTGAGCAGGCAATGAGTTTTCCAGTAATTAGCATGTTTTTTAATTCAAATTCATTCCTGTGTCTCATGTATTCTTCTTCATCTAAAGGACCTATTTTTCTAAGTTCAGTAAAATTAAGTTTCTTTTCTCGATTAAACCTTTTCTGTTGATTCTCAAAGCGCTTAATTAAATTTTCAAGCCCGTCTTTTTCGCGAATAATCCCCGCATTTTCGGTCATCTCTGTTCTGAGTTCTTTTTTGTTTTTACTTAATTCTTTTTTACCTGTTTTATCATCTTCTTTATCATAGTTTTTGTCCTTCTTAATATTAACAGCTTCTTCTTTATATTTTTCTTCCAGATCCCCTAATCCAGCACTGGCAATCCTCTCTTTTGCCTCTTTCAAAACCTCATAAATACGATAGCCAAAAACCAGGCCCTCCAGTAAAGAATTACTGGCCAGTCTGTTGGCGCCATGAACTCCAGTACAGGCAACTTCACCACAGGCAAACAGGCCTTTTAGGGAAGTCCTGCCCATAGTGTCTGTCCGGATACCTCCCATTAAGTAATGAGCAGCAGGGATAACCGGTATCAGGTCTTTTCGCAGGTCAAAACCGTTCTTTTTAAGGGTCTTAAAAATAGTTGGGAAACGCTTTACTAAAAAATCCGGGTCAAGATGACCTGCCTTTAACCAAACATGATCTTTCCCCTCACGGCGCGCTTCTTTAATAATTGATCTTGATACAATATCACGGGGGGCAAGATCAGCCATCGGGTGATACCGAGGCATAAACCTTTCACCCTCAGAATTAAGGAGAACAGCCCCTTCTCCCCTGAGACTCTCCGAAATCAGAAAAGAGGGATTCCCCGGATTATAAAATGTTGTAGGGTGGAACTGAATAAACTCCATATCAATTATATCAGCCCCAGCTCTATAAGCAACAGCAATCCCATCACCAGTTGTTACCGGTGGATTACTGGTATTATCGTATATATAAGCACAACCGCCGGTAGCAATAATAACTGCTCTTGCCAGAAAAATTGAATATCCTTCTTCGTTCAGAATCATAACACCTTTAGTTCTTTCATCTTTATTAAAGGAAATTAAATCAAGTAAAAAAGTGTTTTCAAGTATCTTGATCTCTCGTTTATTCCTGACAATCCTGCTCAAAGCCTCTCTAATCTCTGCTCCGGTAGCATCTCCCCGGGCATGAAGAATCCGTCTTTTGCTGTGAGCTCCCTCCCGGGTTAAGTCCAGTTTTCCGTCAACCCGATCAAAATCTGTTCCAAGCTCTATCAATTCCAGAACCCGTTCAGGACCCTCGGTCACCAACACTTCAACTGCTTCCTGTTTGCAGATTCCGGCTCCTGCTTTCAGTGTATCCTTGAAATGTCTTTCCCAGGAATCTCCCTCATCCAGAACAGCAGCTATTCCCCCCTGAGCAAATTGGGTATTACTATTACCAATTTCCTCTTTGGTAATAATGCTTACCTGTCCCAGAGAACTTAGTTTTAACGCCGTATATAATCCTGCTATCCCGCTACCAATAACTAAATAATCGGTCTTTACTACCTTATCCATTAGATCACCTATTACACTAGCCACTCAGCTCAAGCATCCTTGTTAATGCCCTGTTGGCCCGTTTACGTATCCCGTCGGGCACTTTAACAATTGTCTCCATATTTTTAAGGGAATTATAAACTTTTTGCAAACTGGTCTTTTTCATGTTTGGACATATTAAATGCGGACTGAGCATATAGAATTTTTTATCAGGATTGTCCTTTTTTAAGGTATGCAATATGCCTTCTTCTGTGCCGATAATTAGAGTATCTGCTTCACTATTATGTGCATATTCCAGTATCTGAGAAGTACTCCCAATAAAATCAGCCAGTTTAAGCACTTCCTCCCTGCACTCCGGATGAATCAGAATTGGAGCTTCAGGATGCAGTTCCTTTACCTTGCGAACCTCTTCAGCCTTTACCCGGTGGTGAGTAGCACAATATCCATCCCAGATTATAATCTCTTTGTCTACCCTTTTTGCCACATAATTCCCCAAATTTTTATCAGGAACAAAAAGGACCTGGTCATTATCTATGCTTTTAACTATTTTCAGAGCATTTGATGAGGTACAGCAAACATCACTCTCTGCTTTAACCGCAGCTGAAGAATTAACATAACTAACTACCGTTGCCTCAGGGTATTCATGCTTCAATTTCTTTAATTCTTCAACACTGACCATTTCAGCCAGGGGACATCCAGCCATCTTTTCAGGCAGGAGAACAGTTTTATCCGGTGAAAGAATAGCAGCACTCTCTGCCATAAACTTTACTCCACAGAAAACAATTATTTCGGCATCGGTATCAGCTGCCTTCCGGCTTAATGCAAAAGAATCCCCTGTGAAATCTGCAATTTCCTGAGATTCTGGAAGCTGATAATAATGAGCCAGGATGACTGCCTTTTGTTCTTTTTTTAGTTTCTTTATTTCCTTGACCAAATTTTTCTTCATATTCATTTCTGTCCACCTCCGGATTTACCTATACAAAATATTCTATCACTATAAGGGTTTAAAGTAAACATATCCGGGAGAATTTGATTTCTTTTCTTTATTAAATAGCAGATCCTGGATACAAGTTTAGAACAACAAAACCTCCTGGCCGATTTGATCAGGAGGTACAGTAATCCCACCCATATCTATCCCGGGGAAATGATTTTTACCCGATTCTCAAGAAACTCACCGAATAAGGGAGAAACGTGCATTTCCACCAAATCCTTGCACAAGCCATTTTCAATGGATAGTACTAAAGACTTTTATTTATGCTACTCAATGTAGTCTTTTATAGGTTAAATTTTAATCTATATGAAGTAGTTAGAAGCCACTTGCGGCGCATAGCTAGTACCTATGGTGCAGTCTTTAATTTGGGAGTGGCGGTTCACAAGTCATCCACCGGTATCTTCCCGTCCATCCATGTCAATTCGGAATCATGCATAAACCTGTTTGGCCAATCAGAAGAATTAAAACCCCAGTCCGCAAATTCTCCAATCATATTATATAAGTCTTCAATATCAGCTTTCCCCTTTTTCTTCAAAACCCGTTCAATCTGCTCAAGCAATCCCTCCGGTTTATCAGGAGCCTGCCCGAGTACCCGGAGAAACCATTTGTGATAGGGATAAAGCATTTCATTATGGGTCAGGATTAACCTCCCGGCAAATAAAGTAAAGCTGGCTGTCGCTCTGGTTAAAAGATAAAGATTATTTTTCTTCCTTGCCTCCTCGGCAAACCACTTCCAGGCCTCAAACTGGGCACAAAACTTCTCTATCTTATCCTCCTTTTCTTCAACCGGATACCTGCTGGCACTTTTTAATAATACTTCAAGCCTATTCATCCTGCTGAAAACAACAAAAGCATCCTTAAAGGCAAAACGGGCCGGTTCACTGCCTTTTTCTGCCACCTTTTTCAGGAAATCAACAGTAATATATTTCCCGTCAACATAGTCATCATAGCTTGTTAAGCTGTCATTCCAGTAGGTTAGCTCTCCCTTTTCAAACCTCTCCTGATACCCTTTCTCACTGATTAAAAGAAAAATATCAAGGTCTGAGTCTTTAGTGGCAAAGCCATGAGCAACAGAACCTCCAACAATCACGGCTCTTATGTCCGCCTGTCCTTTAAAATGTCCGGCCAGATTATCAATAGTCTGTTGATGGTGTTTAAGAATAACCCTGCTCATTTGAATTCCTCTCAATAATATAATGATTTGACCATAAAACTATATACTTCGTTCAAAATATTGATTTAATCAATTAAATAATATAATAATTACCTTTACTCCAATCTTAACAGGACAACCGAAGCAGGGGGAAGTTCTGCTTCAAATCCGTTTCCTTTTAGTTTAATCTTATTAAAAGGCTCCGGTTTTACCCTGTCAGCCTCTTTAAAAGTATTGTGGGCATTCACTTTGCCGGCAGTTAAAACCCGGGCCATTACAGTATCAATATCCGGTTCACAGCTATTAAGAATTCCTTCCAGACTAACACTTCGTTCAGCATTTAAATTACAAAAGGTAATATTTATACTCCCCTCCCTATCCTCAGAAACCGAAGCACTGAGAGCCGGTATGCTATCTCCATTTACTTCATAACTTTCACATTTAAGTTCAAAATCCAGCAACTCGGCATTTTGATGAACTTTATAGAGGTCAAACACATGATAGGTAGGGGTCAGTATCATCTCTTTTCCCCTGGTTAGAATCAGGGCCTGAAG
>Ga0079223_10003394_pt1 | contig 10037 bp, 10 predicted proteins | sample Stecom2011_FD_75072 | JGI IMG/M metagenome (GOLD analysis project Ga0079223, IMG submission 75072) | Agricultural soil microbial communities from Utah to study Nitrogen management - Steer compost 2011 | ecosystem: Environmental > Terrestrial > Soil > Agricultural land | place: USA: Utah...
ACTTAGTAATTTGGGGAGTTTTGACTATGTTGAGTCTCGCTGCACTATTATTCCTAATACTTCCAACCTTAGTTAAATAGGTGCACAGAACACATTTAGGTATTATATTTGTAAATAATCTAAAAGTGATTAACTCAAAAACATCCTCAAGATGAAAAAGATATTCTTTCTAATTCTGTTTTTCCCCTCCCTACTCTTTGCTCAGGTAAGTCAAATCGATTGGATTACATGGGAAGAAGTAGAAGCTAAAATGGAAAAAGAACCGCGAAAATTACTGGTCGACGTTTACACAGATTGGTGTGGCCCCTGCAAAATGATGGACAAAACTACATTTGGTGATCCCGGAGTAATAAAATACGTCAATGAAAACTACTACGCGATTAAATTTAATGCCGAAGGGCCTAAAGAGGTTACTTTCAAAGGCACTACATACAAAAACGATTCGTACGACCCCAATAGAAGAGGTCGCAACGGCACCCATGATCTTACACGTGCAATTGCGCCTGTAAACGGAAGTATCGCCTACCCTACAATTGTGTACATGGACGAAAATTTTGGCATCCTATCTCCTGTACAAGGGTTTTATCGACCCGAACAAATAATGCCGGTTTTGACCTTCTTTGGAGAAGATGTATATAAGACCAAAACTTGGGAAGAGTACACAAAGGAGCTTTAAAGGATTGCGTTTGTCTCAAGCATTTAAAAAATGCGAAATATGCCACCTAAGTGGTTATGATATACGAACAATTTGCTATTGTTTACGTTAAGATTCCTACCTTTGCAACTATTAAAATTAACTTAAAACGTTCCAGAATAAAATGAGTGAAACTGCCCAGCTTACAGTAAACGGTAAAACCTATGAATTGCCTTTAATAAAAGGTACCGAAAACGAGGTTGCTATCGATATATCAAAACTCAGAGCCACTACCGGCTTAATTACTCTTGATCCGGGTTATAAAAATACGGGATCGACCAAATCGGCAGTTACTTTTCTGGACGGTGAAAAGGGAATTCTTAGCTATAGAGGCTATCCCATAGAGCAATTAGCTGAAAAATCTGACTTCCTCGAAGTAGCCTACCTGCTTATCAATGGCGACTTGCCAAATGAAAAGCAAAATGATTACTTCAGAAAGAGAATCACAAATCATACGCTCATCCACGAAGATATGAAGCGCTTTTACGAAGCGTTCCCATCTACGGCTCACCCAATGGGAATTTTGTCGTCGATGCTTTCTTCGCTGAGCACGTTTTATCCCGAATCGCAAAACCCGAATCGATCTATTGAAGACATTGAGCTCACGTTTCACCGCCTGGTAGCTAAAATTACTACGCTGGCTGCTCTTTCTTACAAGTCGAGTAAAGGTCAACCTTATATTTATCCCGATAATAACCGGTCGTATGTAGAGAATTTCCTCTATATGATGTTTGCCGTACCAAGCGAAGAATATAAGGTAGACCCGGTTGTTGTCGATGCATTAGATAAGCTTCTTATTCTCCATGCCGACCATGAGCAAAATTGCTCGGCTAGTACAGTGCGAATTGTAGGGTCATCTCAATCAAACTTATACTCAGCTATATCGGCCGGAGTATCAGCCCTATGGGGACCCTTGCACGGTGGAGCAAATCAAGCAGTTATAGAAATGCTTGAAATGATTATGGCCGATGGCGGTAATTATCAGAAATACATCGACAAGGCAAAAGACAAAAATGATTCATTCCGATTAATGGGCTTTGGACACAGAGTTTATAAAAACTTTGACCCGCGTGCCACCATTATAAAGAGATCGAGCGATGAGCTGCTTGCGAAAATGGGAGTAAACGACAAAGCCCTGGAAATTGCCAAGCAACTCGAAGAAGTAGCTCTAAAAGACGAGTACTTTATTGAGCGTGGATTGTATCCTAACGTAGACTTCTACTCCGGTATAATTTACCGAGCAATTGGAATACCGACAGAAATGTTTACCGTATTATTCGCGATTGGCCGCTTGCCGGGATGGATAGCACAATGGAAAGAAATGATGGAGAACGGTGAGCCGATCGGAAGACCACGTCAAATCTATATTGGTGCAAACAAAAGAGATTACGTACCGATAGACAAACGAAAAAACTAATATTCATACAAATATTTAATGCCAAACGACCATCTAACTGATGGTCGTTTTTTTTTTGAATAAAACTAAGAAACACAAAAATGTAGGCTGAACATTCAATTGGTGAAAATCTAAAAATATATTTTTAAACGCCCTAAACCATGTTATCTTTACATGGATTACCCATTTATTCAATAAATTAATTCAGTCATGAAAAAGATCCTAGTTCCTACCGATTTTTCAGAAGGTGCATTTAATGCACTCGAATACGCGCTTCATTTTGCGAGGTTGTTAAACTACTCTGTAGAAGTTATTCACACTTATTATATGCCGGCCACCGGATCGATGGTCATGGTCGATATTACAGAGATGATGAGCAAAAATGCACGCGAAGAATTGGATCTGTTAAAAGCCAGAGTCAATAAACTTTCCTATGCCAAGGACGTCCCGGTGAATTATAGAGCAGAATACGGTACAGTGGCAGAAATGATAAACAGAGTAAGCCGTGAAGATGGGGTTGAGTTTGCCGTAATGGGCACACAAGGAGCGAGTGGAATTACCGATAAATGGCTGGGAACAAATGCAATGGATGCCGCAAAGGTTGTCGAAGATCCGTTGTTGATTGTTCCTGCAGATCACACATACAAAAACATAGATCATATCTTATTTGCAACCGATTTAAAATTGACCGGAAACGAAATCCACTTGAAGTTTTTAGCGCTTATTGCAAAAAAGAGCAATGCTAAAGTAGAGTTTTTACATATTCGCAAACAAGGTGAAAACATCGAAGATCGCAAACTCGCTGAATATCAAGACCAATTAAATCGCACTTTCGGGGATAACCGTTCGCGAATCTCATATTTGTACGACGAAGAAATACACGATGGCATTCAAGATGCTATCGAATCAAAAAGACCTGAACTTCTTGTTGTGGTTCGTCATAAATATGGGTTTTTTGAAGGTTTGTTTAGAAGCTCAATAAGTAAGCAGCTTATTTCAGAATCAAAATTGCCAATTCTTGTTCTACAAGACAAATGAGCATCAGGTATAAAAAATTAAAGGAAGAAGTCTCCACTCCTTCCTTTAACTAAACATTAAACAAACTAAACATAATAGGTGATTACCCTAAAACACCCTATTACAGATGTTGGATATAAATTTACGGTGTTTTGCCGGTGAATGAAATTGATTATAAAAATAATATTGTGAAGACAAACTATATAACTTCTCATGTTTTCACCGTTAGCACATTCATTTAAGCTATTAATCATATCAAATCTTCGCTTAATACTACGACGCCTTGGATTGCCTAACCTATTTAAAAGAGTGATTTGTGGGAAATCTATTCCCAAGAAAATAAAATGGACACACAACGAAGAGAAAATAATTTCGGTGGGAATTGGAAACTCCCTAAAACAAAAAAAGCTGTTTCGTCTTTTCGACAAAACAGCTTTTTAAGATGGGTGGAAGATCGGTCTCGAACCGACGACCTCCTGGACCACAACCAGGCGCTCTAACCAACTGAGCTACAACCACCGTGTATATTCGGCTGCAAAAATACTATATTCCATCGTGATCCCATAGCTTCTAGACAAATATTTTTTCCTCATCACCATAACCGATTGAAATATCGTTGAATAAGAATATTTGATATTTTAAAGAACCATCTAAAAATGACAATTTCAGCGAAGAAGTGTTCATTTAAAACCAACAAATATTGGCTCAAAATCATCAAATAGAGTTGTAATTTTGCCATATGGAAAATATAGAGATATCCGTAATGGTTGAAGGCATGACCTGCAACAATTGTGCTGCGGGTATTACCAAATCACTGCGTAAGGAAGGGTTTAAAGATGCCGACGCGAGTTTTCTTAATGGAGAAGTCACATTTACGGAAGTGACCGGAAAAACCATTCAGGATGCTATTGATAATATTGAAGGTCTGGGTTATAAAATAAAAGACTCAGGTGCGGAAGTATCAGAAGGAGGCTTAAGCGGAATTGAGAAGAAATTCATTTTCGCATTGGTTTTTACCATCCCCCTGTTTCTGCATATGTTCTTCCCGAACGATTCCATTATCAATAATCCGATTTTACAAATCGCACTTTGCTTGCCGGTGTACGCCTTGGGTTTTCATCACTTTGGGAAATCGGCCTGGGGATCGATTAAGGCCCGCCTCGCCAATATGGATGTACTGATCTTTATTGGGTCAAGCGCAGCGTTTTTCTACAGCCTGGTGGGCACGATGATGTATTGGGGTGAGCCCGAAATGCATAACTACATGTTTTTTGAAACTGCAGCAACGATCATTACACTCGTTTTGCTTGGCAATGTCTTGGAGCACCGATCAGTTGAGCAAACTACACGCAATATTGGCGAGCTCACCAAAATGCAGTCATCGGTTGCCAGAATCGTTATGCGAATAGGCGATAAAGAAAAAATATTTGAAACGGAACCCAAGTCTGTTAAGAAAGGAGATGAACTTCAAGTAAATGAAGGGGATCATTTTCCTGTAGACGGAAAAATAATACGCGGATCTGCATTTGCCGACGAATCGGCGATAACAGGCGAAAGCGAATTGGTGCAAAAGCAACCCGGCGACATTGTGTTTTCGGGTACTACACTCGTATCGGGCAATGTGCGCATGGAAGCATCTTTACCGGCCAAGGACTCCACCCTTCAAAAAATAATAGATCTCGTGAAGCGTGCGAGACGCGATCAACCGGACATTCAGAAACTCGGTGACAGGGTAAGCGGAATTTTCGTTCCGGCTGTTTTATTTATTGCGGCATTGACTTTCGTTCTCGCTCATTGGGTTTTTTCAATCGGATTAACTCAGTCGCTGATGAATGCCGTTGCCGTCCTAGTGGTATCCTGCCCGTGTGCCATGGGACTCGCTACACCTACTGCAGTAGTTGCAGGTGTAGGCCGTGCAGCAAAAAACGGAATCCTCATAAAAGGTGGAAGCACGCTCGAGCGATTCGCCCAATCGAAACCAATTATTTTTGATAAAACCGGAACACTTACTTCAGGGGAGTTTGCCGTACGAACTGAATCAAACACCATTGGAGAAAGAGCTGATAAGTTGGTGAAGTCTATCGAAGAGCACTCCTCCCACCCGATAGCTTTATCGTTTGTAGCTCACTTCGAGCATGTAGATGCCGAATTGCTCACCGAAGTTCAGGAAGTAAAAGGAGAAGGCATGCGGGCCAATACAGTAACAGGCGAAGAAGTGTTTTTCGGAAAAAATCAGGATCCCAACGAGCCGGGTGATTTGGTTTTAAAAATAAACAACAAGGCGGTAGCCCGTTATACCATAACCGACGCAATTTTGCCGAATGCAAAAGATATGGTGGATGCCTTTAAAACCGAAGGGTTCAAAACTATTATTCTTTCGGGCGATCGCAAAGAAAAGGTATTGGATACCGCAAGAGCCCTTGGTATTGACGAAGCGCATTACGCAGTGAGTCCGCAGGGAAAGCTCGATATGATAGAGGCACTGAGCAAAAATGAAATTGTATCTATGGTAGGTGATGGAATAAATGATGGCCCTGCCCTATCTCGCGCTCAGGTCGGAATATCGCCGGGAGGCGGGTCGGCTCTCGCGCTGGATTCTTCGCGTATTGTGATTTTAAATCGGGATGAAATGCAGAGTCTGGTTACATCTTATAAAATCTCGAAACACACCTACCTTACAATCAAGCAAAACCTTTTCTGGGCTTTCTTTTATAATGTAGTGGCAATTCCTATCGCAGCTTTCGGGTTTTTGAGCCCAATGGTGGCAGCACTCGCCATGGCCTTTAGCGACGTAATCGTTATTGGAAATTCATTGCGATTGAAAATAAAGAAACTGAGTTAGAAGTACTTTTGAAGCTTTCACATCAAATCGAAAACACTTTTTACACCAACCGGAGTTTCGGTTGTAAATCCTTCGCCAAATTTAACGCCAATACTGCGGCCGTATTCGCGGGCACGTGCCTCGAGAAAATATATAAAATCGGGTGTTGAAATAGCCGTCTGTGGTTCTTTGGAATCAGCCGGACTGTCAAATTGAGTTTTGTAAGCTCTGACCGCTTCCATTTTCTTTTCCCAAGATTCGGTTACATCTACAACAAAGTTTGGTTCGATATAGCGATCTTGCACAAAGTGATAAACCGACTTGGGGCGCCACGCCGCCTGAGTTTCATCGCTTTCACTTTTTGTTTCGATTGCACGCAGGCCACTTAAGAAGCACGCATCCACGATTAGTTTCGCTCCTTTTCCATGGTCGGGGTGCCGGTCGTGAATGGCATTCGCAAGAACGATCTCGGGTTTGTACTTTCGAATGAACGGAATAATCTGCATTTGATATTCCCGAATATTTTCAAGAAAACCATCGGGTAAACCAACATTGTCGCGCGTGGACAATCCCAAGATTTTACTGGCAGCCTCGGCTTCTTCGGCACGTGTTTCAATTGTGCCGCGTGTCCCCAATTCACCACGGGTTAAATCCAGTATCCCTACTTTCTTACCACGATTTACTTCATTAATTATGGTTCCACCAGCTCCGAGCTCGCCATCGTCGGGGTGTGCTGCAATAACAAGGATATCTAACTTCATAATTTTAGAAATTTTTTCAACTCAACATAGAGTTTTTGGGTTGGTAAACCTACAACATTAAAGTACGAACCGTCAATTTTTTCGATGCCTGCGTATCCAATCCATTCCTGAATACCATAAGCACCGGCCTTATCAAAAGGTTTATAAACATCAACATAAAATTCGATTTCTGATCGATCCAGATTTGAAAATGTAACTGTTGTAATATCTGTAAATGCCGATTGGTTGTTCACGGAAGTGAGACATACCCCTGTTATAACTTCATGCGCTTTGCCACGCAATGACAATATCATATCAACCGCCTCTTGTGGTGTTTCGGGTTTATTAAAAACCGCATCGCCCAGGCAAACAACCGTATCGGATGTGATTAAAATTTCATTTGCCTTGAGCTCATCTCTAAATGCTTCAGCCTTCTTTTTTGACAAATACAGCGGTATCTCTTCTCGAACTAAAGCGTCAGAATAGTCTTCATCTATTTCCTTGGTGCGCACTTCAAAATCAAAACCCAGACCTTTGAGGAGCTCCTGCCTTCGCGGCGATTTGGAAGCGAGAATTAATCGATGTCCTTGTAAATTAAATAATTTCGGCGGCATAGTAAATGTAGTAATGGACAATACTGTATAGAATTCCGCCCAGCATTGCCAGCTTCAGAAAATTTCCGGCGCGTACAAATTGCGGCCGTCTAACCGCCCGGTGATTATACCATAGACTTAACGCTAATGGGAAAAGAATAGCGATAATTAGATAAATTAAAGAGTATCGGTCGTTTACAACTTTTTGCTGGAGAAAAATCAGAGCGATCATTGTAAAACCGATCAAACCGGCTGTAATGTATTTTGCTTTTTTCAACCCGTAAACTATCGGTATTGTCCTCGCTTTAATTTTGATATCGCCCTTAATATCTGCCATATCCTTTTGAATTTCTCTTATTAAATTCAATATGAAAGCAAACACAGAATAACCCAAAATAAAGTACAGCATAAAACGGAAATAATCAGAAGGATTTGCTCCGGGCATATTTTGTGCATAAAACTGTACCACTTCCTTTCCGTATGTTTTGATGAGCAATGGGATTTCGTATACCCCTACAATAAGCGGAACAAGACCGGCAAGAAAGGCGATAATTACATTTCCGATTATAAGATCTCTCTTAAACTGAACGCTGTAAAACCAAAGCGATCCGGCGGCAAAAAAGCTTAGAATACTAAGTTTCCACATACCAATTCGCATTGCGACCCACACGGCAAGAGCCAGCCCAATCAAATTAAACAACTGATGCACAGCCATTGCAACACGTCGCGTTACGTGCACTCCGACTATAATATCTTTGGGTTTATTGACTCTGTCGGTTCGTTGATCAAAATAATCATTTATGACATTTCCGGCAGCTGCGATCAGAACTGTAGATAGTACAAGCAGAAGAAAATTGAAGTTTGAAAATTGAAGTTCAAAACCATTCACAGCTACCATGGGGCGTAGTACATAGTACCGCATCAACCACATAGTTAGCGCTATAATCAAAAGATTAAGCGGTCGCGTAAGTTTTACAAACTGTAGAAAATTCTGCATTTATTTACCAATCAAAAGCGTCTTTGTCAAACCATTTGCCTTGCACTTTTAGGGTCTGTTCGATGATATCACGCACACATCCGTCACCACCTTTTCTATGCGACACATAATTACTTATTCGCTTTATCTCGGCACTTGCATCGGCCGGACAAGCTGCAATACCCGATCGTGACATCACTTCGTAATCGGGAATATCATCGCCCATATACAAAACTTCGCTTTCAGTAATTCCCTGAGATTTTAAAAACTTGTCGTATACCGAAGCTTTATTGCTTGACTCCATAAATATATGGGTAATTCCCAGACTTTGAAGACTATCACGCACGGCATAAGAATTCCCTCCGGTAATTATTGCAATAGAATATCCTTTTTTGACTGCGTACTGCACTGCATAACTATCTTTTGCATTAAGTCTTCGAATCAGTTGACCATCGGGCATAACCTGGATCGTTCCGTCGGTAAAAACACCATCTATATCAAAAATAAGTGTGGTGATATCCGGCAGAAGCTCTTTATAGCTTTTCGTCATGATTTCGGTTGTAAATTTCTGTAGTAAGCAGGTCGTACACCTTTCGGTAAATGCCCTCTTCGCCCAATACTTCGCGATGCATTCTGATGGTATCGAGATCTCCACGCGATGCAGGCCCGGTTTGCGACTCGGAAGCGCGCTGCATCAAAATTTTATTGGCCGTTTCGAGAATAAGCGGATGCAATATCTTGCGATCGATGTCAGCATTTTCAAGAAGCTCGTCTGAAAATTCAAACATTAAATTCGCAAAGTTATTGGCAAATACCGCTGCGATATGAAGAATCTTTCTTTGATCTGAATCCAATACGTACACCTTTTCGGAAACCATTTCGGCTAATGCACCGAGATTATTCAAATTATCGTTGTTTTCTGCTTCAATGCAGAATGGCACGTTTTCCCAAACAATTTTTTTATCAATACTAAAACTTTGTAGTGGATAAAACACACCGCGGCGCAGATAATCAGGCAGTTCATTTAAGGGAACTGCTCCCGAGGTGTGGGCAACCAGTGCTTTGGTAGATTTCGACAATTGATTTGCAACCGTTTCAATCGCATCGTCGGTGACCAAAAGCAGGATTAAATCGGCCCGAATAGGTTTTGTAATATCCTCGATCACTCGCGCTTTAACCTTTTTGGCAAGTGCTTGCGCAGCGGGCAATTTACGTCCGTAAACTCCCGTAATCTCAATTCCCTGTTCGTACAAGGCGGGAGCAATATGATTTGCTACTCGCCCCACGCCAATAATGGCTACCGATTTTATTTTACTCACGGCTATTTCTTTCTATTTGAAGTTTTTACTCGATGTCTAACCGCCATTATTGTTCCCAAAAACATAACAATACATCCTATCCAGAGAATGTTGATCATTGGGAACTGTATGGCTTGCAGTACAATAAATTCTTTTCGATTGCTTGCATGCTCTGCAATGGTAAACTTGTGTTTTCCTTCTACCGGATCAATTTTATCGAAGTTTATACGAAGGCCGGTATCTTCCTGAAACACAGGGTCGGGCACAAGCAATACCGAGTCGCGCAGTATGTATAGCGGTTCTGCTTCATATACATTTCCACGACTGTCTTTTATTCCAATCATAGCTCGCACTGCCAAATCATTTGGCACGATCATATATAATTCTCCCTCACTTTCTTTAACTACCGAATGACCGATAAGTCTGATTTGCGTGGCTCCAACAAATGCACTATCGCCCACAGCCAGGTCCAATTCTACCGCCGTTCTAAATCCGGTTTCAT
>Ga0079223_10003396_pt1 | contig 10037 bp, 9 predicted proteins | sample Stecom2011_FD_75072 | JGI IMG/M metagenome (GOLD analysis project Ga0079223, IMG submission 75072) | Agricultural soil microbial communities from Utah to study Nitrogen management - Steer compost 2011 | ecosystem: Environmental > Terrestrial > Soil > Agricultural land | place: USA: Utah...
CTTTGTAGCCCACTAATCCAAAGTCCTTCAATTTTATAACCAGCCTCAGGAACTTTAGTCATCTCCATTTTTCCCTCTGCACCAATAAATAAGATATCAGCCTCTGGAAATTCAAACTTAATGCGATTAGCGATTGCGATTGCTGGAAAAACATGTCCACCAGTCCCTCCTCCTGATATAATAACTCTATTAATTTTCATTTCCATCCATTTTATTAGTAGAATTTAACGAGACACCACTTGGATTGTTTTTTCGCGCAATACTCAATACTATTCCTAAAGAAACACAACTCATCACCATTGCAGAACCACCCATTGCAAGAAAAGGCATGTTCTGTCCGGTTACAGGCATTAACCCAGTACAAACGAACATATTAACCATGGCTTGAGTTAACAAAAGCAAACCAATTCCAATTGACAAGTAAGTTTCAAAGAGGTTTTTAGAATTTAGGCCAATTCTAAGGATACGATAGAAAAGAATCAGGTATAAAAATATCAATATAACTGCGCTAAAGAGTCCAAACTCTTCAACAAAAGAAGAATAAAAGAAGTCGGCATAAGCTTCAGGAGTATAGTGTTTCAAATCTCCATCCCCTACACCAACACCAGTATACCCCCCATTATGAATAGCCAGTTTTGCATTAATGGCTTGCATATTCTCTACTGAAGCACCACCGTCACCATAAGCTTTAAAGAAACGGCTCATCCATGTTTCAAAACGCGGCAATAAATTCATAGCAGGAAGTGCAAGGTGAGTTAAAACAATCAAAAATACGGCAACTATACCAGAGCCAATGATTCCAAAAATTTTAGTCATTGGGAATTTACCTACAAACAATAAAAGTAGAGCAACCACAAAAATGATTGCAGCTGTAGAAAAGTTATCTTTTGCAATTAACCCACAAATTAAAAGAATGGGCAGAACAACAGACATAAAGCTTTTCTTCCAAGATTCAAAATGATCACGACTGCTTACCAAACGTCGAGAGATAAAAATAACCAGTGCAAGTTTTGCAAAATCTGAACTTTGGAAAGTCAGTCCAATAATAGGAACACGCACCCAACGAGAAGCATCATTGACCCTCACTCCAAAGAAGAAAGTAAAAACCAGGAGTGCAATTGCAACGATAAAAATAAATTTAGATAGTTTTTCAATGTATTTAGGATCCTGTCGATGAATCCAATACATTGCTCCAAAACCAATTCCAATATAAATTACATGCTTAAACAAATAACCAAACGGGCTACCTCCTTCAGTTTTCACTAAAATAGGAACAAAACTGTAGACACTTAACATGGAAAGTCCCAAGAACAAAATGGTGACAATCCAGATTACACTATCTCCTTTTAGATATTTGAATATATTTTGCACAATTACGCTTTAAGATGTTTTTCAAAGTGAGCTTTCCATTCATTAGAAAAAGGCTCTGCACCCTCATGATAACATAAAACAAGATCTTTGTTATTGAAATTCAACATTCCTAAACCTTGTGAAATATTATATTGAAACCAGTTTTCCTTCTTTGATTCATCAATTGCTGGTAGTTCTTTGCTTAACCAGTCAAAAAACAAAATGCTATAAACATCTTTGCTTTCCCATTCGATATCTTCAAAGCTCACTGTTGAATCGTAAGACAAAAGCCAAACTGATGGATGTTCAGTTAATACTATAGACTTCAGGTCTTCATTCAAATCAAGTTCTTTCCAATGAAAGCATGGCGTATCATTATACCATTTTTGTTTGAACCTCTGTTTAAAATCCTCAACTGCAGAACTTCTTGCATTTCTGATTAAATCTTCAATTGATTTTTTCATTATTAATTGTATTAAAGTGAACGAACAGCATTTTTAAACTGCTGACCACGGTCTTCGTAGTTTTCAAACAAATCAAAACTTGCACAAGCAGGAGATAACAAAACAGTATCATCTTTACGAGCCAATTGGTAACCATATCCAACTGCTTCAATTGGTGATTGCGTTTCAACGATTGTATCAACTACTCCCGAAAAAGCTTCAATTATTTTTGAGTTATCTTTTCCAAGACAAATAATTGCTTTTACCTTCTCTTTTACTAAAGGGATTAGCTCTTCATAATCATTCCCCTTATCAACACCACCAACTACCCAGACTGTTGGACTAGTCATGCTTTCTAAAGCATACCAAGTAGCATTAATATTCGTTGCTTTTGAATCGTTTATAAACTCTATTCCGTTGACTTTCGCTACAAACTCTAAGCGGTGCTCAACATTTGTAAAGTCGGCTAGACTTTCACGAATATTTTCTTTTCTTAATTCTAGTAATCTCCCAGCAATTCCTGCTACAAGAGAATTCTGAACATTGTGCTTGCCTTTTAGGGCTAAATCATGGATCGACATAGTTAACTTATTTTTAATGGTTATTGTTTGTTCTTCTTCTTTATAAAACCCTCCCTCCACAGTGTCATCGACAAGTGAGAAAGGGCAACTTTTTGCAATAATTTTGTGTGTTTCTAGCTGTTTTTTAATTTGAACATCATCAGCGTTATAAATAAAAACATCAGCAGCAGTTTGATTTTGGATTACCCTCATTTTCGCTTTACCGTATTCTACAACACTTTCATTGTATCTATCCAAATGATCAGGAGTAATGTTGAGCAGAATTGCAATATCAGCTTTGAAGTCATACATATCTTCTAACTGAAAAGAGCTGAGTTCAATCACATAGAAATCTGATTTATCTTCAATTACACTACGCGCAAAGCTCACTCCTACATTACCCGCCATTTCAACAGCTAACCCACCTGACTCCAGCACATGATGAACTAGATGAGTGGTTGTTGTTTTACCGTTACTTCCTGTAATCGCAATCAATTTTGCATGGGTATAGCGGGCTGCAAATTCAATATCACAAATTGGGGTTAAACCCTCTTGTTTAATTTCTTTGATTAGTTTACTGCTATTCGGAATACCCGGACTTTTAATAATTTCATCAGCTGATAAGATTCGCTCCATTGTATGCTTGCCTTCTTCCCAATCAATCTTATTATTATCAAGCTCAATTTTATACTTCTCTTTAATTTTACCAGCATCACTTACAAAAACAACATACCCTTTAGCCTTCGCTAAAAGCGCAGCTCCGACACCGCTTTCGCCAGCGCCCAAAATGACAATATGTTTAATCTTTGTGTTCATTTATCTCAACTTCAGAGTAACAATGGTGATTACAGCTAATAAAATTCCAACAATCCAGAAACGCGCTACGATTTTCGCTTCATGCATTCCTTTCTTCTGATAATGATGATGAAGTGGAGCCATTAAGAAAATACGTCTTCCAACTCCAGTTCTTTTCTTCGTTAATTTGAACCAGCCTACCTGTAAAATCACGGATAGATTTTCAACTAAGAAAACACCACACAATACTGGAATCAATAATTCTTTACGGATAGCGATAGCAAAAACAGCAATAATTCCACCGATTGCTAAACTTCCTGTATCTCCCATAAACACTTTGGCTGGATATGAGTTGTACCACAGAAAGCCTATACATGCACCAACAAATGCGGAGATAAATACCACGAGTTCTTCAGCGTAAGGAATATACATGACATCCAAATAGTCTGCAAACTGTACGTGAGCACTAACATAGGCTAAAACTGCCAGGGCAATTCCTATAATAGCAGAGGTTCCCGTGGCTAAACCGTCCAAACCATCTGTCATGTTAGCACCATTTGAGACTGCAATTACAATGAAAATAACAATTGGAATAAAAATGATCCAACCCCAAAATTTTGCGTTATCTCCTAGAAACCAACTGTAATTAATTTCATTATTCTTTACGAAAGGAATCGTTGTGGTCATATCACGTGTTTCAATCCACTGAACATCTTCATTTGGATTTTTCTTGTGAGAATCAGTAACAAATCGCTCTCCTTGTTTCAACTCATAGTTTGCCGAAACCTCTTTATGCACCTTTACATCAGGATGGAAGTACAACATTGCCCCTACGATAACCCCAACTCCAATTTGTCCAACAATTTTAAAGCGCCCTGCTAACCCCTCTTTATTTTTCTTTCGCATTTTCAGGTAATCATCGATAAACCCGATTGCACCTAACCAAACTGTTGCGATCACCATAATGATTACATAAACGTTGTGAAGTTTGGCGAAAAGTAGAGTAGGAATCAGAATAGCCCCAAGAATAATAAGTCCACCCATTGTTGGCGTTCCTTCCTTTTCTTTTTGATCTTCAAGTCCTAAATCCCTTACCTGTTCTCCCATTTGCATTCTGCGCAACAACCCAATCAGCTTGTTACCAAAAAGGATTGAAATAATCAACGAAGTGATTAAAGCCATTCCTGATCTAAAGGAGATATAGTGAAATACACCCGCCCCTGGGAAGTCAAAAGTGTCTAAGTAATTAAATAAATAGTACAACATTATTTCTCAAATTTGATTAGTAATTCTTTTAGTATTTCCAAATCATCGAAGTCGTGCTTCACTCCGTTAATTTCTTGGTACGTCTCATGACCTTTTCCAGCAATCAAAATAATGTCTCCTGGCTCAGCCATACTACACGCTGTTTTAATCGCTTCTTTTCTATTCGTGATGCTGATTGTTTTCTTAAAATGCTCACCACCGACACCGGTCATCATTTCTTCAATGATTTTCTCTGGATCTTCAGTTCTTGGATTATCAGAAGTTAAAATCAGTTTATCACTAAATTCACAACCAATCGCAGCCATAGTTGGACGCTTAGTTTTATCCCGGTCTCCTCCACACCCCACAAGAGAAAATACAGTTTCGTTTCCTGTACGGATATTTTTAATAGTTTTTAGTACATTTTCTAAAGCATCTGGTGTATGGGCATAATCAACAATTCCAATTACTCCAGTTTTACTTTTATAATATTCAAATCTTCCCTCCACCGACTTCAATTCAGAAATCACGCGCATTGTTTCCAAGGGTTCACCAATTAACTGATCCGCGATAGCATAAACCAACAGTATATTATAAGCGTTAAAATCACCTATTAACTGTGTATACAGTTCTGTTTCATTAATTGATAAGACTAAACCAGCAAAGTTATTTTCTAAAATTTTCGCTTTATAATCAGCTACGTTTTTTAATCCATAAGAAGTCTTTCTTGCTTTGGTATTTTGAAGCATTACATCTCCATTTTTATCATCTGCATTTGTAATTGCAAAAGCATCAGAAGACAAACCATCAAAGAATTTCTTCTTTACATCTATATACTCTTTAAATGTTTTATGATAATCTAAATGCTCATGTGTAATATTTGTAAAAGCACCACCAGCAAAACAAAGGTTCCCTATACGGTTTTGGTGAATTGCGTGTGAACTCACTTCCATAAAGCAGTATTCACAACCTGCTTCAACCATCTCAGAAAGTAATTTATTTAAGCTTACCGCATCAGGAGTAGTTCTTTCGGTTGGAATAGCAATATCATTAATTCTATTTACTACAATAGAAATCAATCCCACAGGAATTCCCATTTTCATAAAAAGATTAAACAACAAAGTGGTAGTTGTAGTCTTACCATTCGTTCCTGTCACTCCAATCAACTTAAGCTTCTTAGAAGGTTTATCATAAAAATTATTTGCTAAAACAGATAGTGTTTTATGAGCATCATCAACAATAACGTAATTTACATTCTCATTCAACTTCAGCGGTTTATCTTCACAAACAATTACTGTCGCACCATTTTCAATAGCTTTATCAATAAAGTTATGTCCATCAACAGCCGCACCTTTAATAGCAATAAATAAATCATTAAACTTTACCGCTCTAGAATCAAACACCAATTCATTGATTTCTACTGCTGTTGTTCCAATTACCTCTTTAATTGAACTCCCGTATAATATGTCGCGTACGCTTTTCACTTCTTAATTCGGTTTTAATTTCAATTCTATCAATCCGCCTTGCACTGTTCTTGCACCAGCTGCAATTGACTGCCATACTACATTTCCATATCCTTCAGAATGCACAACCATTCCTTGTTTCTCCAGCAAATACATTGCATCACTTAGCCCCATTCCTTTAACATCAGGAACACGTTCTTTTTTCAACTGATAATCTGTAAAAGCTATTTTATCATTTCCTACTGTGGCTGTTTTCACCCAGCTTTGATTTCCATTAAATTCTTTTTTGATTTCAAAACGATTCAAGACAGTGTTGATATCATAACGGCTACCATTCTGAACATAAGGAACAGAAGCGATAGCAGGCTTTTCGTTCACCGCTTTATGATAATTATAACTTGATGCATAGACTTTATTCGCAATTGCTGAGAACACAGTACCAGATACAGAAGCTCCATAAATATCATCTGTTGGAGCAGCTATTACTACAATACAAGAATAGATTGGATCATCAGCAGGGAAATAACCAGCAAAAGATGCGATGTATTTTTTTTCTCCTTCAGCACCATATCCTTCATTTCTATTTGCAATCTGCGCTGTACCTGTTTTTCCTGCTATTTTAAAGAAAGTTGACCTTAAGTTCTTTCCTGTTCCGTTTATCATCACCCCTTCAAGTGCTTCTTTCATCACATCAATAGTAGACTGACTTGCTATTCTCTCATGCTTAACAACAGGCTCAAATTCCTCAATAACTTTTCTGTTGTTAATTACCTTTGTAACAAATTGCGGCTTCATATATTTACCATCATTCGCTACAGCGTTATAGAAAGCCAATAACTCAAGAGGAGTCAACTGAAATTCATACCCAATCGACATCCAAGCTAAAGAACCACCCCACCATTGAGAACTTCCTGGTTTAGAAAAAATAGGATCTACCTCACCCTGTATATTAATTCCCGTTTTGTCTGTCAACCCAAACTGAGCCATTTTATCGATGTAACGAGAAGGCTCATTTCTGTAGCTATTAAAAATGACTTTAGAGATAACATTGGAAGAAACCTCAAAAGCTTCATTGATTGTTATTTTACCGTATCCCCAAGGACGAGAATCTTTCAAACTTCGGTCATAAAACTCATACTTCCCCACAGCATTTACGGTATCTGTCATTTTAATCTTACCATCTTCAAGAGCCGCCATTAAAGAAGCCAATTTCATTGTTGAGCCGGGTACTTCACGCGTTCCAATAGCATGGTTATAGACCTCTCCATAATGTCCTCCACTGGTTTTCTGTAAATTCACCATTGCTTTAACAAAACCAGTCTTCACATCCATTACGATAACACAACCGTAACGACCACCTTTTGACTTCAACTGATTTTCTAACTCTGTATGTGCTACTTCCTGAATATCTTTATCTATGGAAGTCACCACATCATACCCATTGGTAGCTTCACGAACCACTGTTCCTGTCGGCTTCCATGAATGAGAAATTTTCTGTTCAACGATTACTCCATTTTGTCCAGCTAAGTATGAATTATAAGCCCCTTCTAAACCAACATAAAGTGTGTCATGGGTATTGAACTTAACATATCCTAAAGTACGGGCCAACAAGTCATCGTTTGGGCGCTTTCTAATAATCGTAGCTTTATTATCAATAATTCCACCTTTAAATCGCCCTTTTTCAAAAATGGGTAATTCACGCAGTTTCTTTCGGGTTTCGTTGGTGACTTTTTTCTGAATTAGCACATACCTTCTTTTTCGGGCACGCGCCTCCCTTAAATACTCTTCATATTCACGCGCAGTTTTTTCAGGAAACAACTTTGAAAGTCCAACAGACAGTCCTCCGATCCCTTTTTTCCAAGTAGACTCATCTACCGTTAAAGGATCCATATAGATATCATAAAAAGAAACTGAAGTCACCAATGGATTTAAGTGCACATCTAAAATCTCACCTCGACGAGGTTCAACATTAGCCGAACGTTGTTCTAGCTTATCAGATGTTGTAGTAAAAATACTATTTCGCCCATCTATAATGATGGTAAAAGTTTTAACAATTACCGCCAACATTGCAATGACTACTAAAAAGTAAATCAAATACGTACGTATTATGACTGCTTTGGGCATTTTCACTTCTCTTTCTTATCGTTTTTAATACGAATAACTTTTGTTGGATTAATTGTTTCCTTCAATCCTAAAGGCTTTAATTTTTCAATCATTTGAGTTCTTCTGGTCAACTCTTCAAGCTTTGCTTTAGTCTCTACATAATCAGCTGTAATATCACCTACTGCCTTTTCTTCCTTTGTGATATCATTCGCCAACTGATGAACATAATATCCTTTTGACACCATCAAAATCATTAAGAAAATCACAAAGAAGATATAGGTAAGGTTATTCAACACAAACCCTTTCGTTAGAAAGTCCCCATTCATGATTTGCACCAATGACTGCGATTGCTTTCTACTCGCTTCGGCGATACGACTTTTTTTCTTCTTCTTTTTAGTCTTTGCCTGCTTCTGATTATCCGATATGTAATTATTCTCCTTCATTTCGCTCTGCAATCCTCAACTTTGCACTTCTTGCTCTTGAATTTAGTTCCAGCTCTTTATCATTAGCCACAATTGGCTTTCTTGTAATTCCTTTAAAAGGCTTTAAAATATTTCCGAAAAAATCTTTTTCAACTTTTCCATCAAAGCTTCCGCTCTTTATATAATTTTTCACCAATCGATCCTCCAAAGAGTGGTATGACATCACTACAAGTCTTCCGCCCGGCTTTAACACTTCAGCAGTTTGTTCAAGCATTCTTTCCAGCACATTCATTTCGTCATTAACTTCAATACGAATAGCTTGAAAAACTTGAGCATAAAATTTATTTTCTTTGAATTTTGGAGCAATTGGCTCCAGCACCTCAATCAATTCACCTGTTGTAGAAATTGGAGAAGATTGTCTTCTTAAACAAATAGCCTGAGCAATACGACGCGGTGATTTTACCTCACCATACTTCCCTATCATAGTCATCAAATCTTCTTCAGAATATTCGTTTACCACCTCAAAGGCTGACTCTCCACTCCGCTGATTCATTCTCATATCGAGCTTTTCATCCGAACGAATACTAAACCCTCTTTCTGGTTCATTAAACTGATGAGAAGAAACACCTAGATCTGCTAAAATTCCATCAACCTTAGAAATACCTAGCATACGCAATTGGTTTCTTAAGAATGAAAAATTAGAAGCAATAAAATGAAAGTTAGGTGCAGTCCATGCGTTTTTCTTAGCATCTATATCCTGATCAAAAACAATAAGCTTCCCTTTTTCAGAAATCAGTTTAAACATCTCTCTCGCATGACCACCTCCACCGAAAGTTAAGTCAATGTAGATTCCATCTGGATTAATATCCAAACCATCAAGACATTCTTGAAGCATTACTGGAACATGATATTCGTATTGATCTTTATTCTTCGCCATTTTCTATATTACCCATTACTTCTTCTGCTAAATCAGCAAAATCAGACATGCTACCTTCGATCATTTCGAAGTATTTAGATTTATCCCAGATTTCAATTCGATCGTTGTAAGCAATTAGTATTGCCTCTTTCTTAAGACCGACACGCTCCATGTGTCCCGCTGGAATCAGCATACGTCCTGTTTTATCAAGCGACACATCCTTTGCGCCTTGATGAAACAATCGGTAAAACATTCGATTCTTCGGTTTAAACAAATTTATTTTACTCAGCGACTCGCTTAATTTCTCCCATTCATTCATCGGATATAGCGACAGACACTCTTCAAAACCTTTGTTCAACATAAAACTTTCTTGGGCAGCAGGAGAAAGTTGCCTTCTCAAATGAGATGGAAATAAGAAACGCCCTTTGGCATCCAACTTAACTTCATATTCTCCTACTAATCCTGCCATGTACTTTATAATGTGTAAAAATAGCGGAAATTTTACCACTTTTTACCACTTTAACGTAAGTGTTGAAAACTATTTACGGAAACGTACGCAAAAAGTTACACAACGACCTCCCTAAACTATCTATTAACAACAAATATACGACTTTTTATCTTAGTGGTAAAATGTGGGAGAATATCTCAATTGTTAATAATTACTTCATAAACCCAATAAAATGGATTATTCAGATTTCTATTCAAAACAGGGGAAAAAGAGATTTTTAGGACTTCTATTC
>Ga0079223_10003397_pt1 | contig 10033 bp, 6 predicted proteins | sample Stecom2011_FD_75072 | JGI IMG/M metagenome (GOLD analysis project Ga0079223, IMG submission 75072) | Agricultural soil microbial communities from Utah to study Nitrogen management - Steer compost 2011 | ecosystem: Environmental > Terrestrial > Soil > Agricultural land | place: USA: Utah...
AGTTATCAGTTATCAGTTATCAGTTGTCGGTTGTCGGTTGTCGGTTGTCAGTTTGTCCCCACTCACCTCTCATCTCTTCTCTTCTCTATGTTCTCTTCTCTATGCTCTAAAAAATACCGACTCTCCTCATCCTCTGGATCCAACGACGGACTTTTCACAGTAGAGCGCGACATCACGGAAGAATAAAAGTGGGGGATGAGCAATAAAATTGTGATGGAAGATCCTATCAATCCACCAATCACCGCCCTTCCTAAAGGCGCTGCTTGTTCAGAACCTTCTCCAATGCCTATGGCCATCGGCAACATTCCAGCGAACATCGCTGCAGCGGTCATCAAAATAGGTCGCAATCGCGAAGCAGACGCCAATCGTGCGGCATTCACGGGTTTCAACAGCAGCTTTTCTCGATAGAATTCTCCTTGATCCACCAGTAAAATGGTGTTGGAAACCGAAACGCCAATCGCCATAATAATTCCCATATATGACTGTAAATTGAGTGTGCTTCCGGTTAAAAAGAGAATCAACAAACTTCCCGCAAAAACGGCGGGCGCTACCGATAGAATGACCAACGGCACTTTAAAGGATTGATAATAGGCAGCCATCATCAGGAAAATAGCGATGAGCGCCACGCCCAATCCGGACAGTAAACTGCTCATAGTTTCGTCGAGTAGATTCATCGTTCCTTCCGTCCAAACCGTAACCCCACGCGGCGGATCTCCTGCTTGTGCAATGGCTTCTTTTACAGCTGCTGAGGCCGATCCTAAATCTTTGTTGTGAATGTTCGCAATTAATGTCACATACCGATTAGGACCTTTTCGGTTTACTTGTGCCGGTGCGGTGGAGTGACGAATAGTTGCCACATCTTCCAAAACTGGACGTGTACTTCCTTTTTTAACAGGCATAGAACGCAATTGGGTTTCCGAAAGGATATCGGCATAAGGAATTTCCACCTGCGTCTGGAACGGCAATCCGGAACGTGGATCAATCCACATATTTTTGTTCGTAAATCTGGTAGACGAAGTGGCAGCGACTAAATTTCGGGTGATGTCGTCCACACCCAAATCAAACTGGCCCGCCAAGTTTCGATCGATATCGATATTCAAAACAGGGTAGTCCACTTGCTCGGCAATGCGAATGTCGCGCAGGAAATCTACTTTATCTAAATGTTCCTTAATCTTGTTTGCGAAGGCGGCGGCTTGTTTTAGCTGGCGTGCACCCACTTTGATTTCAACTGGTGTCATCGCACCTTGTCCCATAATTTTCTCCGTGAGTTCCATGGGTTCAAAGTTGATTGCGACATCAGGATATTTTTCAGCAACTACTTCTCTCAAGCTTTCCCGGATAGCGTCGATAGAGCCCGTGTAAACATCTTGGTCTATAGATACTTCAAGAACCGCCTGATCGGAGGAACTCGTAAATAAAAATATCGGGTTAATCGGACTGTTTGGCGATTGTGGTCCCACAAAACCTGAAGTGATGGATACTGCACCTTCGGGAAGCATTTCTTCGATATCGGCAATGATATTGTTGTAAAGTGCTTCCGTTTTTTCCAGCCGATCTCCAGCTGGCGCTTGGATTCGCAGTTGAAAATCACCACTGTTAGAAGTCGGCATCACATCGGTTCCTACCTGGTTAATTAAAAGTGCCACAATGGCTACTGAGCTAATCAGATAAATAAAGAACAACGGAAGCGATCTTGGAAACCACCGTCTTAGCGTATAGGAATACCGCACGCGGAACTTGTCGAAAAACGCGCGCTTGCGTTTTGAAATCTGTACTGGATTTTCTTTTGTTTTTATTAACCAGTTCGCCATAATGGGAACAAAGGTTTGGGATGAAATAAACGAGGCAATCATCGCAAAGGCAACCGCTAACGATAATGGCAGGAACATATCTTTTGAAATTCCCGTCATAATAAGCGTTGGTGTCAATACCGCCAAAATGCTCAGTAGAATCAACAACTTGGGAATCGAGATTTCAAAAAGCGCTTCTAAAACTGCCTTTTGTTTTTGTTTGCCGACTTCCAAATGCTGGTGAATATTTTCGATGGTAACCGTGGCTTCGTCCACCAGAATTCCGATGGAAAGTGCCAACCCGCTCAACGTCATAATGTTGATGGTCTGACCCAAGAGATATAAAACGGAAACCGCTGCCAACAACGAAATGGGAATGGTGAGTACGACAATCAGCGCACCGCGCGGATCTCCTAAAAACAGCAATACCATCAAACCAGTAAGAATAGCACCTAAGAGTCCTGAAATCTGTAGGTTCGTCAAAGAAGTTTCGATGTATTTCGACTGGTCAAATTCATAGCGCACACTCATATCTTCAGGCAGCATGTGCTCAAAATCCGTTAGCGATGCCTTTACATTTTTTACGGCATCTAAAGTGGATGCATCGGCTTTTTTAATAACCGGGAGATACACGGTGCGTTTTCCGTTTACCATGGCATAACCATAAGTCATATCAGCTTCATCCTCTACGTGGGCTACGTCGCGCACATAAATGGTTCTGTTGTTTACTTTTTTAATCGGCGTATTTAAAAACTCTTCTGGACCTTTTGAAAGGGAATTGATGGGTGCCATCAGGTTTTTATCGCCAATTCGTAAGTTTCCTGCGGGCGAAGGCAAGTTGCTTTTGGCAATGGCAATGGTGACATCCTCCGGGCTGAGGTTGTTTGCACGGAGCAAATCCGGATCAACATTCACCACAATAGACCGGGCACTACCTCCAAAAGGAGCAGGCGCAGAAACGCCGGGGACATTTACGAGCATCGGACGGATTTTTGTTAAAACTTCCGTTTGTATTTCGTTGATGGAGCGTTGATCGCTTTCAAAAACGAGTTTTCCAACGGGTAGGGAGCTTCCATCAAAACGCACCACCATGGGCGGCACAGCACCCGGCGGTAGAAAACCCATCGCTCGGGAAACCGAGGTGGATAATTCTGCGGCAGATTGCGCCATATCGGTTCCGGGATAGAAAGTGAGTTTCATCAACGTGAGCCCTTGGATGCTTTTAAAATCCATTTCCTTCACGCCGCTGACAAAGAGCAATACTTTTTGAAATTCGTTGGCCATAAATCCGTCCATATATTCTGGCGAAAGTCCGCCATACGGCATCGCAATGTAAATGGCTGGCGATTCCACTTCGGGAAATATGTCGACGTTTATATTTTTGACTGCGATGACCGAAAAGAAAACAATGGCCAAAACTGCCACCATAATCGAAATGGGCTTCCGCAGTGCAAATCGGATTAAATTATTCATTTTTTAATGTTTTTATAGGTTGGTAAATACATAGTCGAAATCGGCAAGCAATTCGGCTTCAGCAGCCAAAAGCAACCAATAGTCGTACGCTGCTTGGATGTGTCTGGTTTCTGCCTGTTCCAGTAAAATCTGAATTTGCAACAACGTGCTCAGGTCTATCAAACCACTTTGGTAGCGCGCGAGATACATGCCATAGGCGTCTTGGACTTGCGTCTGTGCTTCCTGTGTTTTTTGTACTTCAGCAAACTGACTTTGAATTTGTTGCTGAATGGAAGTGAGATTCGCTTGCATCTGGTTTTCATACTGATCGTACAAAAACTGTTGGCTTTCGGCTTGTGCTTTTAAGCTGTTGCTTTTTTGTTTCTGCGTATATAAATCAGAAATATTCCAAGAGATGCCGATGCCTACAAGCGCGTTTGTAACGGAATTTGAAAATCCGTCGCTCCAAGAATCCGAAACTCTTCCGTCTGAATGTATGCCCGATCCGCGATACGCATAGCCGCCTAATAAGTTTACAGAAGGCAAAGCAGCGTTGTTTTCACTTTTCCCGAGATATTCCAGATTTTGGCGTTGGGCATCGATGGAGGTCAAAATGGGATGACCGGTATTTATTTCATCCGATTTTTCCATCGCAATCGTATTGGGATCTAAAAAGTGCGACAGCGATGGACCGAAATCTACTTCCAAAGTTCCTGTGAGTTCATACAATTTGGTCAATGCCGCTTGTTTTCGTCCTTTTAGTTTTTCGTTTTCCGCTACGGCTTGGTTGTAGGATGAAGAAGACAGTAATTTATCGGCTTCTGTTTTAATACCTGCATCGGCCAAACCAGTTGTGATGGTTTGAAGCGATTCTAACCGCTCGACATTTCGTTGGTTTGTCTCCAGTTTTGCTTCATTATAAAGCAAACGGATGTAGCGTTCAGACAGCTCTTTTTGCAGGTGCAAAAAATAGGCTTCCTGTTCGCCCAAAGCTTTTCGGGTGTTGGCTTGCGCTGCTTTCGATTTGTTGCGTGTTTTTCCGAAGGCGAAAAACTCCCATTCCAACGTAGCGGATGCATAGGAATTTGGGTTCCAGGAAGATTCAGGCGAGTCTGCTGGGCCGCTTACGTTGAACAATCCCGCTTGCGGAAAGAACGCACCCATAATGCCATTATGTGTTCCGTAGGAATTTTGTGCTTGCGATTTTAGCTGCGGAAGGCGTTCGCCCACAACAGCGCGAGCTTCTATTTGTGCCGAAGTTACTTTCGATTCTTGGAAATTTATACCGGGATACGTCGATTTTACCGTTTCCCAGAGTGTGCCGAGTTTTCCTTCTCGTTCTTGTGCCCACACCGAATGGATGCTGAAAAATAGCACCATACCGATGATGAGGCGAATGTATTTTTTCATGGTTTGTGTATTTACGATTTAGACTTGTATATCCACCGTGTCGAATAGAAAAGCTCATGGAAAAAAACACAGGATTTTTACACAAAAGAATTCCGTTAAAGACACGTTGGGATGGATTGGAAAAGCCGATAAAAGGAAATCAAAAACCCTGATTTTTCACTCTAAATCAATCAGAGTGCTGTTGGATTAGCACAGAAAACAGTATTTGATTTCATTGGCTTTTCAAAAGAAAACCAAGGAATGGTTTATCGTAAATCGTAAATAAGAAGTTTCCGATAGAGGAGGTATATGGGAATTCCTCCTATGCGTTTCGGAGATTGATGAGGTGGTTTTACTTTTTGATCGAATAACAAAGGACCGAAAAGCAAAGTAAAAACTGCCATCAAAAGTACGGCAGAAGAAATTTTGCTCAATGGAGAAGATTGAAATACATCTTCAATCAATATTTGAATGTCTGCACACTTGGTGCAATTGGTGTTCAGCGTACTTGGCGCAATTTTCGCTCCTTTAACAGCGGGCGCAGTTTGTGCCGGGAAATTAAAGACCGTTTGAAGGCCGCGCTGAATGGAGCACGATGAGGCCAAAAAAAGAAATAACAGTCCGAAAGCAAAAAACTGCCTTAAGAAATTATTGTTTTTATGTGCGCTGTTTTTAACCATTGCGGACAAACATATGGTTTTTGTTGGAAGAATTTATTAAGGAATTGTTATAAAATGCTGTATGATGCTTGGATGAAAAATTAAAAGATGATACAATCCGACGTACAATAATAGGCTCTTTTATTTATTCGTTGTTCTTCCCTTCTTCGATGAGATTTTTTATTTCATTTTTTTCCTCGCCATTTATTTTAGGATTGTCTGGGGTTGGCTTTTTTGCCTTATGATGGATTTCATAATACATCGCAAAATGATCGCTGCCGAAATTTTTGGAACGCTTCATCTTGCCCACGTATAAATCTTTGGTATGGAAAAGATGGTCTAACGGAAATCGCAAAAAGAAATAAGCGGCGTGATAGGTAGGGAAGAAGCCGCGACCCACCCGCGGATCAATCATTCCGGTCATTTTTTTAAAAAGTCGGGTGGTTCTACTCCAAACCACATCATTCATATCGCCACAAACTACAGTAGGTTTATCGGTTTTGCGAATGGTTTTTCCTGTGAGAATCAATTCGGCATCGCGTTCTTTGGCGGTTTTGTTTTCTGTCGGGCTTGGTGGTGCGGGGTGAAGACAACAGAAGAAAATAGCATGACCATTTTTCAAAGGGAAGTCGAAAAACACTGAAGGCTTATCGTCTTCAATCTGATATTTCACTTCAATGTTTTCTAATTTCATTTTTGAATAAACATGCATTCCGTATAGATTCTCAAGCGGAACTTTTATGGAATGCGGATAGGTTTTTTCGATTTCTGAGAGCCCTTGTTCCCAATCTGAATTCGATTCCATCGTCAGCACGACATCGGGGTCGAAGCGATTGATTTCTTTTATGAACTTCTGATAGTTGGTATTGGTTTGTAGGATATTGCCCGCTAAAATAGAAACAGAACCATCGCTCGTAGCCTCTGATTTTCTACGCGGATAGATTGCGCTATACGGAATAACTTTGATGAGCTGGTACCCCATCGAAATAAAAAGGCCCGCTAACAATACCCAGCTGAAAAGTGTGTAGTCCGCTTCAAAATAAAGGAAGAGCAGCATTAAAATAAGTTGTATGAAAAGCGATTGCAGTCGGACGAAATCTGCCGTACGAAAAAACCAATGCGCATTTCCAATCGCTGGAAAAAACGGGCTGATGATAAAGAAGACTATAATACTGTATAACGCCATCCTTCAAATGTAATCTATTTCAAATTGCAAAAGGAACGAATTTTCTTTTTTGGACCTATCACTATCCTTACTTTTACAACGTAATAAAAAATCAATTTAATAAAATGAAAAAAATTACCCTAAGCATCTTAGTGATGTTTTTTGCAATTGCAACAACGATTGCACAGGATTATACAACCCCGAATACGGGAGTGGTTTGGACGCTTGACGATATCGCAACGGCAAGTCCATCGACCGTAACGGTTTCAGGAAATGAATACACCTTGTTAGGAAACTTGACGGTGTCTGAAAACGACACGTTTATCATCGATTCAGATTTAACGCTGTTGATTGATGATGGATTGCGAGTGACCATCTTCGGTGCTTTCACAGTCGATTCCGACGCAGTGACCATTACGGCGTTGGATGAAAGCGCACCTTATGATGGATTCCGATTTGAACAAGGATCGGATATTAGTATTAAAAATGCCACCATTACTTATGGCGGTGGTCTTAGAGTGTTGACCGAAGATTTTCTCATTATGGGCTGTACGCTTTCCCATAACGTTTCAGGAACCACAAGCAGTGCCGTTATCCAATTATCGCGAGGAACGCCTCAAATTTTGAATAACACGATTTCCTTTAACGAAAATCCAGCCATTGGTTCTGCGGCAAATTCGCAAGTGGCAGCTAAAATTGACGGAAACCACATTGAGGCAAACAACCAAGCAAACGCCAACCGTCCACAGATTAATCTCGGCGTTAGCATTCCGGGCATGGTGACGGATATCGTGAACAATACGATTATCGGCCATCCAGACAATACGCGTGCTGGTGGAATTGCCCTTGCTAACTTTGTAGGAGGTGTTATCTACGCAAATATTGCCGAAAACACGATTCAAAACAACCGATTTGGGATTGCTATTTTGGGTGGCAACGCTGAGGTGAATATTTCTTATAACGTCATTGAGGATAACGATATCGAAGGCGATCCTAACTTAAGAGGAAGTGGCATTAACGTGATGTCTGCCTCGGCAGCGGGAATGGACATCAACATAGTTGGAAACGAGATTCGAAGAAATATTTGGGGCATTACACTTCAACAGGAAGCTGTCGTTAATTTGGGCGATGACGAGCCAAACGGTGGAAACAACATATTTTCCGAAAATGGAAATGGCGGCGTAACGTATGCGCTGTACAACAATACGCCTAATACAATTATGGCGAAAAACAATTGCTGGATCGAAGGTGAAGAAAGCACCGCCGAAGATGTGGAGGGTGTAATTTTCCACAGTGTAGATGATCCCGATTTGGGGGAAGTGATTTTCGAACCCTTCCTTTGTGGTGTTACTGTAGGTGTTGACGATAATAAGTTTGCCGACTTTAGTTTTTATCCAAATCCAGCAACTCAGGAAATCAATTTCAACAATACCCATTTATTCGAAACGGTTGCTATTTATGGAATTCAAGGCAACCTAATTCAAACAAAAAACATTTCCGATGGCCACAATGTCATGGAAATCAATCTTCCAACAGGATTGTATCTTGTTAAGTTTTCGAATGGAAGTGGAAGTGTTACTAAGAAATTAGTGGTTCAATAAGGATTTTTTAGTTGACAATTATGTGGGATATCTCCCCACTTAGCGAGAAATAAAAATCAAAACGCCTCAGATTTTCTGAGGCGTTTTTTTATACTTAAAAACCAATAAAAAATGGGGTAAAAGCTGTAATTTTGCACCTCCAAAAACATAAAACCAAACGCAGTGGAAATTCAAAATAAAGCAACGCTCGAATTGAGCGAAAAAGAGATGAGGAGTTATGGGTATAAAGTGGTGGATGCCATTGTAGACCACTTTGTTACGCAGAATGATAAGTTGCCAGTAGTTTCTGGAACTCGAGAGGAAATGGAGAATTTGTTTTTGGAACAGGCTCCCGAGGAAGCGATGGATGCCGAGGAGGTGTTGGAATTTGTATTGGACAAGGTAATGACCAAAAGCAATATCGTGAGCCATCCAAAATCCTACTCCTTTGTTCCGGGACCGAGCAACTACATCAGTGCGATGGCCGATAGCCTTGCTGCTGGTTTCAATATTTTTTCTGGCGGATGGCAGGCGTCGCCCGCAGCAGCGCAGTTAGAAATTATGTCGACCACCTGGTTATTAAAAATGTTTGGTTTTCCACAGGTTCAAGGTGGTGGAATATTCACAAGCGGCGGCTCTATGGCAAACCTAACGGGATTGGTCACAGCGCGAAATATTAAATGTGGCGATGATTTTAGTAAGGCTGTAATCTACTTGTCCGACCAGGCGCATTCATCAAATATCAAAGCCATTCGGATTATGGGCTTCCGCAAAGAGCAAATTCGGATTATTCCAACCGATAATGAATTCAAGTTTTCAATCAACAAATTGAAAAATGCCATTGCAAAAGACCGTTTGAAAGGATGGAAACCTTTCTGTTTGATAGGAACGGCAGGAACTACGAATACAGGAACCATCGATCCGCTTACGGAGTTGTCGGCCATCTGTAAAAAAGAAGATATTTGGTTTCACATTGATGGCGCTTATGGTGGATTTGCAATTCTATCGGAAGAAAATAAACATCAGTTGCGCGGTATAGAAAAAGCCGATTCGCTGACGATTGATCCGCATAAATGGTTTTTTCAACCTTACGAATTGGGATGTCTCTTGGTTAGAAATCACCGTCATCTCAAAGGAACCTTTAAGGAAACCCCCGAATATCTCCGCGATATTGAAGGAAATACATCAGAAATAAACTTCTACGACCACGGAATCGAATTAACGCGAAGGTTTAGAGCGCTTAAATTCTATATGTCGGTGAAAACTTTTGGTTTGGATGAATTCAGAAAAGCAATTACCTACAGTATCAATCTCGCCGAAACCGTTGAAAAACATCTGCGACAGAGCCCCAATTGGGAAGTGATTTCGCCCGCAACATTGGCCGTGATTAACTTTAGGTACAATCCGATAGGAAATGATTTGAGCGAAACGGAGCTCAACGAGTTAAATCAATATATTTCTGAAAGTGTGGTCGATACCAAAGAAGCACTTTTGGTCACTACCATTCTCAATGACCAGGTGGTGCTTAGAATGTGTCTGATCAACCCACGGACGACGTTGCAGGACATCAAGGAAACATTCGAGCTTTGCGCGCGATTTGCGAATGAAAGATTTACAGCAGTTTGAAAAAAGCCGATGTCATTGTCATCGGTGGAGGAGCTGCCGGATTTTTCACGGCGATAAACGCTGTTGAAATAAAACCAGATCTGAACGTCATTATTTTAGAGCGCGGAAAAGACGTGCTCAACAAAGTGAAAATTTCAGGAGGTGGCCGATGCAATGTCACCCACGCCGAATTTCTTCCCAAAGAATTAACCGAAAACTATCCACGTGGTCAAAAAGAACTACTGGGTCCGTTTCATACTTTTATGACCGGCGATACAATTGCATGGTTTCAAGAACGCGGCGTGGAATTGAAAATTGAAGAAGATGGCAGGATGTTTCCAACGTCGGATTCTTCACAAACCATAATCGATTGTTTTTTGTTCGAAGCCAAGC
>Ga0079223_10003398_pt1 | contig 10031 bp, 5 predicted proteins | sample Stecom2011_FD_75072 | JGI IMG/M metagenome (GOLD analysis project Ga0079223, IMG submission 75072) | Agricultural soil microbial communities from Utah to study Nitrogen management - Steer compost 2011 | ecosystem: Environmental > Terrestrial > Soil > Agricultural land | place: USA: Utah...
ACAGAACAGCAAGCGTTGGCATTGGCTCGTGCAAAAGGAGTGAGTGAAGAGCAGATAGAGTTGTTAAGTCAAAGGATCATGTCTGTTACTGCCGACCAATCCATATCCAGAAGTTCAGATACAGGGTTGGATTTTGATAAGGGGCTTTCTCCAGATTTTTTATTTGGTGCAGGGGCGAATGGTTATTCAGAAAAAGCTTTTTTTCTTCCCTCTAAAGAAGAGGAGATGATGTTTGGCTTTAATTTTTTTAACAGTGAAAACTTGACTTTCCAGCCTGGGGTGAATTTCTCTGTTACCGACGAATATCAGATGACGATTGGAGATGAGTTGAGGATTGATGTTTACGGGGCGTCGCAGCAGAGTTATGTGGTCATTGTGGATAAAAGTGGACAAATCACTATTCCTAATATTGGTCCCGTTGCCGTGGGAGGGCGGCAGTTTTCGGCAGTTAAGAAGATGATTCGTGAAAAGTTGGCTTTGATCTATCGTGATTTGGTGGCATCAACCCCTAAAACTTTTGTAAATATTCATTTAGGTGCTATACAAGCGATTACAGTACATGTAATTGGGGAGGTGTTTGCACCAGGCACTTATACTCTGCCCGGTTCTGCCACTGCATTTAATGCTTTGCATCTTTCGGGCAGGCCCAACATCAAAGGTACATTTCGTGACATTCGGGTGATTCGTAATGGTAAGATCATTCACAGATTAGATGTTTACGACTATCTGATCAATGGAAATGGAGATGTAAATGTTCGGTTGAATGATGGCGATGTGGTTATGGTTCCTACCTATGGTGAGAGGGTAAAAGTGGGTGGAGAGTTTATTCGTAACGGAATTTTTGAGAGTAAGGAGGGAGAGTCGCTTCAGAAGATGATTGAATATGCAGGAGGTTTCAATGAATATGCGTTTCGTAATAGAATTGAACTGCATCGAAATACAGGGCGTGAACTTGAAGTGAAGGATGTGACGGCTCAAGCTTTTGCTGAAACTTTCTTGCAAAATGGAGATAGCATTCATGTAGGACGGGTGTTGGATCGATTTACCAATCGTGTCTCTATACAAGGAGCCGTTTTCCGTCCTGGAACTTATGAGTTGAGCGACGGTCTAACTTTGAGTCAGTTGATTGCAAAGGCCGATGGCATTCGTGAAGATGCATTTATGGAAAGAGCTATGATCTTGCGTTTGAACAGTGATCTTTCCCTCTCCAACTTATCTTTTAATGTAGGCGATGTAGTGGAGGGACACAACGATGTGTTGTTGAAGCGGGAAGATGTGGTAACTATTAATTCTATAGAAGAGACACGTGAAAAGCGCGAGGTTCGTATTAACGGAGAGGTGCAACGTCCCGGTACATTTACTTTTCGTGAAAAGATGAATTTGGGCGATTTGATTCTCCTCTCAGGTGGCTTTAAAGAGTCAGCTTCAGAGAGCTACATTGAAGTGACCCGTAGATTGACCTACGAAGAGGCTTTGAAACCTGGTTCTGCAGTGGCTCAGCTCTTCCAATTTGATATTCCTAGGAACTTGTCTCTAAAGAGCAAAGATGCTTCATTTGAACTATTGCCTTTTGATGAGGTTTATGTGCGTCGTGCACCTGGCGCTATTCGTGAAGGTTCTGTTTTAATTAATGGTGAAGTACGCTATGCTGGAGAGTATGCGTTGATAAAGAAAAATGAGCGATTGTCGGATCTAATCAAGCGCAGTGGAGGATTTACCGATGAAGCTTTTCTCCCAGGTGCTATGTTGACCCGTCCCATCTCGTTAACAGCCAAAGAGCGACGGTTACGCGAGTTTGCACTGTCTCAAAACGAAGGGTTGGAGATGAAGTCTATGGAATTTGAAGTGGTGGGCGTAGATCTTTCTAAGGCAATCAAGAATCCAGGTGGAAGAGACGATATCTTTCTGCGTAATGGGGATGAGTTGGTTGTTCCACGTCACAATCAGACCATTCAGGTGGGAGGCGGAGTTCTTAATCCGTTGAGCATGCCCTACATAGAAGGTCGAGGGGTTAAATACTATGTAAAAAACAGTGGTGGTTTTGCTTTGCGTGCCAAACGGAACCGCACTTATGTGGTTTATCCGAATGGTAGTGCAGGAGCCACCTCTAATTTTCTATTTTTAAGATCTTATCCTAAAATTTTACCCGGCAGTGAGATTGTTGTACCCCAAAGACCTGAAAAGGAATCATTGCCAGTCACTGCATGGATTAGCATTGGAAGCGGTATTTCAACCATTGCTTTGACGTTGGTTACATTGATCAATGCGACGAAATAAATTAGATATTTCTTTATTAGAAATATAGTGTTTTTTCAATTATAATAAACTTTCGAATAAATTGAGTTCCTATGACTTCCAAGCCAACTCATAGATCAATAATCAAAAATAATGAAATTGAAGTTTCTGTCCTTTTAGTAACTCTCTGGAGTGAGCGTAAACTTATTTTTGTAACAATAGGCGTATTTATTGTTTTAGGTCTTCTTATCGCTATTTTTAGTCGAAAAGAATACAGTACATCTATAAAATTAATGCCAGAAGCTTCACAAGGTATAGAACTGGGCAGCCTAAGTGGACTTGCCTCTCAATTTGGTCTCGGAGATTTTTCTAATGCAATGGCTGGAGAGTCATTGTCCCCAGAGCTTTATCCAACTATAGTTTCAAGCATTCCTTTCATTAAGGGACTTATGGATTCTAAAGTTTATATTGCCAAGGTGGATAGTACGATGACGCTATTTGATTATTTAAAAAATCACAAATCGTTTTCACTACCTTCTGCTATAAAAAAAGTTACAACAAATTTACCCTACACTATAATTGGAATGTTTAGAGGAGAAAGAGAAATCCCTATTTATGGTAATAATCAAGAAGATATACTTTATTTAACTTATGAAGAGTGGGAGATTTATGAAGATTTGTTAGATCGGATATCTTTTGATATTGATCAAAAGTCTGGCGTTGTAACAATATTTGTTAAAATGCCAGATGAATATTTAGTAGCAAAAATAGCAACTGAAATTGAGGCTAACTTATTAGAGTATTTGTTTGATTATAAAACAGAAAGAACGAGAACAATCCTTAAATTTATAGAAGAACAGTTGCAAGTGGCAACCAACCGTTTTGAGAAAATACAAGAAGATTTAGCAATATATCGTGACCAAAATCAAGGATCTCATACGCAAATAGTACGTACTGTAGAGCAAAGATTACAAAGTGAATATGATTTAGCATTTAAAGTCTATAGCGCTATGGCGCAGAAACGAGATGAGATGCAATTGAAGCTTCAAGAAAACACCCCCATTGTAAAGATTTTACAGCCTGCATTTATCCCCAAAGAAAAGAGCTCGCCTCGTCGTGGGGCGATTATGATTATGAGTGTGTTCTTAGGAGCTTTTTTAGGAGTGGGGATAGTTCTTGGTCGAGAATTTTGGTTTTATTTAAAAGGAAGTTTTAAGGATGTTAATCATGATGATTTGACTCATTGTGAATAAAAAAGAATGGAGGCTACTGAGAATTCCATTTATTTTTTCATCTTTTTTAGATCATAAACATTAAAATGTAAAAAATTGAATTGAAGAAAAGGCCTCTGTTTATAGTTGCGATTCGATCAGATAAGTGATTGAAGTTGTATATCAAGTAGGGTAAGTTAGTGAAATTTTCCTCTTTAAAATATAACAATGAGATACTCCTCTTTAATATGAGTCAACTGATAAAAGGGTTGGTATTTGAGACGATCTTTCCCTTAGCCAGAATTCGGGTGACTAAATAGAGTGACTAAATAAGAGCACTAATTTTATCCTGCTTTTTGCTATACAACAGCTAATTGTTAGGAGAGTTAAACAGTCTGAAATTCCACAAATTAATTTTTGCGAATTAACTAAATGAATGACATCAGAGAGTAATAAACGCATCGCGAAAAATACTTTAATGTTATATATCCGCATGCTACTCACCATGGTAGTGGCACTCTACACATCTCGTGTTGTATTAAGTACTTTGGGAGTAGAAGATTTTGGGATATATAATGTAGTAGGTGGGTTTGTTACCATGGTGGGTTTTTTGAATCACGGTATGACATCTGCAACTCAGCGGTTTTTATCGTTTGAGATTGGAACTGCAGACCCAACTCGTTTGAAACATACGTTCTTTATGAGCGTTAACATACATTTTATTCTTGCTGTTATTATTCTTTTGATAACAGAAACAGTTGGATTGTGGGTGGTGAACACACAATTAACCATTCCACCAGAAAGAATGAATGCTGCCAACTGGGTTTATCAATTTTCCATATTTACTTTTCTGATAACTGTAGTTACAGTTCCATATCATGCTGTCATTATTGCCCATGAGCGGATGTCTATATTTGCTTGGTTAAGTATTGTGGAGGTATTCTTAAAGTTGTTAATTGTTTTTATGTTGCAGTGGTTTGGCTTTGATAAGCTGAAGTTCTACGCAGTATTAATGTTTACGGTCACTTTGATTATTCGGAGTCTATATGGAACCTACAGTGTAAAAAGTTTTTTTGAATGTAAATATAGATTTTATTGGAACAAATCGTTGTTCAAAACAATGATGAGTTATGGAGGCTGGAGTTTGTGGGGAAATGGTGCTTATGCCATGTCTGACCAAGGAGTGAACATGGTGTTGAATATGTTTTTTGGCCCAGTAGTTAACGCAGCAAGAGGAGTGGCATACCAAGTTAAAGGCGCAGTGTATGGATTTGTACTTAACTTTCAGGTGGCGGTGAATCCACAAATTGTTAAATCATATGCTTCTAATAACTTATCTTATATGCATAAGTTAATTTTTCAAAGCTCCAAATTCTCATTTTTTCTACTTTACATTATCTCATTACCCTTACTTTACGAAGCTGAATATATACTTTCATTGTGGTTAAAGGAAGTGCCAGAATATACAGTTCTCTTTGTACGTTTGGTTATTGTGAATATTCTTATTGAGAGTCTTTCAGGGTCTTTGATAGGTGCTGCACAAGCTACTGGAAGAGTGCGAGTTTATCATGCTGCGGTTGGAAGTGTAACCATTTTAATTTTGCCAATTTCTTATCTTTTTCTTCATTTTGGAAAAGGTCCTGAAGTTGCTTTTTATGTTATCATAGCAGGATCTATTATTGGATTGTTCTTGCGGTTATTTATACTGAGCTCGCTAATACAATTGGACGTAAAAAGCTATTTCTTCTCAGTTTTGTTGCGAGTGGGAGGAGTCGCCATTCTTGCAATAGCGTTTTCATCAGTTTTTATTATGAGATTGGAAGTTAGTTTTATACGCCTTGTCTTATCTGTGTTGATTTGTAGTATAAGCACATTTGGATCTATCTATCTAATTGGTTTAAACAAAGATGACAAGTTTTTTTTGAGAGAGATGTTTAATAAGTTTTTTAAACGAAAAATTAAAAAGTAGAAGTGGTGAAATGTAATTTAACAGAGCTTAATCTATAAGATAGTATAATATTATGCGAATCTCTTTGTACTTTATTTTTAAGGCATCGCTGTTATTCTACTTTCTTGACTCTATGCATTTATGGGTTACATGGCACGTGCCTACTCACTATATTGGTTTTGTTGTCTTTTTGGTGATACTTCTCTATGTTTCTCTCGAAAAAGTTAAATTAAAATTAACTCCAAGTAGAACTTTAGGGGCAGTTTTATTACTTGTTGCTTCATACATTGGGTATACATTAAATAATTTTGGTGCATATTTAGGCCCCATTTTCACTTTACTTCCTATCGCGTTACTGCTTTATATTGATGATCCTAAGATTCATAAAGATCTATTGGATTTTATAGTTAATTTCTTTGCAGTAATGTTGCCTATTTCTTTTTTTGTGTTTCTATTAACTTTTATCGGTTTGCCAAGTTTGGGTAAATTAACCCCTACTTCAGACTTTTACATACCTTTTAATAACTACTTGTTCTCTGTTAAAAGTCCTATGTATGGGGTTAGATTTGGAGCCCTCTTCCTTGAACCAGGTCATTTGGGAATGATTTCAGCATACTTATTGTTTGCAATGAAGTTTAATTTAAAAGATGTTAGAGTTCTGATTATTTTTATTTTTTCTCTTTTTACTTTCTCATTGGCTGCTTATGTATTGATAATAATCGGATATGTAATTAATCTTTTTGCACATAAGAGATTGAAATTTAAAATTGTTCTGCTAGGATTATTCCTTTTTGGCTTTTTGTATTTGATTGCTGTCAATTACAATGATGGAGAAAACCTTCTGAATGAAAGTCTTTTTGAACGACTCAAACCCAGTGAAGATAAACTCATTGCTGGAAACAATAGAACTTTTGGCCACTTTGATGGATTTTATGAATTGGTAATGGAGAATAAAAATCTGATACTGTGGGGTATTGGAGTAGATAATTATAATTTTATTATTGAACATTATAATTTTGGCGGTGCTGGTATTAAAATTTATATATTAAGACAAGGGTTAGTTTCTGTACTTCTTGTTTTTGGGGGGTATCTTATTATGGGATTATCTTTGTCGAAAAACAGAAGATACTCTTTAGGTTTTGTTTTACTTTTAGCTTTGTCATTTTGGCAACGAGCTTATCCTTTTTGGGCAAGTTGGTTAATTTTGTTTATCTCGGGTATCGCATCAACCAATGAGAAAATTCCTAATGAAGTAGAAGAATGAAGAGAATTCTTTACATTTCCCATGAAGGTGATACTTATGAAGGCTCTACCATGTCGTTAATCAATATGATTGGTGCTTTAGAAGATGATATTCAACCATGGGTTGTCATTCCTCGGGGAGGAAAAGTTGAAAAGCTATTTCAAGAAAAGGGGATAAATTATATTATTGTTCCTTTTAGAATAAATTATACTGATAGAAAAGGTTTAAGTAGAGTTATTTCTTATTTGCCAAGACTATTTGTTGATTTTTTTATTAATAGAAGATCTGTAAATAAAATTTACAGTTATTTTAAAAATATTTCAGTAGATATTGTTCATTCAAACAGTTCAGTTGTTGGAATTGGGCAGTGGGTAGCAAAGAAATTAGAAGCAAAATTCGTTTGGCATATTCGTGAGTATTTAGATCTTTATTTTGGATTGACACCTATAATAGGATGGCCTAAGTTTATCCGTAAGCTTAAAAAATCAGATATGATAATTTGTGTTTCTCAAGGCATAAAAACTCATTACAAGTTAGATGCAATACCACAAGCACATGTTGTTTACAATGCGGTGATGAAGAAAAACGGAGGAGTGGATAGATCAGAAGTAAAAGGAAATTATTTCATTTTTGTTGGAAATGTTACAAAAAGCAAAGGAATTGAGGATGCTTTTCATGCATTTGCAAAAATTATAGATCAAAAGCCATATTTTAGGCTAAAAATTGCAGGAACTATTAAAGAAGATTATTTTCAAGAGTTAAAAGTCATTGCCAAGGAGTTGAAAGTTCTGGATAATATTGACTTCCTTGGATTTACCAATGATTTAGCTGACCTAATGAATCAAGCCAATGCTCTTTTGATGTGTTCTAAGTATGAGGCTTTCGGAAGGGTTACTGTAGAGGCTATGTTCAACTCTTGTGTAGTCATTGGTTATAATAATGCTGGTACTAAGGAGATTATTCAAAATAATCAAGTTGGGCTTTTGTATGACGATGTTTTTGGGTTAGAACAAAATATGAGATGGGTAATAGATAATCCGATTGAAGTTGAAAAGATAGAAAAGGCTGCAAGATTACTAGCTCAAAATAATTTTTCTGAAGAGGCGTTGAAGGATAAAATAGGTTATCTATATACCTCTCTTTAAAGAATGTAAATTTAATAGGAATGATTTCAGTAGCTTTTACCTCCTATAATGGGGCTCTATATATTAGAGAACAGTTGGATTCTATCTTGAATCAAACTATTCAAAATTTTGAATTAGTGATTTGTGACGACTGTTCAACGGACAATACGTGGACTATTATAGAACAGTATGCTACAAAGGATAGTCGTATTCGTAGTTATAGAAACGAGAAGAATCTTGGATTTGTAAAAAACTTTGAAAAGGCCATTTCTTTGTGTGGAGAAGAATATATTGCGCTTAGTGACCAAGATGATATTTGGACTTCAAATCATTTAGAAGTATTATTTAAAAATATTGGAGACTACTCAATTGCATGTGGAGATGCGGAGTTGGTAAATGAAGATGGCGTTTCCTGGGGGTATAAACTAAGTGAGATAGACAGGGTTGATGTTTTACCCCAAAATGAGATAGATAGAGCTTATCGTTTGTTGTTTTTTGGTAATCCATACCAAGGCGCTTCCATGTTGATAAAAAGGGAGTTCTTGGAATACGCTTTGCCTATTCCTGATACAAACTGTCATGATATTTGGTTTGCAACATTGGCTTGCTTTAAGGGTGGGTTAAAGTTTGTGGATGAGGTTGTAACATACTACCGTCAGCATGATAATAATGCGACAGTTCATGATAAATGGACTGTTTTTAAAGCTATAAAGAGATTAAAGCCCTTTTCATATTACCTAACAGATCGACAGTTAATTAGTGAGGAGATTCTTTTAAGAATAAAGGATTTATCCATAGATGAAAAAAACGTCTTGGTTGAGAGCATACAATTTCATTCAAAGAAAGCCACTTTCATAGGCAGGTTGCAAAACCTGAAGGTTTTATTTAAAAACTACTCTCGAATCTACACAACTCACTCAAAGTCTTTGTTGGTACCAAGATTATTAAAAAGTTTATTGTAATCGAATTTATTTTAATGAAAAATATAGCTGTAATTTTAGCAGGTGGAACAGGACTGCGTTTTGGAGGTGATTTACCTAAACAATTCTTAAAGCTCGCGGGGAAGCAAGTTATTGAACATACTATTGAAGTTTTTCAAGAGCATCCGTTGATTGATGAAATTATTGTTGTTTCGCACTTTAATTATTTACGTGATATTGAGAGTTTAAGTATAAGAAAGAATTACTCTAAGCTTAAAAAAGTTGTTGCAGGTGGAAAAGAACGTTATGAGTCTAGCTTGGCGGCCATAAATGCATATACAGATGAGGTGAACTTTATCTTTCATGATTCTGTTAGACCTTTGGTTAACGATCGGATAATAAGGGATTGTATTGTTGCGTTAAATAAATATAATGCGGTTGATGTTGCTATTCCGACAACAGACACTATAATACAAGTAAACAGCAATAATGAAATTGTAAATATCCCTTCCAGATCACAATTAAGAAATGGCCAAACTCCACAAGCCTTTAAGCGATCGACCATTAAAGCGGCCTATGATATCGCTTTAAAGGACCCCAATTTCGTTACTACAGACGATTGTGGGGTAGTCTTAAAATATTTAAAAGAGGAGCCAATTTTTGTTGTTCCAGGAGAACAGTTTAATATGAAGTTAACTTATGAGGAAGATCTTTTTCTTTTAGACAAGCTATTTCAACTAAAAAGTATTTCAACTCATATTACCAATCTAACTTCTAAAGCTTCGAAGAATATAAGAGGAAAGGTTATTGTTGTATTTGGAGGAACTTCAGGAATCGGTGCTGAAATTTGCACTTTAGGAAAAGAGCTAGGAGCTCATATCTATTCATTTAGCCGCTCTCAAGGTGTAGATGTATCTAATTCGCAAATGGTGCAAAAGGCATTAAAAGAAGTATATGAGAAAGAAGGAAGAGTCGATTTTGTGATCAATACTGCTGGCGTGTTGAATAAACAACCATTGGCTAATATGGAATATGAGGAGATTTTAGATAGCATCAATATAAATTATGTTGGATCTGTTATTGTCGCTAAAGAATCCTTTGCGTATTTAAAGGAGAGTAAGGGAATGTTATTACTTTACACCTCTAGTTCTTATACCCGGGGACGTGCATTGTATAGCATATACTCATCCGCTAAGGCTGCCATTGTAAATCTTGTTCAAGCTTTAGGAGATGAGTGGCATGCATTCGGTATAAAAATAAATTGTATTAATCCAGAGAGATGTAAAACGCCTATGAGAATAATGAATTTTGGTCAGGAAGCAGAAGGGAGCTTACTTGACGCAAAGAATG
>Ga0079223_10003399_pt1 | contig 10031 bp, 6 predicted proteins | sample Stecom2011_FD_75072 | JGI IMG/M metagenome (GOLD analysis project Ga0079223, IMG submission 75072) | Agricultural soil microbial communities from Utah to study Nitrogen management - Steer compost 2011 | ecosystem: Environmental > Terrestrial > Soil > Agricultural land | place: USA: Utah...
AGTTGATCTTCTACAGGGTTGGGATAAACCGATAGGTTTTCTAAACTGTATTCTTGATTTGTTAAAGAAGGTTTTCCAAATGATGTAATAACTAAACCTTCAAATGAATTATTCAAAGAATTATAATTTAGAGTTCCTTCACTAACGAAATCTGTGGCATTTTGATAACTATCGACACTTTCCATGGAAATATATCCTGTTGATGTTGGATGTATTGCTATTGTCATGTCATTTCCACTTAGTCCATAATACGTACCGTACAATAATGATGTTCCATCAGATGATAATATTTGGTGCGTTCCATCTAAATTAACTGTTTGGTAACTTGTTGGAGTTGGATCTTTACTGATTTGATATGCGTCACTCGTAACAATATTATTAGTTTGACTAGTGAAAAAATAATAAAATACATTTCCATTTTGATCTAAATTGAAATGATCTTGATCCATAGTGTTAGTCCATAATCGTTCTCCAGAAGCATTAAATTTGGTTAATAAATTTGCTGCTGGTTGTTGAAAATAAGCATTTTCAGTAGGTGTAATCATAGCATTATTGTGTAATACGTAAATGTTGTTTTGGTGCGTACGTAAACCTATGGCATCACCATTACTTAAGTAGGTTCCCCATGCTCGCGTTCCATCGGATTGAAATACATTGATAAACGTATTGTATGAAAGTGGAGTGTTTGAATCTATAAATGCTCCTGGTGTGCAAAAAAATGTTGGGTCATTGAGATCATAATTGTAATTTTTAGAGAATTTTCCATAAACTACTAATTGATTATTAACTATATCTAAAAAATTAATGAATGTATTGTGATGTGCAAAAAATGTTTTCCAACTAAGTTCTCCTGCACTATTTAATTTAGTTATAATAGGAGCATATGGCATCATTCCCCAATGTTGTTCTGCAAGAGTTACAGTGCTCTGAAAAGGAGCGTTGGGAATCGTTTCAGAAATAGATAAAAAGCCTGTAAAATATATATTTCCTATAGAATCCGTAATTAGTTTCTTAGATAAAGGATTACCAATGTCAACCATATCGGTATAGGTACAAAATAATAGATTTCCCTCATCGTCAAATTTGGCTAAAAAACCATTTTTTCCTTCAATGTTTAAATTTACATCATAGTTAGGTTTATATACATTTGGAGTTGTAAAATTACTTGTTTCACTTGTTAAACCTAATATGTAAATGTTACCTTCATAATCTCTATGAATTTGCTCGATTGTAACAGTTGTTGCTGTTCCTAAAGTTGCAAAAACGATAGGCGTGGTGTTTGGTAAATCATAATATCTTATTTCATTATTGTAAGGGAAATATAATTCATGATCATCAATAAGAAATGAGTTGTATATAAATGTACCGTTCAAGTGAGGGACATTTACAGCCCAATTTCTATTGTATGAACTTTGAGCATTTAATGAAATACTTATTAGTGCTATTAAGGAAGTAATTATATTTTTCATAATTAACTATTTTTTTATGTTAAATTACATAAATTTTATGATATTGTTAATATAAAAGATTAAAGCAATATATATTTACACCCGTAAATAGTACCTATATGTATAAATTATACTTCTTTTTAATATTTTCCTGCAGCACTATAGTAACTGCTCAGCATTCCTTCACAGAGCTTCTTCAGTTAAAGACTTCGAACTATGAAAACGAATTATTGGTAGTAAAAGATGTTTCTCCGTATTATACTCAAGTATTTTATATGTACGATACGGGCGAAGATTGGCAGTATGAATTTTACGAAAAGTTGGGCGGGAGTAATGAATTTAAATTTCATCCGATGCAGCCTTCTTGTTTTTATGATGAAAATGTACAGAATATGAACATGTACAAAGAGTATATATGGAGATTGCTCTTATCAAAAAGTTTGTTGTATATTCAAGATCAAAAGGATTTAGATTACAAAATCAATCGTTCGATGCTATTGGAATACATCAATGATGAAATAATGGAATACAACCGTAAAAAAAATGGTATTCATACTTTTGGCTCACCGTATATTATTTATGTGAAGAAAGGAAACAAAACCAACACGGTGCGTTATAGTTTTTATACTAATTCTTCAGATGTAGAAACTTGTCACTACGAAGAAGAGCAAATGGTGAAAGAAGCTTTGGATATTCTGACGAATGAATTTAATATTACATTTAGCAATCCTCATTCCAAATAATTGTTTAAAAATATTTAATCAACATACGTCATTTAATGAAAAAGAAGTTATGCAATATAGTACTACTCTTTGTAAGTATTAGCTTATTATTTGGATGTTCAAAAAAAAATAATGATATAATTGATTTGTCATTGATAGAGTTAGAAAATTATTATCGATTAGATGAAACATTTATAATTATAGAATGTTCAACGAATGATATAATTAAAATATTGGTAGAGACAAGAAAAAAGAAGGTGCATTTTAATTTTGGATATACTTTCAAGACGAGAAATAAAGGAACTGTTGATGTTTTAGTTGTTGATCATTGTATTGATATATTTAAATACACTGATAAAAAGTTCAAAATAATTAAACCTATTCAATACCCAGATGCTTTGCCTACACATACTGGCGATGATAACCTATCAGAGTTTAGGACTGTATTAATTAAATTTGATTTAAAAAATAATAAAATACTATCTGTTGAAAGAGGTGTCCCTATATAGATTTTTAAATACATTAAAAGTGTTGTTACAACTAAAACCAATCTTTGTTATTCCATTCGTAAGGTTTATAAAATCAATAATTAAAAAAAAAAGAGCTTTCCATGACGCCATCTCTTTGTTTGAGGCTTGAAATACGTTACGTAAGTAAACTTCTTTTGTTTACTTATAAAAGACTCATAAGTTCGATTCTAATTCGTTTAAACAAAAAAAACCACTTCATATGAAGTGGTTTTTTTTAATTAATAAGAATTAACTCTTAGTTGAATAAAATGTTATCAATTTGAATAGTTGTAGTTACCGAAGTACTACCAGAATATTCAAAAATGATGTATCCGTTACCAGTAACATTTGATGGGAAGGTGTAATTTCCACTTGGTACAAATGCATTTGCATATCCAGATGTTGTTCCTGTTGAATATGTAAATTGATCAGTAATATTCGTAAATCCTTCAGATTGTATTAAGTCACCATATGAATATTGATCTGCTGATACGTAATACACATTTAATGCATCACCGTTGTAATGACCGTCTTTGGTTTCGAACGATAAAGTATTATTACCATTAAAAGCAACTGGAACAATAAAGTAACTCTTAGTTACAGGCGCTTGGTTACCATAAGCTGTTAATTGGATGTATTTATTATTATCAAACGTTCTTACTGACCAAAAACGTCCACCAGCTGCAAAATCATTTCCATAAATATCAAAAGCAGTTGAATTGGTAGAAGTTGGATAACTTTCAAATCCTTCGTTTACAGAAGTAAGGAAACTCATGTTTTCTCCTCCAATAGCTGTTGAGATATGAATGCGTGGATTTGTTAATTGCACATCATCAATTGTACGAACTAAAAATTGATAATCTGAGTTAAACTTTGTTAATACTCCTCTAATTTTACCATTGTTTGCTGGAACCGTTTGATGAGCAAATTTTGCAAACTCACTTGTTCTAAAAATCAAGAAGCTTGTTGTACCATTAATTGTTTGTTCTAGTAAATGGTTTGTAGCACCACCTAATACATTATTAGCGTCGTAATAAGTATTACCAACTGCTTCTAAAGTAAATTGTACATTTTCGATTTCTACAAGTGTGTTGATGTAGTTGTCGTTAAACAATTCTGCAATAGTAACTGTTTTTAAGATACCACCTTCGCTAACGTCAGTTTCTTCTTTTTTCTCAGCAGAAATTGCTACTTTTTCTCTAAAATAAGGGGGTAGCATTCTACCAACACTTGTGTTTTCGTATAAAGATCCAATTACTAAAGATCCGTGTGTAATAGAATAATATAAATCTTTTAATTTGATATACACTTTTCTACCTGGTTCTACTTCAGTGTATAAGTTGTAAGAATCAACAGGAATAGAAAATCCTCTTGTTCCTTCAGCGTTTTGAAAAGAAATAGATTTGTAGAAAGTTCCTCCTTCGTCTGATGATGAAACATAAGCCTCAATTACATCATCTTCGGTATATTGTTGCACTTCTGCAGAAGCCATTGCGTAAATGTCATCAATGGTTTTTGTAGGTGTCAACTCTTGGTAAGTGATGTCGATTGCGTCGTAATCATCACTGTTTGCACAACTGGTAATCAATCCCAAAGAAAGGAAAGATAGTGCTATTATTTTTATTTTTAAATGCTTCATTTTTTATGAATTAGAATACCTTGATATCGTCAATTTGATAAGCTCCAGCGTTTACAGTAGCAGTACCACCTACGGCTTTAAATCCGATGTGGATGTTGCCTGAAAACTCAGATAAATCTACTACTCCCGAATTGTAGAAATCATAGTTATTGGCACTACCAGTTGGTGGAAGTGTTATGTTTTTTTCAACCCAAGTTGCTGTTGTAATATCACCTGAAAAATTATCAGAAACCATAACTACTAAATAATTATTTGTAGTGTCTACAACGTGATGTTGAGCTACTTTAAATATTAAACGTTTTGCATTTGCTTCGTCAATATTAATACTTGGCGTAATCATCCAAGAGATGTTTAAATTTTCACCACTATTAAATGGAGAAAATTCAAAGTATCCGTTTTCTCTATATGAATTAGAAAACCATGATTTTGATCCTTCTTCATTTACGATTGTCCAAGGAGTAGCATCAAAACTATCCGTAAGAATAGTTTGAAAATCTTCATAAAAAATTACCGGATTGTATTGAGGTAATTCTTGATCATCTTCTGTAACGCAACTTGTCATCAATCCAGATAACATTAAAACCGCAGGTAATATATATTTAATTTTTTTCATAGTCTTACGTATTAGAAGTTGATGTATAAGTTCACAAAATATGTTCTTCCGTATCCGTAGAAATATTTCGAACCGAATGTGCGAGTACCACTTGCCATATCAGTTAACAACTCTCTGTAGTTAGCATTTCTAGATTGCTCGTAACCACCTGTTTTGTATTCTAAACCTAATACGTTGTTAACAGATGCGAAGAATCCAAAAGTTTTTCCATTGATTCTCCAAGATTTTCCACCTTGAATATTCACTAAGAAAATATCATCTAATTTTTCTTGCTTTAATAAGCTCTTTGCCATTTCTGGGTTAGCATCTGCGAATGCTGCTCCTCCTTGACCTGGCTCAGCGAAGAAATTGTTTGTTCTCAAAATTGGAGAAATATCTAAATACAAATCAGTTAAGAAGTTTGCATTCGCTCCAATCCACCAATATTTAGGATCGCGGTATTCAATACCTATTGAGTAGGCTTGTTGTGGTGATCCTGGAGTGCGGTAATTTTTAATATATGATGTTCCGTAATCCACTTTAGGATTTAAACCTAATTCAGATCTTCCGTCAACATTTAAATATACATCAGCGTTATCAGAATAAACTGATTGTCCGAAATTAGCACCAGCCATTAATTTAATTGTTGGTGTAACTTGATATTCTGCTCCAAATTCTAATCCCATGCTACGTTTTGCAACTCCTTGAGTAACTTCAGAAACGAACTCACTGCTTGTGTCAGCAATTTCTACATCAATACCATCTGCGTAAAAGAAAGCTAATTCAGTAGCATCTTGTATTTGGTTATAATAAGCCCCAATACGTCCTTTTAATTTTGGCATTCTTACGATATAACTAATATCAGCTCCATAAACTGTTTCGCTTGATAAATCTTCAATAGCGTTATTGTTGATACGTGCATTCGCATATGAATTACGAATTGATGGCGCTTTTGTATAATATGCTGCGTTAATATCAACCATTTGGTTTCCTTTAATACGGTATAAAGCTCCTGCTTTTAATCCCCAGTTTTCAAAAGAAATTTTTTCTCCTTTTCCAAATGAGTTGTCCGCGTATAAACCGTTTTTATATAAACCTTCTCTTTGATAGTCTGTATACGAAGCATTTTGAGAAAAATAAACATCCCAACGCTTCAAGTTGAATTTAAATTGAGTAAATACATCAATAACATTAGCTCTCATGATGTAATTGTATCCATAACGATCACCAACACGTACTTCACGATTTGGATTGTTTAAATCAGATTGACCAAAATCACCTCCGTAAAATAAATCGTTATCAATTAATGCATAATCTCCCATCAGATCAAGCATTTCTTGATAATTTTCTGATTTTAAGTTGCGGTAATTAACTCCTGCATTAAAACCAACGACATCATTTATTTGAGTGTTGTAATAAGTATTAGCAGTTAACTGATTGTCTTGCATTACGTCACCATATACTGCATAGATTGCGCGTTTGTTAATCGCGTTAGCATGGTACATTCTCTCCCAGTTGATTTGAGAGTTTTGTAAGAAGTAGTTGCGGTTTGCTTCAGCGTTAACATAGTCTGGTGTCCATACTGGAATTGTTCCAGAAGTGTTGTGGTAATTTAAGAAATAACTAGGTAAGTTTTTGTAGTAAGTAGGATCAGGATTGTTTCCTCCGTTATATTCCAAACGAGTGTTTGAAATTTTTCCAAATTGATAACCAATATTTGTATTTAAAGTCGATTTTTCACTAATGTTCCAATCATGGCTTAAAATAAACAATGGTTCTTCAACGTCTTTATCTCTAGAGTTACGTTTCTTTCCATCGTGATATCCCCAATAAGAGTTGTAATCATACCCCATTAAATCGATAACCTCTTGTGTGTTTGGAGAGTTTTTACCTCTAGAGTTTTGCGCATACATAGCTGTTAAGTTTAAGCTATGGCGATTGTTTAATCTTTTCTCTACAGCTAAGAAAAATGATTTGGCATCGTAATCAGTTCCTTGGAAATGACCTTCATCAGCCATACGGTAAGATGCAGATAATGCATAAGCCCATCCATTAGATAACATCCCCGATCCGTGCGTAATCATTGTTCTCCAATTGTAATTGGTATTTGCTCCTGAAACTGATAAACGAGTTCCAGTTCGAATCATTGATGCTCTAGAGTTGATAGATTGTGTACCTAAAATACCTCCAAAAGTAAAATCATTAGGACGTGATCCTGTAGTAAACTCTTGGCTTCTTGTAGCATCATTTAAACCACCCCAGTTAGAGTATTGAGGGCGTCCGTCATAGATTTTGTTCATTGAAATACCATTTATAAAAGTATTTCCATGCTCATTATCTAAACTACGAATTCTAAAACGAGCTTGTCCCCAGTTAAAAGCCGCAATTTGTTGAAATTGGTCGCGAGAAGCTTGTAATAAACCAGATGTTGTTTCAGATCCGGTGTTGTCATCCCCTAAGTCGTTTTCTGTTAGGGTAATAAGGCTCATTTGCATTTCTGTTGTCACATCTTCTTCAAGATAAATGGTGCCTAAATCTAATGATCCTTCTTCAATTAATACAGGTAACGATTGAGTTGTATACCCAGTAAAAGAAATCACTACTACTTGTTGTCCTAAAGCTGGATTCGAAATAGTAAAATACCCATCTGCTGTCGTTGTAGTTTGTAAATTTGTATTAAACAAATGTACATTTACATTGAAAATGGGTTCTTGAGTTTTAGAGTCTAATACTTGACCTCTTAATTCTCGTTCGCTTTGTGCCCATCCCATAAGGGTGATCAGCGATAGAAAAATACTTAACAGTAGTTTTTTCATAAAAAATTAAAAAATGAGTTATAAAAATTATAAGTTTAAAATAAACTTAACAGACTGCAAAGTTACATATTTTATAAATATTACATACTTTTGTAAGCTAGTTTCTAAAAACTTTAAAATAATTTAATATTAAGATGAGAATTCAATCGCTAATAATACTTTGTGTGCTATTAACTCAAAGTGTTTTTGCTCAAAACAAAAGTTACACTGTTCATACAGTGGCTTTTTACAACTTGGAAAATCTTTTTGATACGATAAGAGATGAAAAGATTTATGATGAAGAATGGACTCCAAAAGGACAGAGAAAATGGGATACACGCAAGTACAACCAAAAATTAAAAAACTTAAGTAGGGTAATTTCTGAAATTGGAACAGATGAAAACACTAATATGCCTACGATATTGGGAGTAAGTGAAATCGAAAACAAGCGTGTCTTAGAAGATCTTGTTGATCAACCTGATTTAAAATCAGCGAATTATGGAATAGTACATTTCGATTCTCCAGACCGAAGAGGTATTGATGTTGGGTTATTATACCAAAAACGTTTTTTTACACCAATACATATTAAAAGCGTTCCTTTATATATATACGATAATACCGAAGCTTCCACAAAGCATTTAAATCAAGGTAAAGGAAAACGTATTTATACTCGCGATCAATTAGTAGTAACAGGTTTATTAGAAGGTGAAGAAATTAGCTTTATCGTAAGTCACTGGCCATCTCGAAGCGGAGGTGAAAAAAGGAGTAGCCCCAACAGAGAGGCTGCAGCTGCGTTAAATAAAAAAATTATCGATTCATTGTACCAAATCAACCCAAATGCTAAAGTAATTACTATGGGGGATTTTAACGATGGACCATACAATAAATCTGTAAAAGATGTTTTAAAAGCAGAAGGTAAAAGAGACAATGTTAAGGCGAAAGGTTTATATAACCCAATGTGGCAAATGCAACAAGACGGATTAGGTACTTTAGCTTATCGTGATGCTTGGGATGTGTTTGATCAAATTGTGGTTACTGAGCCGTTAATCCAAAAAGATTATTCTACTTATAGATTTTGGAAAGCAAGAATTTTTAGTAAACCTTATATGATTCAAAGATCAGGTCAGTATAAAGGATATCCACTACGAAATCAAATGAGTGGAGAACCTGGATTTAGTGATCACTTCCCAGTTTACATATATCTTATTAAAGAAAAATAATTTAAAAAAGCCTTAACTATTTCAGTTGAGGCTTTTTAATTGCAATGCGTTAAAAATAGTATAACTTTTTATAGAAACCACTTAAAAGTGAAATACATTTTTTAAAAAACACTATCTTTACCCATTATTTTAATTTTAAAATCACAACGAAAGTTGTTTTTATATACTATGGCTTGTACAAATTGTTCAACAAAATCTTCTACAGGAATACCAAAAGGATGCGGAAGTAAAGGAAGCTGCGGAACAGATAGTTGTAATAAACTAACTGTTTTTGATTGGCTATCAAATATGCAATATCCCGCAGGTTTTGAGGCTTTTGATATCGTAGAAGTACGTTTCAAAAACGGAAGAAAAGATTTTTATAAAAATGTAGATCGTTTACCTTTAGTTATTGGTGATGTGGTAGCAACCGAATCAAGTCCTGGGCACGATGTAGGAATCGTGAGCCTTACGGGTGAATTAGTTCGCGTGCAAATGAAAAAGAAAAATGTTGATCCAAATGGTGAAACATTAAAAATATACAGAAAAGCTTCGCAAAAAGATATCGATATTTGGCAAGAGGCTCGTAATAAAGAAGAAGCTGTGCGAGTGAGAGCAAGAGAAATCGCAATTGATCTTAAACTCGAAATGAAAATTTCTGATGTAGAATATCAAGGAGATGGTTCTAAAGCAACTTTTTATTATACAGCAAGCGATCGTGTAGATTTTAGACAGCTCATCAAAGAATATGCAAAAGAATTTAATATTCGTATCGAGATGAAACAAGTAGGATTCCGCCAAGAAGCATCAAGATTAGGAGGAATTGGTTCTTGTGGTAGAGAATTGTGCTGTTCTACGTGGTTAACTGATTTTAGAAGCGTAAATACTTCAGCTGCAAGATATCAGCATTTATCACTTAATCCGCAAAAATTAGCAGGACAATGTGGTAAATTAAAATGCTGTTTAAACTATGAGCTTGATACTTATTTAGATGCTTTAAAAGATTTACCAGATATTGATACTAAATTATCTACTAAAAAAGGTATCGCATATTGCCAAAAAATAGATATTTTTAAAAGAGTTTTGTGGTTCGCATATCCTGATAATTCTGCAAACTGGTATAAAAT
>Ga0079223_10003400_pt1 | contig 10029 bp, 4 predicted proteins | sample Stecom2011_FD_75072 | JGI IMG/M metagenome (GOLD analysis project Ga0079223, IMG submission 75072) | Agricultural soil microbial communities from Utah to study Nitrogen management - Steer compost 2011 | ecosystem: Environmental > Terrestrial > Soil > Agricultural land | place: USA: Utah...
ATCCACGACATCACTGGCCCGATGAGCCCGCCAAGGCACTACCTATCCTCCTGAAAAGACAATTACCTTTAGAGTAACTTAATTTTGTCATGAAGAGCTTGGCCAAGATTTAAGAACTCAATGATTTAAATCGATAAGCTCAATATATGGGTCGGTATACAAAACCTACATTTATGGCTGCTGTGATCCTCATTTTCTTGGCGATCTACTTCCAGCAAAAAGAAAACAACACATCTGTTGTTGAAGCTCAATCATATACAAAAAGCAATTATCGACATCAAGTAAAAAAAGAAGGAAGAGCTCTTAATAAGTTTAGAAAACCATCGAGTTTTAAAATAGACAGAAGTGATGAGAGAAGCACGAGTACTGCTTCAAGTTCATCTTCATTTCAAGATGATAGTTATGAGCAAGCCTCCCCCTCTACAAAGCTTTTATCCCTATCACATGATGAAAGTAATCTTCAGCTGGCAAGTCCCCCACAACCATTTTGGGATGATTGGGGACCGCTCCCTTCCAATACTTCAGGTACGCAAGCCGCCTCTTCTCAAAATAACAATGCTTATATAACTTCGGGAAATACCTCTTGGTATGGAGGTCCACAAGGAAGCAATCCCCCCTCATCCAAGAACAATACTTCTAATAAGAAAGAAGTGCCAAAACCAGTACCTAAAATTTTTGGAAGAGTCATTCCTCTTGAAGGACAAATCTCTTATCACCAAATTGAAATCATCAATAAGGCCTATGCTGGTATAAACTGTGTAGCCCCTAGAATTCAACTTTTTGACCTTAATGAAATGGTTGTTCTTATGGATAACCCTATAAAAGAAGAAGAGCTAAAAGGTCAGGCAAGTTTTGAGATTAAAAACTTAGATGAATTAAAAATCGATACCAATAACCCGGCCCGCTATATGCTTCAAACAACGGGTTGTGATAAATACTTTCAAAGAATTATCACTTCATTTTTTGAGAGTCAGGATCTGACAATTGCAACTTCTCTTATCTCTAACATCATCTACACTGAATTTGATGGCATAATAAAAAATCCAGAAAAACTAGGTGATTTGTATAAGAAAGTGCAAGAAACGGCTCCAAACTATCAGCACCTGGATCAAGTCTATGAGGAAGTGATCAAGAACCCTACAACCTCTGACCTTTTTAAAGAAGTCACTTCTGGCTTACCTATTATTGTACTTGAGGACGCGCTCCCGAGGCTGCATTCCCTTAAGTATGTAACTCAACTCAAAGAACAAGACACCTACCATTACCGAATAGAAGCGAGCCATTGGAGTGAAAAGTATCCACTTTTTTATGAATGGAAAGTTGATGGACAGACAGTGTCTCATTCCCCTGTTTGGCAATATACCCCAACAAGCAACTCCCCAGCTGCCCAAGAAATTACTCTCTATGTAGGTAAAAAGCATGAGTTAAATGATGAAGTCGACCTCAGTGAACTTCATCACGAATTCAAATGGAATATTACCATTGAGAATAGTTTTCCAGCTCTCGCTCCTGGCTTAAAGTTAGCAAGTACTTCAATAAATCCTACTAATGATTCTCATATCGATCTTGAATTAATTTCTCCTGATGTTTGTGAAACCTTCTCACATTTTGCAATAAGCGAAGGAGTTATTAATCCGGCCATTCTAGATTTTAATTTAAATTGTTCTGACCCTCTTTATCCAATCAATATTGAACAAACAACTGATGGTGAAGTTACTTTCTATATCTGGTCAAAGGATATCGAAGATAGAATTTCTGACTCTCCGACCATTCTCACTGTTGTATTAGATAAGACAAATCCTGAAATAGAATTCTTAGGGCTTAAATCTTTTTATGACGCTGATACTTCCTTTAAGATCAGCTGGAGTTTAACAGAGGTCAATAGTGACCCTTCTCAAAATTTTATTCTCGAGTTTTTTAATGGGAATGACTGGATTGAAGTTTCTACAATACCGCTAACCCAAGGACCTCATCTCAACTCAGTTTTTAGTGCCAACGTAACATTTCCCAATTTAAACATCACCGGCGCAAAACTCAGATTAACTTATGAGGACCTGGCAACTAATAAAACAGTCCTGGAAAGCGATCCTTTCAATATCATTAGACCTTCCTTAGGTTCTGCCCCTTTAAGCATCAACTTTCCCGACACATATAATCTTTCAATAAGTAGCAAAGTTACCTTCGACTTTATTAATACGAGCCTAGTGGATTCAAAACTATGTCAAACAGTCTCTATTACAGGTCCACACGCTGCTGACTTTTCTATCACTGATAATGACTGCTCCTTTCAGTCTATTGAGGCCAATTCATCTTGTGCTATGGGAATAACGGTTACCCCATCTGCAAAAGGAATGAGAACGGCCGATATTAATCTCATTTGTGGTAATGAGTCCTACTCAACAGTTTTAACTGTCAATTCTCTTAATAATCCTCCGCAAGTAGCTTCAGGCATCACTCACACCATGAGGGATAATAATTCCTGGACTTTCTCCATTCCGTCAGGAAGTGATTTAGATAATGAACAAGAAGACCTTGTTTATAAAATTATTGAAGGTCCTTCTACAGGCACACTCTCTTCATGCCCATCAATCACAGATTTTAGTAGTGAGAGAAGCTGTACTTATACCTCTCCTGTTAACTTCGAAGGAGTGGTTAATATTAAATACATTATTAGCGATGGAAGCGATCAATCTCCCACAGAAGGACTCATAACCATCACTGTCAATGATCAGACTGCAACAGAACCCGACCTTAATCCTTTCAACTTTACAAATGGCGCTTACTTTATCGGTAACCTCCTAACATTCACATCTAATAGCTGTGATGATATTAGTGCTATTATTATTCAAGAATCCTCTACTCCTCCTCTTCCAAGTGATTCTTCATGGCAGAGTTGTGTAACCACCAATGGAGGAGTAAGTTTTAATCCTCAACTCGACTCACCAATAAAACAAGGAAACAGAACGATCTATGCCTTTGCTAAGGATGCGCAAAATAATATTTCCCCCTCAAAAAGTTTTAGTTTTACTTATGATAATAAACCACCGCTCATTGAGATCTCTGCTGTTCCTACACTTCCTTCTGCAGAAAACTATACTCTTTCATGGAAGTTAACAGAAGATCATGCAGATAATTCTCAAAACTTTATTATCGAATTTTATGACGGCTCTACTTGGAATCATCTTACTAATGTGTCCCTTACAAATGGGCCACATTTAAAGACAGAATTCACTTATCTGCACATGATTCCTGATTCCAATATAACGGGGGCCAAGTATCGAATCACCTACACAGATCTAGCGGGCCAAGAAACCATAGAGGAATCCGATTCCTTTAATATCGTAAAACCCGTTCTTGGTTCTAATCCTTCTACTTTAGATTTTGAAGATACTTTAAATTTAGCGAGTACCACTCTCGATTTTACTTTTACTAATTCAAGTGTAGTCGACTCAAAGGTTTGCTCTGCTCCAGTAATCAGCGGTCCCCATGCTAGCGACTTTTCCATTACTTTAGATTCCTGTACAAACGAGCGAATCACCGCCAACGGAAGCTGTTCAATGCAAGCTTCAGTAACCCCCTCAGCAAGAGGAGTAAGAAGTGCGACAATCCTTCTTGAATGCGGAGTTGATAGCTATTCCACAACATTGGCAGTTAACTCTCTTAATAATCCTCCCGTAGCTAGTGATCTTGCCCTTTATGTGAGGGATGACTCTGAAATTAGCTTTAATTTCCCTGCTGGTTCAGACCTGGATCATGACAGTACAGAGCTCACTTATATTATCACACAGGGCCCATCTCAAGGTGCTTTGATTAACTGCGAAGCCTCAAGTACTCCTTCGACAGATTCAAGCTGTACTTATACCTCGCCATTAAACCTTCATGGTCAAATCCAAATCAAATATAAATTAAGCGATGGAATTCATGAATCAAACGAAGCAACAATTACTGTTATTGTAGAGGACTTAACGCCTACCCAACCATCATTATCTCCAGTGAACTTTGTGGCCGGTAACTCAACCAATCTATCGGTTCTTACTCTGACTCCAACTTCATGTAATGATGTTGTAAAGGTGTTCATCCAAGAAGAAAGTACTGCTCCAACAGAAAGTAGCAGTGGCTGGCAGGACTGTAGTATAGGGCAAAACGTCACTTATGATCCAACCCTTTTAAATACTCAAGGGTACCGATCACTAAGAATCTATGGGATTGATCAAAATAACAATATTTCAGCTCCTCAGCTTATCAGTTTTATATATGACACTCTTCCTCCTCAGATAAGTATTCAAAACATTCCTACTCTACCTAATGGAATCAGTTATCCTATAAAATGGACTCTGACGGAAGCGACAGTCTCTTCTACCTCTAAATTTCTTATCCAATACTCTCTTGATAATGGAGCGACCTGGACCTCTCAAGAGATGAATGTCGGACGTGATGGCCCTCATGATAGCTCATTATTTACTTACAACTGGAATGTACCCAATGGTATCTATACACAAAGCTTATTCAAGGTGAGCTTAACGGATAATAACGGAATGACAGGGTCACACACTTCAAATGAATTCAGGATCCTTATTGACTTAACAGCACCTAATATTACAGGAATGCGTATTAATGGTTCTACCACTCCACCTCCCACTCCACAGAAATATGTTTATATTTCTTTAGAGGCTATCGATAATGATACCAACATAACTCATTTCTGTTTTAAGAATGACTCTAATCCTCCCGCTGCTAATCATGAATGTTGGAAAGCAGTGGATGCTCCTCAACCTGGACTAACTCCAGCACCGACTCTAAACCTTAGTAACTTTCCTTATCTACTGAGTTTTGTTCCAGGAACGTACAATGTTTATGCCTGGACAAAGGATCTTTCAGGCAATATCTCTCAGAACAATAATGAGCCCGGTAAGGATGTTATTACAATACAGTATTATGGAGATGAATCGCCTGTTGTATCCAGTTTGATTGTCTCGAACACTCCCTCTCCTTCAACTCCTGTTGCAGACAATGAGATGCTCTTTAATACAGATGATTCAGTTTATATTAAGTGGCATGCGGTTGATGATAAAAATATTCTAAATACGATCAAGCTCTATTATACAACTGATGACCTGACCTATAAGCTCTTTGCTAACAACCTCTCAAATAATATTAATAACTGTTCTTCTTTAGATGCTCTTGCTACTGGATGCTATGTTTGGACCATTCCTGAAGAGATTGATAATGAATACTTTAGAATTCAATTAGTGGTTGAAGATGACGCTCACCAGGCAACATCAATTCTTTCATTACCGCTTAACTCTAATCGCTTTAAAGTTCTCGCAGGTAATATGGATCCAGGAATCGACTCCCATGCCAAGAGTGCTGTTTTCAATACTCCATCAACGGATATGCAGCTCTACTCTCTGGCAGTTACCACAGACGGAAAAGTTTTCATTCGTGATAGTTTAAATGGTCTTCTCTACATCAATCCACAAACAGGTATACTAGAACAACTCTTAGCTGAGACAGGTGAAAGTACCGGAGACCTAGGCCCTGCTCGTTCAGCAACGGCAAAACTTCTCCATAAAATCACCCTGGATTATCAGGACCGTCTTATCATTTGGGATTATGACCGCATACGAAGAATTGATACCCGCAGTGAGCCCATGATGATTGAAACCATCATTGGTGGATACAATAACGGTCCAAGTGGAACTCAAACCGATGATATTGTCATTAATCCGGCCGACCTAATGATTAATCCGAACCCCCTGAATGCAGCTTTACTGCATGCTCTGCCTAATGGAGATATTTATTTTCAAGCTTATGCTGAAGGAGAAGTTAAAGCTCATTTAAATACATTGAGAGTATATAGAGGCAGCCTTCCTAATCCGACTATTAATACTATTCGTATTACTGGGGCAGGAGCCTATGTGGATCACTGGCAAGGCCGTCCAATGAATACTACTGATGATGGTGTTATAACTTATATGCTTAATTACAACACCACTACTTCTGAATTAAATAAACTTGTGGTTCAACTCTTTTCAACAACCAGCGGTTGTTCTTATATGACTTCGGCCAATGTAAACCTCGCCACTTATCAGCTGGGAGGAGTTCATCCTCCGACTCACCTTCAGCTATGTGCTGACCGTTATATTAAAACAGGAATGGATGGGACTTTTTATCAGGCCTATAATAACTCTCCTTATGAACTTAGAGCATTAAGTCGCTACAACGCCGGCACCAATAGCTATGAACGTATTTTCGGTAATAGCCTTATTAATGGACAAGGTTTCTGTCCTGATGGTTCTACTGCCAATACTTGTCGTTCTTTCTTAACGGACTTCTTCATTACTCAAGATGGAAAAACATTTCTTTTAGATAACGGGCTGGTAAGAGTAATTGATGGAAATGGGAAAATTCAAACTCTATATGGACAAAGAAAAAATTACGGAAACAATGGCCTTGCCCAAGATGCTCGCTTTAATAACATCCAATTTATTGACCATGGTGTTGGAGATAATGTCATTGTCTATGATCAGACAGAAGCCATCCTTCGGGAAATTAAGCCTAACGAGAGCTTTGCTCAAGTGGCCCATCTGGCCGGTAATGGACAAACAGGTGGATTTAACTTCGCCGTACCTGCGGCCAATCAAACTATAAATGGAGCTGGATGGCACCAAACAGGTAGCTTTGTCAGTAACCCGAATACGGGTGAAGTCTACTTTGCCTGTCTTACTGAGTATATTTGTAAATTGAATCGAACGACCGGTCTTTGGGAATACTATGCGGGGACAACCGTCCCTACATCTGCCTGGATTAATCATGGGAGCTACGACTCTACTACAATGAATCTTGGTAATTCCTACACCACAGCAATACTGTCCTACGCTCAAGGTAAGTTTGTCACTGGTCACTATAACTACAATAGTGACGCTAGAAAGGGGCAAAACTCTACTCTTCGAGAAATGATAGAAAGCAATAGGGTTTCAACATTTATTGCAGGTAAACCTGAAGTCGATGGTGTATCAGGTTGTCCAGATGGCCTAGGTAGTAACTGTAACTTGGCCACCACTAGAAGTGCAGATAGGGCCATAACTTATTATCCCCCAGAGGATGCTTGGCTCTTTGAACATCACAATCATGAAATTAAAGTTATTAAGAGTGGTGTTCAGGGTTCAATCTACTATTTTGATACACTAGAAGATGGTGTGCAATCTATGCTCTGGAAAGACAATATTCTCTATTACTGTAATGATATGGGTGAAATGAAAAAAATTGATTATATCAACAATACTGAAACCACACTACAGTTTCCAGGTAATGGTATCTACTGTACTGGTAAACGTATTCTCTGGAAAAATGCTTCCGGAGACAGACCTAATCGCTTAGTTTTTCCGTTCATTCAAAATGGTCTCATGGGTATTGGGGAATATTGGAATCCATAGAATTTGGATGAAGTTTCCTGGTAGTATAAAGCATAAGTTTTCGATAAAATAATTTCATGAAAAAATCGCTCATTCTCCTTCATGCTGAACTCGGTACTAAAGAAGATCTTGATCCCCTTAAAGACTTACTTAAAGACCAATTAGATGTACACACGTTTACTTTTAGTGGCCATGGCAACATGCCGGCAGCAGATGAGTTTCGTGTTGACCAGTTTGCCCACGAGCTTGATCAATATATCGTTAAAAATAATCTTGAAGCTCCTTACGTCTTCGGTCACGGGCTCGGAGGCTATGTGGCCCTCTATCATAAGGCCAATTTTGATGATTCAAGAATTAAAAAAATTTATACTTATGGAACCAAATTTAATTGGTCAGAAAGTTCGGTCGCTAAAGAGCTTCCTTTATTAAATCCTGATCTTGTGATGGAAAAGTTTCCTCAAGTCATGGCCCTTCTCAAGAGAAAGCATGGAGACAAATGGCGCTGGGTTCTTCAATCCATGGCACACCTTCTCCAAAATTTAGAGAAGCAAGATGAAATTACCAATGAAGATCTCTCTGATATCAACATCCCCGTTACCCTTATGTTAGGCGATCAGGATCGAGTGGTTTCCACAGAAGAAACTCAGACGGCCAAAAATCATTTACGACTTGCTGATATACAGATTATCGCTCATTCAAAGCATGAAATTGAACGAGCGAATATTAAAGAAATAAGTAAGTTGATTCTAAACGATCTCAATGATTAGATGCTGGATATCAAAATCAGCTAGTAACATTCGATAGTCGCTGGATCTCTTATCATCAACAGATCTAATAATGATTTCGCAGCCAATTTGATCTGGAGCTAGTTTCCAAAGATGGATATCTAAAACTTCGCCACCATCTTCCTCCACGGCCTTCACTATTTCATTCTTATCCAACTCATCCACATGAGCATCCAAAAGGTCTCTACCACTTTGTTTAATAAGTCCAATGGCCCATATAAAAACAACCACTGCTCCTAGAATACCAACCGCTGGATCAAGCCAGGTCCACTCTTTCCACATCCCTAGTGCCAGAGCAACAATAGCAAGTAGTGAAGTCAGAGCATCAGTCAGTACATGAATATAAGTAGACTCATGAGTATGATCTTTGAAGTGACCTGAACTTTTCTCATGAGAATGATCGCAATGTGCATGAGAGTGAGAATGAGAATGCTTGTGTCCATGACTATGTCCATGTCCATGCCCGTGATCATGATGATCATGACCAAGTATCCAGGCACAGACAAGATTAACAATTAAACCCAAAAGGGCCACTCCCATGGCTTCCTTATAGTGGATAGGTTCCGTTGAACTAAAACGCTCCACAGATTCAACGATCATAGAAATAGCAATTAAAAGAAGAAAAAGCGCCGAGGTATAGCCCCCCAGAGAAAGAATCTTTCCACCTCCGAAAGTAAAAGACTCTCGGAATTTGGGATGACGGTATAGATAATAAACAAAAAGAGATAAAAACATGGCCACCGCATGGCTTGCCATATGCCAACCATCGGCCAGTAACGCCATAGAACCAGACCAATAACCGACAGCGATCTCTCCTATCATTGTCACTAGAGTGATAAAGGCAACCCACTTAATCTTGGTCTCATTTTTAATAAAAACTTCTGAATGTTTATGATCAATAGTGCAATGTGTGTTCATATATTTCCCTTACCTATATTCTAGCCATTTTTAAAGCTAAAACCAAATCCCAACTTGGTAAGTTTCGTAAATATCCTTTATAATGAGGTAACTATGAAAGAACTTATTGGTTTTGTGTTACTGTCAGGGGTGAAAATCTTTAGTCACCTTTTTTTTCGTGGCGAGTTTTTCTGGCCAGAACCGAAACCAAGAGATCCATTCGACGTAAAACTTATCGTTTTTCTTAACCATACTTCCCTCTATGAGCCCCTCTATCTTCAGGCCGCTCCCTTTTCTTTTCTCTGGAAACTCACCCGTCATGTCCATGTACCGGGAGCCGATATCACTTTAAACCGGCCCTTGGTCGGTCGCTTCTGGAAAATGCTTTTTCCTCGCATTAGTACCATTACCCGAAAAAAAGATGAATCCTGGGAATTGTTTCTCAAGCAAATTAACTCACAGTCCATCATTGCCATTGCTCCTGAAGGGAGAATGAAAAGACTTAATGGGCTCGATAAATTCGGAAAGAAAATGACCGTCAGAGGTGGTGTCGCCGATATCATTGAAAGACTAGGAAAAGGTAGAATGCTGATCTGTCTTTCAGGGGGGCTGCACCATGTTCAAACACCTGGGATAATGATTCCCAAGCTTTTTAAAACTATTCAGATGAGGTTTGAAGTTATTGAAATTGAAGAATATCTTCAGTCATTTTCCAAAGAACCTAAGAGAAGAAAACTTGAAATCATTCAAGATTTACAACGTCGACTTGATGAAGATTGCCCGCCTCCTTTAACTCGCTTATAATAAAAAGAATTTCCTAAATTTAAATAACAAAAGAATGGTTTATGAAGGCAACTTTTTTTAAAGACAACATTGAATGGCAAGTCACTACTGCTCAAGAAACCTGGACTCAGGGAGATCAAGTCTCAGGA
>Ga0079223_10003401_pt1 | contig 10029 bp, 3 predicted proteins | sample Stecom2011_FD_75072 | JGI IMG/M metagenome (GOLD analysis project Ga0079223, IMG submission 75072) | Agricultural soil microbial communities from Utah to study Nitrogen management - Steer compost 2011 | ecosystem: Environmental > Terrestrial > Soil > Agricultural land | place: USA: Utah...
AAATATCATAGCGCCCAATCGACCATTACCAACAGGAAGGGCTTCTTCCCACATGGAAGCGGGCTGTGAATACCACAACTCAAAAACATTGGGGATATCCTTCTCCACTTGGCATGAAGAAGTCAAGAGGAGGAAAAATAAAAAAGAAAATAAAAATCTTATTTGCATCATGTGTAGATTTTATAATTAGAGCCTTACATTGGGTGAAGCTCTAATGTTTTGTGTGAATAATTTATTTTTATCACTTCCGAATGAAGCAATCTTAAAACAGAATTTCAAAAATAGGAACTCACACTATTTGTTCATTTTGATTTCCATCGGTTTCAACAAACCAAAAGGAATCATATAATAATCATCGCGCCAAGCTATGGTTTCTTTCCCTTCAACACGCAGATCATACCAATCACTACTCCCTCTTCCATTGGGAAAGCCCCCTCTCCCTGAGAATGTGGCTGGTCCCACTCGATTGGTTTCCTTCCATACATGATGGTGAGGACCCAATAAGTTTCGCAAAGAGTTTACTATGGTAACTTTAACTTTGTTTTCTCCACTTTTTAAATATTCTGTCACGTCCAGTTGGTAAGGCATCCAACCCAAAGAATTCAACTTTGTTCCATTGATCTCCAAAGTTAACGCTACAACTTCCACATCGGGAAAGTTAAGGGAATATTGATGATCAGAGTCGATGGATTCAAGGACAAAACTGTTCTCGAGTTCAAAACTGCCAGCATAGAATGGATACCCCTCATCGGTCAAATCTCCTGAAAAAACACTCTTTTCATCATCGATAGAAAACCTATCAAAAACATGAACAGGACGAACAGGCGTAAGCCCAGCCTTATTTCGATCGGAATCGTAAGAAACTTCATGCTTTTTTCCAAATACGCCAAACTCTCCTATAATATAGAGACTCTCTATTTCTGTCCCATACTTCTCGACTGCTATAGCACTTTCAGGCTGCGGCGCAATGAAGCTGGTGAACAGCTCAATTGTATTCACTCCTTTTTTTACCTGATTGTGGATATCGCTGATGATAAACTGACGGTCCACATAAAATTCATTGGGCGAAAATGTTGTTGCTTTTCCATTGAGTTGAACGTTCCACCTTGTCATGGGCTTTTCCACCGCAAGAGTGATCTTTTCAGGCAAACTCTTCACTTCAAAAGTATATCGCAAATTCAACGGGCCAATATATTTTTCTCTGGAAAGTCGTTCATGAATTCCAATGAGAGGCTCAGGCTGGCTGTATGTTTTTCCATCGTCTATTGAATAAGAAGCAAAATCCAATGTTAAGACATTTGGCTCCAACCTTCTACCCTTCCACTTTCCAGTTATTGAATCCAAAACAACTTCTGAAACAGGCAAATGATAATCTCCAGCCAACTCAACACCAGAAGCAATGTTTCCTGAAGTGATCCATACCATCGAAGAAGGATCCAATTCCAACTCAACCCATCCATCTGCATCGGCTGTCAAACGGAAGCATTGGGCAGATTCTGGATTCCATAAAATAAGGTTCTCTTTTAAAACGGAACTATGAATACGTACTCTATTGTTTTTAAAGATTTCTTGATTCATAAGCATAATCAGATAGCCATCGTCTGACTTTCGAACATGCGTCCAAACATTATCTGAATTTTCACCTTCAACTTCAACTATAGGTGCAAGATTTTTTTTCAGTTCAGCATTGAAGTTTTCATCATCTAATGCAATTATCTTTTTTTGAAGTTGAGCCAACTCACTTTCATTGATTTGACCATCTACATACGAAGGAAAACGATTGCCCAAATGTGCAACTTTTCCACCCCCATCAATAAACTTCAATAGCAATTCGAGAGTTGATTTGCGCAGACCAATCATATCAGGCAATACAATCAATTGGTAATTCATAGCACCCACTTCAATTTGAGATTTATGAACCCGTGCAATATCTGCTAAAATCTGCTCATCACCAATATCGTAATCATAATGAGCAGACTGCAAGCTTTCAAGAACCTTTAACATCCCAACGGTAAACTTTTCTTCCTTATTGCCTCTAATAAACTCACTCTCCAACGGAGAAATTACCAACACTTGTGGCTGAAATTCTCCAACGGCTGAAGCGTAAGATATTCGACCCTGGTAATCTTCAACCATCTTGTTAAAGTGCCAATAAGGCTGGTGGTATGAGAAAGTAGATGGATAATTTTGTTTGCGCAATCCTGTTAAACTGTACTGAGAAAGATGTGGGATCAGATGATTTATCCCATTGATGGCATGCCAATTAGCAATTCGCTTTCTATCTTCAAAGTTCATATTGTGACCACTGATACCAAACAACTCACTCGTTCGGCGAGGAATACCATATTGGTTGGCGACAGAAGTTAATCGGCGCGAAGTAGTCAATCGATCGTCGGTTGACATGCCCAGCATATCAATGCCTGGAATTTGCATGTGACGATAGTGCAACATGGAATTTCCTATGCGATCACGTACTTTATTTAACACATCCTCACCTAAAAAATGACCTGTAAATAAACCACCACGCTCACCCAAATATGCACCTATTTGTGCAGAAAAAGAGTTCTCAAACTGGATCGCAATAGTTTGATAATAGTGTAATCGAACTTCTCGCCAATTATCTTTTTCTTCAAACAATAGATCTACCTTGTCTATCAGATCGTATCCAAACAGTTCTTTGAATAACTTTCGAACAGATGGAGAGTATGAGAGGACTCCTTTATTGGGCGTTTTACTATCGAAATAACGAGCATGAATATGTGGTTCGTCAGAAAAGATAGCTACAGGATAAGGCAACTGCTCTTTATATCTTTCAATATAGGGTTTATAAGTTGATTGAATAAAAGTCTCAACAGTTTTTGGGCTCATCAAATCAACATAAGAAGTCCCATTAAAAAGTGGATGTCCCAGCTGCGCAGTATAACAAATGTACCGGAAATCATCATCCTCTTTCAGAATCTCTGAGCCTATAGGCAAAGGCGTCTCTTTGGACAAACGAACCAACGATTTTGCTCTGTATTCCTCTGAGGCCAAAGGCACAGCACCTCCTGCAAAGCCACTGGGCCAGCGATCTTCATCATAGAAACGAATTTGAACATCGGCTTCGAGAGCAGCTTCCACTGCAACATCTACTGCTTGCCACCACTCTTCTTTCAGATAAGGAGTAAGAAGACCTTCGCGGCTATGAAAATAAAACCCTCCAAAACCAGCATCTTTAAATCCTTGAACCTGTCTTTTCAACTCTTCAGAATCCAAGCTATCATTTACAGAATAAAAAGTAAATGAACGAAATTCGTTGGGAGGATCTATAAATTTAGAATAAATGATTTTCTTTTCATACTCCCCTTTTCCTATAGGTCCAAAACCTTTTTCTTGGAAACAAGAATTAAGGCCAATAAAGAAAAGGGTGATCAAACTATATAAAACAATCAGTCTTTGCATGATTTTATTATTTTAAAAATGATGAGGGAAATTATACATATTCCTCATTGATGTGCAAGTATTTGTTAAAATCTACCATAACCAAAATAAAAACAGCTATTGTTAAGTTATTGATTTTAGATAGATCTTTATTGTTTAACCCGATCTTTTAGCTCAGAAGGTTTTACATCCACAAACAAGATACTGTCAGACAACTCGCCCTTCACATCCAACTGGATGGTTGCTGGCGAATTGATCTCAACTCTATCCAACAAGATGTTTCGGGCATCCACCATTTCTATTAAAGAATCGGGCGTGGATATTTCAACATCTTTCAAAACTATATTTCGAGCTTCGCTTACAGTTATTAGCTGAGAGCTGTTGGCCTTAATGTTACTCATATGCACATTGGTCAGTGGAGACTCAGGAATTCCGATGACTTTCAAAAAATGCGTTGAGTTTTCAACCAAAATATCCTTAATAAGAATGTTACGATAAAAGGGAGTTAACTCATTCACTTCACGCATAGGCAAGCGGTTGGCCAATTCCCCCACGTGCATGGAGTCACCCAACATATCCCATTTGATAGCTGTATAACGTAAATCCATTCTGATTCGTTCATAGATGAGATTTTCTACACCACCTCCGCGAGGTCTGCGTGTCTTAAAGTTTATTCCTACACCAGTATCTTTAAAGACACAGTCGTGCACATAAATATTTCTTATGGTACCTGCAGTTTCACTTCCACAGGTAATCCCTCCGTGCCCTTCCAGTGCTAAACAATAACGAACTACGACATTTTCTGTGGGACGATTTCTCAACATGCCATCCAAACCTCTTCCTGATTTTATGGTAAAACAGTCGTCACCACAGCTCAAGGTGCTATATTCTATAAGTACATTTTGCGACGACTCCACATCTATTCCGTCTCCCCTAGGCATTCCCACAGAATGAACGGTTACACCACGAATTATTACGTTATCACAAAAGATAGGAACAATATTCCAAAAAATAGAATTCTCTAAAGAAACGCCCTCTATAAAAACTTTTTCACAATTAATAGGGCTGATAAACATAGGAGGAAAGATCCAATCTTCATTATCGCCAATATATACACGCTCTTCAACTGGGAGTGAAATATCAACAACCTTACCAATCACTTCATGAGTAAAGAGCCGATCACGAAGATTTCCTTCTCCAGGCCCTATCAAACGGCCCTTGCCTGTAACAGCAATATTGTGTTGCCCATTGGCATAAATACATCCACCCACCGACATCAATTCAATTCCTTCCTGACGCGTGTAAACAGCAGGCTTGAAATCCTCCACATCGCCACTGAACTGCAACTCAGCACCATCTTGAAAGTGCAAGTTCACTTTGCTTTTCAACTCGATTCGACCACTTAGCCATCGACCTGCAGGAACCACAACTACCCCACCACCCGTTTCAGTCAAACCATCAATGGCTGCTTGAATTTTTTGGGTGGATTTTGCACCTTCCGTCAATTGAAGAAAAACGGAATCAGCTTTAAAAACTGGACGAACAAACTCTATCGTTTCAAAAGGAGCTGAAACAGGTGCAATCTCTATTGGCATCACAGAATCCCCTACTTCAGAAGCCGTAAGCAATCTGTTTAAGTCAAACTTATCTACTGTTTTCTCTAAGGAACAACCCGTTAGAAAAAGTACTACAGCAATAGCAAAAAAGGCAATTATCTTCATGTTTTTTATAGTTGTATTCACTCATCTTTAAGCGAATATTTATTTATATTTTTCGAAAGAGGAAATAGTTATTTTTCTGAACAGCTATTTAATTTCAAAACGATAGTCTCCAGATCCAATGCGCATCTTAAATAGACCGTTTTCTATTCCAATTACTTCGATCTCTTTCACCTCATCTACTGGTTGATTCTGTTCTGTCATTGTCTGTCCATTTCGATAAGGGAGATAAACCAATGCCGAACTGTTAAATGGAATTGACACCTCAAAATGAGTACCCGTCTTATTTCTATTCCAACTGGATTTTATCACTCCATAAGGTGAATTTCGTGAAGCGGATGCTTTATTTATATCGCCCACCAACTGTGGCTGAATAACCGCTTCACTATAGCCAATGGACTCTGTGGATTGATCAATTCCGCCCAACCCTGCATAGAACCACTGCATAATATGTCCCAACATTAAGTGATTGTTAGATACCAAACCCAAAGCCTGCCATGATTCAGTAAGAGCAGTAGCACCCATTTTCAGTTGGTAGCCATAACCTGGAACATCGTCACGATTGTTCATCTCAAATAAGAGTTCAGAAGCGCCGCCATCTTGAAGTGCCTTTACAAGATAGAAGAACCCTACATCACCTGTCGTTAAAGCTTTCTCATCCTTTTCAATAGTATTCAGCAATTGTTGAAAAACCTTATCGCGCATATCTTCTTCCACCAAACCAATAACTAAAGGCATGGCTTGCGCAGTTTGACTTCCAGTTGAATATATACCCGTCTTATCATCCAGGAATTTTTGATTGAAGGCTTTTTTTATAGAATCTGCCCAATCCAAATACTTTTGATGATCGGCACCCTTCCCTAACACCAAAGCCATTTCAGCCAATATTTTCACATCGTAATAATAGATGGCAGTTGCTGTAAGCGCTTCTGGTGTTAATTGTGCAAAACCTGGACGATTAGGCCCTAAGTCATACCAATCACCTAAACCATGGCTGACAATATGATTATCAGATCTACTTTTCAAATAGAGTGTATATCTCTCCATCATATTCCAAGCTCTTTTCATTATGGATTTATCGCCATACCATTTGTAGAGCAGGTAAGGCAAAGCAACACTGGCACTTCCCCACTCGGGAGAATCTCTAAAACCATCCCAGAACTCCACATATTCAGGAGCAATATCTGGCACCATCCCCTCCTCTGTTTGTGAATTCATCATATCCCGAACCAATTTGGAATAGAGATGATATAGGTCAAAATTATAATGAATACTTGGCCCCATAAGATGTGTCTGCTCCATCCACCCCAATTTTTCACGATGCGGACAATCGGTGACAACACTCATCAAATTACTCTTCATAGCCCATCGGATCAACTCATTAATTCGATTGAACATCTCATGATCAGAAAAGAAAGTTCCTACCTCAGGCATGGAGTTACGAATGTGCCGCATGGATAAAGATTGAATCACTGGTTCTGAACCACTTGCTGCTATAGTATCAGGACGAGCACCCAATACACTAACATATCTAAATCCATAATAGGTAAATTGAGGTTGCCAAGTTTCCACACCGTCTCCTTTCAAAACATACGTAAAGTAAAATGGGCGCCCCGTTGCGCCCTGAAGCAAACGACGATTTTCATCTATCAGTTCTCCTGGATAGAAATAAACTGTATCGCCTCGATTTCCCTTTAACTGAACAGAAATCACACCCGAAGCATTTTGTCCAAAGTCATAAAGATAACCTCCTCCCGATTCTTCATCCACCTGAGAAATATTTTGAGGCTGCAAAGTTTCCATTACTTTAATGGGATAATCGCTGGAAGCAACCAATTCGCCTTGGGGAGGATTGACAATTAATGGTGAACTCCAATTGGAATCGTCGAACCCATTTTCTTTCCAACCTTTTTGTTCAAGATTTGCATTAAAAGTTTCTCCTGAATAGATGCTTGAAAAAGTAATGGGACTTTCTGCAACTTTCCAAGTGTTATCAGTTACCACAACATCTCGACTTCCATCTATATAATTGAGTTGTAGCTTTGCAATCAACTTAGGATTTCCAAAAACTGTTATAATTTTACGATATCGTTCATTGGGAATATTGTAGAACCCATTGCCCAACATCACTGAAATTACATTGTCTCCTTTGTCAATCATGTGAGACACATCATAGGAGTTGTACAGACAATAACTGTCATAATCGGTCCAACCAGGAGCCATTACAGATTTTCCAATTTTATCTCCATTTAAAAAAGCTTCATAATGCCCCAGACCAGAAATAAACAAAGTTGCAGATTCCACTTTTTTAGACACGTTCATGCCCTTTCGGAAAATGGGCAATTTATGATCTGCTGTTTTTACATCACGCCACTCCTTACTCCCTTTGGGGTTGTGAATACCTGGCACAATACGTTTAGATGCAGGCAAACTGTCTAAGGCGATCCACTGAGCTTTTTCCCAATCTGCATAGGTCAAAAGTGCAGAAGTAAATTTAGCAGGTTGACTCCAGGAAGACGCATTGTTTTGAGTGTCCCAGATTTTAACCTTCCAAAAGTAGGTGGTTCCTGATTGAAGACTTGCTCCGTCAAAAGAGATCAAGTTGCTTTCCTGACTATTTACAATTCCAGAATCCCACACATCATATTTCCCCTCCTTAAGATTCGACTGTGAAGTAGAAACCACAATATGATAGGCTGATTGACGATTGTTTCGACTTTTAGAAACAGCCTTCCAGCTAAATCGAGGTTGTGTAGTTTCGATCCCCACAGGGTTCTCTTTTAACTCAACCTGCAAAGTTTCTACTGTCAAAACAGAAGAAGTACATGCAGAGAATCCTACAAAAACAAACAGCAAACAGCTAAAAAACAAATAATGTCTCATATTTTAATATTTATTGGAGCACTCATATAGAAAAACAATTACCTCGAACAAATTGATTTCACAAAGCCTCTATTTCAACAAGATTTCTATATCTTTCTTTCTCTCTTTCGGCCACACTTCAAGACGAGTGACTTTTCCACCTTTTAAAGTTCCTTCCACCACTGTTTTATTGGGCGCATGCAAGCGAAAGAAAACATCTCTGTCTTTAGGCCATGCGGGAAACAACAAAATTCTATCTCCTACAGTTTGCATCAGCATTTCCTGAAGACCGATCATACCTGATCCACCCCAATTATGATCTGGTACCCAATCAAACCCTGGCCCCCAGAATGCATGAAATCTACGTCCAGAATCAGACAATTTTAAAAGAGTTAAAGAGTCAGCTTGTTGGGTAAGCCCCAAGCGAGCAGCAAAGATGTTGTCCTGTTTCCAACTTTCATGCCCTCTAAATTTTATCACATCGGGATCCAGTAAATAGGTGTTGCGAGCAATATCCAGATTGGGTTTTCCTACGCCATACACTCCCCAAGGAAAAACTGGATAAAGTTGTGGCACTTCTGTGTTGTTGATCCTTTCCCATGATTTGGCAGGAGCTATGGTCGTTTGACCATCAAAACTTCGGAAAGAGATCTCTGGTAAACGATCCAACATCTCTGAGAACTCAATTCGTTCAGAGTTTGCCAGATAAACTTCAGGTAATTCTAACAACTCCTGCAACAAAGTTCTCAAAGCTGTTAATGTAGAAGTAGGATTGGTTGCCATTTTATATGTTTCACAGGCAGTTCCTGGATAAAAGACCAGTTTGCCATCCCCATCCAGACTTTTGCGCCCTCTTCTTTGTGCTAAATATTGATAATGTTCATCAAAAAATGTGAGACTGCTTTTTATAAGTGGAATATAGCTGCTAATATCTGTATGCTGATAATGATGAAGCTTTATCGCCATCCAACAAAACTCCAACACTGTATCCCACTGATGCTCCAGCCACGCATTGTATTCCATTCCCTCATCAAAATAACCTGGCCGTTTCCATCCATATTCTGAAGGATTGGGAAGTCCAAAATTTTCTATCTGTTCTGTAAAACTCGCCCCTTTATGGTTCCAATAATACTGAGAGCGAACTTCAGCATTCCCCAACAAACGTGTATAAAAATCAAGTTGAGAAGGGAGCATATCGAAATCACCACTCCTGAACATAGGGTAATAAACCAGCCTTTGATTTTGTGCCGTGAAAGTTCCTCCACCCCAGTTTCTAAAATCAGGCGTAAATGGGCGATCTGCATTAACGAACTGCGGATCATAAGTGAACAAACCACCATTAAACTTAGTAGGATAATCGCCATAAGCATTACATGCCAACATATAACGGAACAATTGATAGTTTTTACCTGCTTGCCATATTTTTGATGCAGAGTTCTTCTCGTCGGGTTCAATAAAAACAAAACTTCGATTCCAGAATTGATGCCACCAATCACGGGTTTGCTTGCGCAATTTTGTAAGGTTTTTTGCTCCTTTGATATTCATTAGCTCTGTCATCCACTCTTCCAAAGAAGTAGAGCTGGTGTGCAAAGCAATTTCCAAATGATGCTTTTTAGAGGGAGAACGACTTTTTAGCTGCCACGATTTATATGGAGTTGAAAGATAAGTGCCAGAATCAATTTCAGCTATAACCATATTATCACCCATTATAAACCCACCAAAAGTTAGATCTTGCAAAGGGTTATAGAGTTGCTGCTTTACAGCATCCATGCCTTGCTGTTTCACCGTAACATCAAAAACCGTTTCTCCAATATTTCGATGGTAGAACAAAACACCCTGCTCATAAAATGAGACAGAATCCTTTTTAACCATTAATCCTTGTGGAAGAGCCCATTTATAAGAATTTTGAAATCCTTCATTTTGTTTTAGAGTCCTGTCTTGAAACCGCCAATTTTCATAAGAAGCTTTGATGTCAAAATCTTTATTTCCACTGATTTCAACATGAACAACAGGGCGATTGATCTCAACC
>Ga0079223_10003403_pt1 | contig 10026 bp, 5 predicted proteins | sample Stecom2011_FD_75072 | JGI IMG/M metagenome (GOLD analysis project Ga0079223, IMG submission 75072) | Agricultural soil microbial communities from Utah to study Nitrogen management - Steer compost 2011 | ecosystem: Environmental > Terrestrial > Soil > Agricultural land | place: USA: Utah...
CGCTAAACAACGTTTTCACAGTCGCTCCGGGGTGGTTTTCCTCGGGTTCTCCCGAAAAGTCTCACAGCAGGCAGGCAATAACGCCAAAACCTGACTTTTCGTCTCTGCAAGAAGAACTTCCTCTTAAAACTGAAAATCGGATCGAAAGGACGAGTACTCTTCCCCATCATCGGGTTCGAATACGCTAAAGCGCTAAAGCGCTAATGCGTTTATATAAGCGATTTATCTTTTGAAACATGTCCGCTCCGACTCTCTTTTTGACTTGCTCATTTTTTAAGCGCAATAAAACCAAGGGATGGAACGGATCATATTTTTTGTAAGTATATCACCGCCGTAAGGAAAAGTCAATCGGATTCACCCACTCCTTCTCCACCTTGCTCTTCTTGCACATGAACTTCAAAATCATCTCCTTGATCGGGCAAGGTGAAACTGAAGATCCTTTTATCTGAATTATATACGCCCTTAACCGGTTCTTGCTCATCATCGGAACAGGTGGTGAAATCAACCGCGCCGGGCCGACCTACTGTTTCAACACGACACAGGCCTCTTACACCATGGAGACGAAAACTCAGAGTTTCTCTGGATGAAGTGAAACCTTTATGTAGATATTTCAGGCTTATTTTATAATCTCCTTGTTCCAAAGAATGCGCCACCTCTAGCATATTATATTGTCCTTTTTTATAATGCGTGGTCTCCCCGTCGTCTTCGTAATAGTAAAGGGTTCCACCGGTTACCGGATAAAAATCAAATCTCAGTTCTCTCACTGGACCGGCGCTTGTGGTCTGGATCACTTCCCAACTGGGAATGATAGCGTCGGCTTTGACAAATATGGGTAATCTGGCCAGGGGCGCCTCATAGCGGATCCTGGTTCCACCCTGGAACATTCGGTCTGACCAAAAATCAAACCACCAGCCCTTAGGGAGATAGACCTCTCTTTGGGTTTGCCCCTCCTGCAAAACCGGGGCGATCAGTAGATCAGAGCCAAAAAGATACTGATTATCCAGGGATAAAACCTCCGGATCGTCTTGATATTCCAGGACCAAAGGGGCCATAACCGGAATCCCCGTTTTATGTGCGCGATAAAATTGATTATAGATATAAGGCAGGAGTTGATAGCGGAGATTAATGTATGTTCTACTGATCTCTTCAATCTCCTCGCCAAAAGCCCAGGGTTCCTGAGGCCTGGCGTTACAGATGTTATGCACCCTAAAGAACGGGGTAAAAGCGCCCAGTTCGATCCAGCGGGCAAAAAGTTCCGGCCAACAATTTTCGTTGAAGCCCCCGACATCGTTTCCGACAAAGGCCACCCCCGACAGACCAAGATTACAGTTCATGGGAATCGCTAAAGCCAGATGAGCAAAGCGGCTCCGATTATCACCAGTCCACAGGGCGGCGTAACGCTGAATCCCGGCAAAGCCGGAACGGGAAAGGATGAAGGGTCTCCGGTCCGGAGCAGCCTCTTGCAGTCCCTCATAAGTGGCTTGGTTTTCCAAAAAACCGTAGAGGTTGTGCACGGCTTTGTGGGGTACCTCCTTTCCCTCCAAACTATGAACAGCCTGATCAGGCAAGGTTCGAAAAACACTGGTAAATTCAGAGGGTTCGTTCATATCGTTCCAGATCCCCGAGATTCCACAGGTGGTGACAAATGCTTTGACCAAACCCGCCCACCACCGGCGCGCCTCGGGTTTAAGAAAGTCAGGGAAAGCGCTCTTTTTACCCCAAACCTCGCCGCTGAAGGGTATCCCGTCTTTATTCTTTACGAAATAACCCTGCTCCAACCCGGCTTGATATATAAGATATTCTGAATCTTCCTTTACTCCGGGATCAAGAATGGTCACCACCTTAAAACCCATACTTTCCAGTTTCTTCCCCATTTTTTGGGGATTAGGAAAATAGTCCCGGTCAAAGGTGAAGACCCGATAGCCATCCATATAGTCGATATCCAAGTGCACGGCGTCGGCGGGAATTTTCTTTTTCCGCAAAAACTGACCGGTTTTGTAGACCCTTTCATATGGAAAATAGCTCCATTTACTCAAGTGAAAACCCAAGCCCCATAAGGGAGGAAGCTCCATCCGTCCCGTTAAGAGCGTATATTTTTCCACCACTTCCTTCATGGATTTCCCGGGGATTATGTAATAAGAGAGGGATTGATGATTAACTCCGAGACAATAGAGGTCTTTATATTTTTTACCTAAGTCAAAGAAGCTGCATCCTCCGTCATCAATAAATAAACCGTAGATTTCACCTTCACCCGATTCTGTAGACTCGCGCGGCGGAAACCCGATAATAAATGGAATGGAACAGTACATGTGCAGGGTGTCATCATTATGGACACCAAAGACATCCGTATTCCAGTACTCAAGGTAGCGGCCACTTTTGTCTAAAGGACCGGTCTGCTCCCCTCCGCCGTAGAAATGTTCGTCCCGTAATTCTTTACAAACCACCATCCGGTCAGAAGTAAAACCCACCTTCCGGTCTTTACAGACTGTTTTCCCCACTCCATTCGTTAGGGTAATCCCAAAGGGGTTGAAAGAAATCTGCGCTCTATATCGATGGTATTTAACACTGATCCCCTGTTCCTTAAGGCTTCTTCCCTGCACAGGGATTTGTTCTACTTCGATCTCAGCTGGCGGAGGAGGAATCAGTACGGCCTGAGTAGGTATGGGCGGCTCCACCTGAGCGGGCCGCTCATATTGAGCGGATTCTTGTTGAGAAGACTCTTGCTGAGTGGGCTCTTGCTGGACGGACTCATCTTGAACAGACTGAACGTTTCTGGCGACTAGCGTGACTTGGATGATCCCATTTTTAAAAAAGCACAATTCTCCTCCACCGTTAGACAGTTCAAACCGAACTTTGTTTTCCTCTACTGACAAGGTTTTAAGCTCCTGTAAAATCTGGAGCTTTTCCAGATCAAACTCACCAAGGGGCTGCTGAGACAGGTTGGTTTTCTTATTCTCTAAACTGATCTGCGCCAACCGTCCCCATCTGGAGACCTGTTTATAATGTACCTTCAATAATCGTAACACCGGAAGATTCCTCCCCTCAAGTTCTTCTTCCCAGATACGACCGTTTGTTTTTCAAAGATATTTCGTAGCTCCGCTTAGCTGCATATGAGGCGTAAAGCATCATTATATGCCTGAAAAGCTAAATTGTAGAGGGCGTCGTCTAACTCTGGACAAGTATATTCCTTTGATATTATTTTATCATATATTTGGTAATTAAGGTAAGATTTGCACAAGGAAGAATTTCCGCTTCAGACACTTTTTATAAGCTCAATTCGACATTAATTCGGAGAAACTACACTCAGGAGTGAACTAGCTAGAATGAAAATTCGTCTGGGATATGTGGCCAACGCCTTACGTTTAGAAAACTGCTCACCCTCGAAAACAATTACCCTTAAACACCTGAACAAGCTGGAAGAGTACAATGACCGGCTCAGCCGATTAAGCACGATCTCCCGACAAAATCTCACCAACACTCTCCGCATCCTCAAGGCAAACTATTTTGACGGGATCGCGGTCTACCGGTTTACCTCAAAATTGATCCCCCTCTGTACTCACCCGCTCTTTGTAGAATGGGACTATATCCGTGCCTTACAGGGTGAGCTTGAGGAGATCGGAGAGTTCGTTCGTGGGCACAACATGCGGGTAAGTCTCCATCCCGACCACTATACGCTCTTAAACAGCCCCCACCCTGAAGTGAAGGCCTCCTCTCTGCGGGATCTGGAATATCATATAAAAATCTTGGAGGCCATGGCTTTGGAGGAGGCCAGATTAGTGCTGCATGTGGGCGGAAAATATCAGGACCGCAAAGCAGCGATTAAGCGGTTTAAAACAGAATATACCGCCCTGCCCTCCAGAATTAAACACCGTCTCACTCTGGAAAATGACGACCGGTCTTTTACCGCTGCGGAAGTGCTTGAAATCTGCACAGAGTTAAAAATCCCCATGGTCTTGGACCTGCATCATCACCGTCTCCTGAATACAGGTGAAGACTTGACCCCTCTTTTACCGGCCATCTTTCGTTCCTGGTCCAAACTTCTTCCTAAGGTTCACATCTCCAGCCCACGTAGAAAGAAAAATCCCCGACATCATGCGGACTATATTGAAGTGGACTCTGTTATTGATTTTTTAAAAGCTACAGAAAAACTAGGACAAGACTTTGATCTGATGGTGGAGGCGAAAAAAAAGGACCTGGCTCTGCTTAAACTGGCAGAAGACTTACGGGCAAAAGGTTACCACCTTCCCACCACCGGAGAGATTCTGCTATAACCTTTTCTAATACATACTCGCCACCCGTTAAAGTAATGCGTGATTTGTCCAAAAAAAAACCGTCCTTGTAAAGGACGGCCTACAACAATGCGCCTACGCCTTAATCATCACCAGCAGCATCTTGAATTTTTCTTCGGCTTGAAGGGCGTGGGGCTCATTCGCGGGCATAATAATCATCTCACCGGCCTGCAAAGAAAAGTGGGTTCCACTAATTGTAATCTCAGCCTTTCCCTCCAATACATAGACGAGAGCGTCATAAGGAGCAGTGTGTTCACTTAAACCTTCGCCTTGAACAAAGGCAAAGACCGTTACTGTCCCGCCTTGCTTTTTGATCAACTCCCTACTAACTACGGCGCCCGCTTGGTAATGGATCTGGCTGTTCGGAATAATCACTTCAGGCACTCTATTTCACCTCCGTTTCTAAAACTATTTACCCTTCCCCTCCCGTAACAGCTCCAACATTTTTTCCGGTTCAGTCACAGGAAGCTGACAGTGAAAATTCCGGCAGACATAGGCGGTGGGCTGTCCATCTACGCTTTGCAGCCCCCTGGCGTAGTCGGCAATCTCTGTAATCGCGGATTTGTCCGCATCAGTAGGGCGAAAAAGCAGAACACGATGGGGAAGAAATTCCCGACGCGCCAGATCCAACATCTCCTGGGTTTCTTTTTTCCCCTGGGGACCAACGATCACCACCTCAAAGGATGGTCCGATTCCAAAGGATAATGCGTTTAGAGTCTGGGTATAGGAGACGGGTGAAGCCATAATAGTCCGAGCAAAGGCTGTGCCGATCTGGTGTCCCCTCTTCTCGTAAAGGGAATTACCGGTCATTCTGCCCAGCCGGAGCAGGTTCAACATGGCGACGGAGTTTCCGGAAGGCACGGCGCCGTCATAGATCTCTTTCTTTCTGACCAATACGTTCTCGGCATAATCCGCGGTCATGAAGAATCCGCCGTTTTCTGCATCCCAAAAATGCTTCAGGAGAATATCCGTTAACTGTAAAGCCGCTTTTAGATATTTTGTCTGAAAAGAGGCTTCGTATAATTCAATCAACGCCCAGGATAAAAAGGCATAATCATCCAAAAAACCTGGGATCGCCGGTTCCCCTCGGCGATATCTATGGAAAAGACCGCCTTGGTCATCACGCATGCGCTCAAGAAAAAAGTCCATCCCTGCTTGAGCCAGGCGCCTGTAGTTTTCCTCCGGGAAAACCTGCGCCGCTTTGGCCAGCGCCGCTAGGAAAAGACCGTTCCAGTCCGTAAGAATTTTATCGTCTTTGTAGGGATGGACACGTTTATCCCGTACTGTAAAAAGCTTCCTTTGGGCCTCCGCCAAGATCCCCTCCGCCTCTTCCCGGTGAAGGCCGAGATCTGCCGCCGCCTCTACCAGACTTCTATTGATATAGAGGATATTTTCACCTGATGAGGTCTCCTCTCCAGACTCTTCCCCACCGTGTTCTGCTTGGTAGTTTCCATTACCCGTGACATTGAAGTAAGCGCCGACCAGCCGAGCCTCGTTAGGAGACAAAACCCTCGTAATCTCTTCTTCCGTCCAGAGATAAAACTTGCCTTCTACTCCTTCACTGTCCGCATCTTCCGCTGAGTAAAAACCCCCCTCCTCGCTCTTCATTTCCTGCTGCGCATAAGTGAAGATCTCTTCCACTGTTCTTTGATAAAAGGCCTTGTTCATCCGGTTAGTACTGGCCTGATAGCCCTCTGTATAGGCCATAGCCAACATGGCTTGGTCATAGAGCATCTTCTCGAAGTGAGGCAGAAACCACCGCCGGTCAGTGGAGTAACGATGAAAACCAAATCCAATCTGGTCATAGATCCCTCCCTTCCGCATGGCTTTGAGGGTCTGTTCCACCATGGCCAAGGCGCTTTGCTCTCCAGACCTTTGCCAGTAACGCAATAAAAAAAGGAGATTGTGGGGGGTGGGAAACTTAGGGGCTGTGCCAAAACCACCATACTGCCGGTCGAAACCTTCGGTCAATTGTTCATAAGCCTCGGAAATTACCCCTGAGTTCAGTTCTGCGCCAGTAGTCTTTTGGGGCGCTTTCCTTAAGTATGTCGTCACCTCTTCAGCGGAATTCTGGATCTGTTCCCGTTGACTCACCCACAGCTCCTGGACTTTCTTGATTAGCTCCATCAAACCGATCCGCCCGAATCTGGCCTCTTTAGGGAAATAGGTTCCGGCAAAAAAGGGCTTTTGCTCCCCAGTCATGAACACAGTCAAAGGCCAGCCGCCCCCGCCGGTCATCATTTGGCAAACCGACATATATATGCCGTCGATATCCGGACGTTCTTCCCGGTCGACTTTGACGGAGATAAAGACGTCATTCATCAACTCCGCTACGTCTCTGTCTTCAAAAGACTCCCTCTCCATCACATGGCACCAGTGACAAGTGCTGTAGCCGATGGAGAGAAAGATCGGCTTGTCCTCGCTTTTTGCTCTAGCAAAGGCCTCCTCACCCCAGGGATACCAGTCTACCGGGTTATGGGCGTGCTGCAATAAATAGGGGCTTTTTTCGTGAATCAGTCTGTTGGCAGTCTTTGTTTGCATGGTTCTCCCTTCTTACTATCATGCTTTTCTGTAATAAACACACTGTTCATAGAATACCCTACGGCATCTTCCTCTAACCTGACCCTCAATTTACTTGATCAAAAAGGATCATTCTTCGTTTCCAGAAAATTCCGATACCTTCATGCATCGAAAGGCCCTGGAGGTTTTCTCCAGGGCCGTAAGTGTCTGGACCTATCTTCTTATCCCTAAACATTAGTCATGCTTGGTTCGTTACAGGTCCACTTCAGGCGTATGGTGGCATACTTGCTTAATAATTGAAACTACCCAATATTAGAAGAATCAGGATTAAGAACAAGAGATAGGGATAATAATCATCACCGAATAGTCCCCCAAATAGAGCCTGGACTGGATTTTTAGCCATCGAATTCACCTCCATAGCCGCAGGTAACCGGGTATCATTTTCCCACCATTACTTAAAATGGGTTTCTTTTTAGCAAACAGTATTGAAGCTACCCAAAACGAGTAGAATTAGGATTAAAAAGAGTATGAAAGGATAAAAATCCCCCCATCCTCCACATCCTCCCCCTGTACCGATTGTTCCCATTATCCATTCTCCTCTCTACAGGATTGTATATATTTATCTGTATACCCTGTAATACAATATGTTTTTCCAGACGCTATGTTACCGGGATTATCTCATTATTTATTTATCTTCTTCATGAAAATCGTTTCCAAGGCGAAAATAAATCGTCCTTGCCTCCGGATTCCGACTTTGATAAAATCATTAATCGTGGAAAGGATTCGTCTTGACACGAACACCAGTTTGCTGTAGTCTATTCTTGTTAATGCAGAAAACACTCTGTTATAAGTAAACAATACATACAACATCTACAACTATTGTTTAACTCTATTTTCCCTGATATACTCGGAGCATACACATGAGGGGCAAATAGGGTTCCATACTGACGGATGGCGGGCAAGAAAATTAAATATGACTCGGTCCTACTCCCGCTTAATTAGCGCACATAGTTAATATAGGTTATAGGTATTGATCATAAATAAAGGTGGTATCTGAAGTGGCAAGCGGAAAAAAGGGAACAAATTATGATAATACCAGTATCTCAGCGTTGAAAGGCGCCGACCGGGTACGGCTGCGTCCCGGGGTGATCTTTGGTTCGGACGGAATAGAAGGTTGTCAACACTCCTTCTTCGAAATCCTCTCCAACTCAATTGACGAAGCCCGGGAGGGTTACGGAGATACGATCGAGGTGATCAGACACTCCGATCAATCCATCACCGTGATAGACCACGGTCGCGGCATTCCTCTGGACTACAACGAAAAAGAAAAAAGATATAATTGGGAACTGGTTTTTTGTGAACTATACGCCGGAGGCAAATACCAAAATAATACCGGTCTAAACTACGAGTTCAGTCTGGGCCTGAACGGTCTGGGCAGTTGTGCCACTCAGTACAGCTCAGAATATATGGACGTCACTGTCGATCGGGACGGTTACCGATATGAGCTGCACTTTAAAAAAGGGGAAAAGGTTGGGGAACTCCAAAAAGAAAAATATGGATATGAACAAACCGGAACCACAATCACCTGGCGGCCGGATCTTGAGGTCTTTACAGAGATCGATATCCCCCTAAGTTATTACCAAGATGTCCTGCGCAAGCAGGCTGTGGTCAACGCCGGGGTGACTTTTAAACTGTTGGATGAAGTCTCCGGTGAGACTTATTCTTATTTCTATCAAAACGGAATCATTGATTATATTCAAGAGATCAGCGGAGACCAGGGGTTTACAGAAATCCAACACTTTGAAAGCTCCGCCCGGGGACGCGACCGGGGTGACAAACCGGAGTACAAGGTGAAAATAGAGATCGCCTTTTGTTTCAATAATCACCTTAATCTACTGGAATACTATCATAACTCCAGTTTCCTAGAGCATGGAGGCGCTCCGGACCGGGCGGTAAAAAACGCCTTCGTCTATGTGATTGACAAATTCCTGAGAGCACAAGGAATGTATAACAAAGACGAATCCAGGATCACTTTTACGGATATTCAGGATAGTTTGATTCTTGTAACAAACTCCTTCTCCACCATGACAAGTTATGAAAATCAAACCAAAAAGGCCATTACCAACCGGTTTATTCAACAAGCGATGACCAATTTCCTCAAAGAACAGTTGGAAATCTACTTCATCGAAAACAAGCCGGAAAGCGACCAAGCGCTGGAACAAATCCTGGTCAATAAACGCAGCAGGGAGACGGCGGAAAGAACCAGGATCAATATAAAAAAGAAACTCAGCAATAATGTTGACCTCTCCAACCGGGTCAAGAAGTTTGTAGACTGCCGAACCAAGGACGTTAAACGCCGGGAGTTGTATATTGTCGAGGGAGACTCGGCCTTAGGTTCATGTAAACTGGGCAGAGACGCGGAGTTTCAAGGGATCATGCCGGTGCGGGGTAAGATCCTGAACTGTCTGAAGGCGGAGTATGACGGGATTTTTAAGAACGAGATCATCGTAGATCTCTTAAAGGTCTTAGGGTGTGGAGTAGAGATCAAATCTAAACACAATAAAGACCTGAACACCTTCGACCTAACTAATCTCCGCTGGGATAAAGTAATTATCTGCACCGACGCTGATGTGGACGGTTTTCAGATCCGCACCCTTATCCTGGCTATGCTCTATCGTTTGGTTCCCACTTTGATCCGGGTCGGAAAGGTTTATATCGCCGAGACCCCGCTCTTTGAGATTACCACGAAAGATCAGACTTTCTTTGCCTATGACGAAGGGGAGAAGACCAAGATTCTGTCGACGCTCAACTCTAAATACACTATTCAACGCTCCAAGGGTCTAGGAGAAAACGAGCCGGAGATGATGTGGCAGACCACAATGAACCCGGCCACCCGCAGACTGATTAAGGTCATGCCGGATGAAACGGAAAAAACCGAAGAATATTTCGACCTCTTGCTCGGGGAAAACCTAGCGGGCAGGAAAGAATTTATTGCGGTAAACGGTTATAAGTATTTAGATCAGATTGATGTGATCTAAGGAGGATCATCTATGGCGCGTGAAAATTCAATTGAACAAAAAATCGTTGACACACTGGAACAAAATTATATGCCTTATGCCATGAGTGTCATCGTCTCCCGAGCGATCCCGGAGATCGACGGGTTTAAGCCCTCCCACCGCAAACTCCTTTATACAATGTATAAAATGGGATTATTGAC
>Ga0079223_10003406_pt1 | contig 10024 bp, 6 predicted proteins | sample Stecom2011_FD_75072 | JGI IMG/M metagenome (GOLD analysis project Ga0079223, IMG submission 75072) | Agricultural soil microbial communities from Utah to study Nitrogen management - Steer compost 2011 | ecosystem: Environmental > Terrestrial > Soil > Agricultural land | place: USA: Utah...
CGTCGCCATAATTATGGGCCACAATTATATAGTCGAGTTCTTCTCTGTCAATTCCTGCATTTTTAATAGCGTTTTCTGCAGCAAAGAATGCCATGTCTGAAGTGGTTAAGTCTTTAGGTAGATATCGACGTTCAGCGATTCCTGTAATGGCTTTAAACTTCTTTATTATAGTTTCATTTTCTTGACCAAACGGTGTGCCATCACTGTTAAAAAAATTATGCTCCCCAAAGGCCTCGTTTTTTGCAATCTCGGAAGGGATGTAACTGCCTATGCCTGTTATCTTTACATTCATAAATTGAGGTTTTTAACAAAAATACAGAAAATTGAGTAATAAACTACTTGAATAATGAGCTTCAAGGCTTAATGATTAAAACTTATAAGGTAGTTTTAATTTGTAATGTAACTGCAATTTTGCCTGAAGTATCTACTTAAAACTCAAACTGCCCTTTTGCAAAAGGGCAGTTTGTTGTTTTTATGCTTCCATATAACTTTCTATTGGGTCGCAGGTGCAAATAAGATTTCTGTCACCAAAGGCATCATCAACTCTTCTCACTGAAGGCCAAAATTTATTGTCAGCTATATATTCCATCGGGAAAGCTGCTTCTTGGCGAGTGTAAGGATAATCCCACTCATTTGCTGTTAGCATTTGGAGCGTATGTGGTGAATTCTTTAAGACGTTGTTAGGCTCATCCTTGCTCACAGATTCAATTTCTTTTCGAATGGATATCATAGCATCACAAAATTGATCTAAAGCCGTTTTGCTTTCACTTTCGGTAGGCTCTATCATTAGTGTTCCAGCGATTGGGAATGAAACCGTAGGCGCATGGAATCCGTAGTCCATAAGTCGTTTGGCAATATCTGTAACTTCAATACCTTTTTCTTTAAAAGGTCTACAGTCAACAATCATTTCGTGAGCAGCACGGCCTCTTTCTCCTGCGTATAAAACATCGTAATGGCCGTTGAGCCTCTCTTTGATGTAGTTTGCATTAAGGATTGCTGTTTGAGTAGCTTTCTTTAATCCATTTACTCCTAACATGCAGATATATGCATAGCTAATTAAGCACACCAAAGAACTTCCAAATGGAGCAGAAGATATAGCGCTTATCGCTTTCTCACCTCCTGTTTGAATAATTGGGTTTGAAGGCAGGAACGGTGCAAGTTGCTTGGCTACACAGATTGGTCCAACACCTGGGCCTCCACCACCGTGTGGAATTGCAAAAGTTTTGTGAAGGTTTAGATGGCATACGTCGGCACCAATAGCTCCAGGATTAGTCAATCCTACCTGAGCATTCATGTTGGCTCCGTCCATATAAACTTGCCCTCCGTTTTCGTGAATAATACTTGTGATTTCGCGAATAGCCGATTCATACACTCCGTGTGTGGATGGATATGTAACCATCAAACTAGATAGGTTATCCTTGTGTTTTATTGCTTTTTCACGCAGGTCTTCAACATCGATATTACCTTTGTCGGTAGACTTCACAACAACAACTTTCATTCCAGCCATAACTGCACTCGCCGGATTGGTTCCGTGAGCAGAAGCTGGTATTAAACAAATATTTCTGTGCGACTCGCCCCGAGACTCGTGATATGCTCTAATAACCATCAGGCCGGCAAATTCACCTTGAGCTCCACTATTAGGTTGTAAAGAAGTTGCAGCAAAACCAGTGATTTCTGTTAGCTGTTTTTCAAGCCTTTTCAACACAGTTTGATATCCTTCTGCTTGTTCAACAGGAACAAATGGATGTACATTCCCCCATTGTGGGTCGCTTAATGGAAGCATTTCCGCAGCGGCATTTAATTTCATCGTGCAAGACCCTAAAGAAATCATTGAGTGGTTCAATGAAAGATCCTTTCGCTCTAGCCTTTTGATATAACGCATCATTTCAGTTTCGCTATGATACGTATTGAAAACTTCCTGCTGAAGGAACTCAGACTTACGAGCAACTTCTTGAGGAATCTTAGTGTCTTTTTCTAATTCAGATATTTTCTTGAAGTCTTTTTTTACTGCTTCAGAGAATATCGCAAGTATTTTATTTAGATCTTTTATGGTTGTAGTTTCATTTAAAGAAATAGAAACCGTTTCATGATCAGGATAGTAGAAGTTTATTTCTTTTGCCTCTGCTAAAAATTTGATTTTTGTAGCATCGGTTTTAATTTCAATGGTGTCGAAATAGGTTTTGTTTTGATCTTCAAACCCAAGTTCTTCTAATGCACTAGCTAAGGTAACTGCACTTGTGTGAACTTTGTTGGCTATATATTTTAGTCCTTCTGGCCCGTGATATACAGCATACATTCCAGCCATTACAGCTAATAGAACTTGAGCGGTACAAATATTAGAAGTAGCTCTATCTCTTTTAATGTGCTGTTCACGAGTTTGTAGAGCCATTCTTAAGGCTTGATTTCCATCTACATCTTTAGATACACCAATGATACGTCCAGGAATGCTTCGCTTATATTCGTCTTTTGTTGCAAAATATGCAGCATGGGGACCTCCATAACCTAAAGGAATCCCAAAACGCTGAGTAGTTCCAACAACAACGTCCACACCTAAACTACCTGGAGACTCTAACATTACTAAACTCAAAATATCGGCAGCTACAGCTACTTTAATTTGAGCGTCATTCGCTTTTTGAATAAAGTCTTTGTAATTGTGAACTTTTCCAGTTTTTCCAGGATACTGAAGTATGGCTCCAAAGAAGCCTTCAGAAAAGTCGAAGTCTTCATGATTGCCAACCACTAATTCGATATCTATTGGCTCAGAACGTGTTTGAAGTAAAGCAAGCGTTTGTGGAAGGATTTCTTCTGAAACAAAAAACTTGTTTGCGTTGCTTTTCTTTTTATCTCTTTCGCGAACTGCGAAAAGAAGTGACATAGCTTCAGCTGCAGCAGTAGACTCATCAAGAAGTGATGCATTTGCAATCTCCATTCCAGTAAGGTCTGTGATTACTGTTTGGAAGTTTAGAAGTGCTTCAAGTCTTCCCTGAGCAATCTCAGCCTGATATGGTGTGTAGGCAGTATACCAACCTGGGTTTTCTAAGATGTTTCTTTGAATAACAGGTGGCAAAATCGATTGGTGATACCCCAACCCGATGTAGGTTTTAAAAACTTTGTTCTTAGCAGATAGGTCTGTAATGTGCTCTAAATACTCCTGCTCACTCATAGCCGTATCTAAGTTCAATGCCTTTTTCAAAAGGATATCATCAGGAACGGTTTCGTAAATAAGTTGGTCTATAGACGATGCGCCAACGGTTTCAAGCATTTGGGGAAGGTCTTTTTCCCTTGGGCCAATGTGCCGTAAAGCAAAAGAATCTGTATTCATTATTCGAGATTGAAATTAAGGTGGCAAATTTACAATTTTTAACCCAAATCTGTTAGTGTTTCATACAGCGATAAACATTAATTTTCTATATTGAGAAAAGATATGTTTTACTTAGGTTTTTATTGATGAAATGAATCTTGCACACCGCATATTTGCTTTTTATATAAACAGTAGCATTCATGTTGCAGTGTCGGTTGTGGCAATGACCTATATTACCGTTTTGGAGTATAGTCTGCCAAATCAATGGGAGCTTCTCGCGTTTGTGTTTTTAGCTACTATAACAGGATATAACTTTGTTAAATACTCCAAGATAGCTGGACTTCATCATAGAAATTTAACCCATTCCTTAAAAGCTATTCAGATTTTCTCTGCTATTTGCTTTCTGTTTTTTATATATCTCGGGTTTCAGCTTCCTTTAAGTGTGCTTTTAATTATAGCTTGTTTAGGTTTGTCTACATTTCTTTATGCAATTCCTTTTCTAAAACATAGAAACCTCAGAAGCTTATCGGGAGTTAAAGTTTTTATTGTTGCTCTCGTTTGGGCAGGCATGACAGTGCTTGTACCAATAAACAATTCAAAACTTCCTCTTTCAGTTGATGTGTTACTCACTTTTTTCCAGAGGATACTAATTGTCGTGGTGCTTATATTTCCCTTTGAAATAAGAGACATACATTATGACGATGCCCAGCTTAAAACTTTGCCGCAACAAATAGGGGTTTTGAATACTAAAATTTTAGGTGAAGTAATAATAATACTATGCTTGGTTTTGGAGTATTTCAAAGAAGTTAATGAAATGGCATACGTAACGAGCACTCTTATTTTTACTGTTTTATTAGGAGCTGTATTGATTGCTTCAAAAACTCATCAGTCACGTTATTATTCTTCCTTTTGGGTTGAAAGTTTGCCTGTGTTGTGGCTAATACTCTACATGTTTTTTGAGTTGATTTAAGAATCGTGTTGATTCTTTATTTCTTCGGCCAACCTGTTTTTTAGAAGTTTTTTTTCTTCATTTGTGAAGGTTTTTATATTAGCAGTTTTCAGCTCTTTGGTTAACCTCTCATTGCGCTTTGAGTAATTTCGACATAAATTACATAGCAATAGATGGAGTTTCATCTTGATCTTATCAAAGAAACCTATTTCCTCATACTGATGTTTATCACATATATGCGCGGTTTCGCTACATTTAGAAAATAACTTCATATAAATACTTTAGTTGATCCAATTTTTTTCCATGCATTCCATCATTGCTTTTCGAGCTCGATGGATTATAACCCAAAGATTAGACGGAGTGATATTATATTCTTTACAAATAGTTTCTGTATCATATTCTTCAATGGTTTTTAGCTTGAAAATTTCAGCTTGTTTTTCTGGAAGTTGATCAATACACTCCAAAATGGCTAAACGGAGCTCTTCATTTTCGAGTGAATCTTCTGCAGTTCGGTCAAAAGGATCAGCCGCGTTTTCCTCTAACCAATCACCCTCAGCATCTGGATCGCGATAGGAAATTGATACTTCAGCTTTCCCTTTGTTAGAATTGCTGTATCGATAGTGGTCAATTATTTTTCGTTTTAAAATTGAAACTAACCATGTGCGTTCGGTTGCTTTTCCCTGAAAGTTATCTTTTGCACGGAGAGCAGCCAAAAAAGTTTCAGAAACAATCTCTTGAGCAACAATATGGTCGTTTACTCTCACAATTGTATAATTGTAAAGATAATCTGCATAGTTGTCAACCCATTTGTCGGGATTTAATACTTCTGAACTCATATATAATTTTCGACTCATCAAAAATAGTGAAGATTCTATGAATTATGTACTTAGATTCTGTCTCATTTGAATGGGGTCATTAATTTGTTGTAATTAAAAACGCTATCTTTTGAGCTGTTATTTATACTTAAATTTTATTTTTACAGAACAAACCTTATATCAATGTCAATGAAAAAACTTACTCTAAGTGTCTTTGCAATCCTTTTGTTTTCGATTAATGCTTTTGCACAAGACAGAACAACATTTTATGCTACCATGGATGTGGATAATGCCGAAGTGTTTAAATCTCTTTATCCAGATGAAATACAAATATTAGATAGCAACAATAAACGCTCAGCGGTTTTAATGTCAGAATCTGTTGCTAATAGAATTCGAGAAAATGTTAACGGACATGGATCGGGATATATTTTTAGAGATTCAGAAGAAAGCGCACGAGCAATGCTAAACACCCCCGCACGTAGAACAACTACTATAGATTATAGCATTACTGAAGAAGCTTTTGTTAGAGAGTGTTTGGATATTGTTAATGGAGATAATATTGAGGCAGATATATTGGAGCTTCAAGCTTATGGAACAAGATATCACACTAAGCCACAAGCTCTACAAGCTGTTTTAAATCAACAAGCAAAATGGGATGCTATGATTGCCGCCTCTGGAAGAACTGACGTTCATACTCGAATTTATGAACACGTAAATACGCCAATGCCCTCAGTTATTTTAACTTTTGACGGAGCCAATACTCCAGACGAATTTGTGATAATTGGCGGACACATAGACTCTACCTCTTGGAGATCTGATGATGCTCCAGGCGCAGATGATAATGCTTCAGGAATAGCTTCTTTAAACGAAATAGCTAGAGTGCTTCTTGAGAAAGGATTTGTGCCTAATAGATCTATTGAAGTAATGGCGTTTGCTGCTGAAGAAATAGGCTTAGTGGGGTCTTCCGAAATAGCACAAGCTTATGCCAACAATGGTGTTAACGTTGCTGGATATGTGCAATTTGATATGACTGGCTATAAAGGTTCTAGCGAAGATATTTACCTGATGGATGATTGGTATACTAGCGATTCATTAAACAACTTCTTGGTTTCACTGATGGATTTCTACAACAGTTCTGGAGCACATATATTTACTTATGGATTTAGTGAATGTGGTTATGGATGCTCAGACCATGCTAGTTGGGCAGATAATGGATATGATGCATCTATGCCATTTGAAGCAGCTATGGGAGATGATAATCCAAACATACACACACCTAATGATAAGTATTCGTTTTTTGATACTCCAGATCATGCGGTTAAGTTTACAAAACTCGGATTGCAGTTTTTGATCGAAGCAGCAAAGCCACAAGTCCTTAGTGTTGATGATTATTCAGAAGCTAATATGTTTGTTTTTGTGAAAAATAAAATACTTACATACAAGATGAATTCTGATTTCTCAACAGTTAAAGAAATTGAAATATTTAATATAGCTGGTCAAAAAGTTACTTCAGAACAAGTAAATAATAAGGATGGAAGCATAAACCTTGAAGAATATTCAACAGGCTTTTATATTGCACAATTTACCCTAGAGGCAGGATATAGGATTAGTAAGAAATTCATTTTAAGATAGAGTAAATTCAAGGTTTAATAACATTAATGAAATAAAACGATATTTACTACTGTAAATAATTAAAGTCGTTTCAATTTGAGACGGCTTTGTCATTTAGATAGCTCTCGTCCTTGCGTAATAAAAGTGTAGAAAACGAGAAGTGTTTTTCAAAGATTAAACACTTAAATGCCCAATTCTAAGTCAAACCTACCAAATACTTCTAAATCTATGCCGAATTCTGAGTGGCTATTGTGGTAAGGAAGACCCCACCGTATATTTGACAATAGATATTCGGTTTGAGGTTTTAATACTGAAAAACCACTTTTTTAAAACCCCATTAAAAAACAAAATAGATGAAAACAAAAACCAGAAAATTAATTATAGCAGGGAAGATGCTAATGCTCTTCATGTTTGTGGGAGGTGTATTAGCTTCTTGTAGCAAAGATAAAAATGAAGATGCTGGCGTCAGTAGAGCAGATTTTGAACGCAATTATTTTGGCGTTGAAGGTGGTGACTTCCAAGGTCGACCATTGCCAGGTTCAAACTCTTCGTCATTAGAAATTCTAAATATCTCAGGAAACCCAACAGTTTTAGCTGGCGGGAGTAATCCAATTAATGTAGTTGCTAATGACAATGCCCGAGAAGTGATTGTAGGAGTTGAAGATAGAGATGGGTACTTTACTATTCCTTTGGTTCAAGGTAGAGATGGAGAAAGTCGTGGAGGAATGAGTGATTCTATGATTGCAAATTTACAATTAATGATTGGCTTGGAAGCAAGTGATAGTTTTATTATTGCTTTCGCTGCTGGTGATGGCCAGGGTAACTTTAGTGAGTACCAATATCTTCCTGTGAATATTATGGATTCTGGAATTGGATTGTTGAAAGTAACTCTCACATGGGATCAAGAGAATGATGTAGACCTTCATTTAATTGAACCTAATGGAGAAGAGATTTACTACGGAAACTCAACATCTTTAAACGGAGGTAACTTAGATATTGACAGTAACGCAGCTTGTGGAATTGACAATATTAATAATGAAAATATTTTCTATGAAGACGATGAAAACGTAACTATCGAATATGGAGAATATGAAGTGTTAGTGGATCTTTGGTCAAACTGTGATGTTTCTGCAAACACAGGATATACAGTTAGAGTTTATTATGGAGATGAGGAAATTACTCCAACGCAAGGGGTTAACCCACACGTAGGAGTGCTAACACCTGAAGATGAAAGTCATAATAGTAGTCCAATTTCTGTAATGAAGTTCACTATAGATGGACCGCCATCAAATAGAGGTGTAGGTAATCGTACATTCGAATCTATTCCAAAGGTGTTCAAATTTAACCACGATAAAAACAACAAAGTTTTTCAAGAATTTAGCCAAGTAAAAGAGTAACCTAACTAACCGCTCTTTTCTAAAAAAGCCGTCTCATTCCTGAGGCGGTTTTTTTTCATGGTGATTATAAATTTATGAAATATTTTTTCACTGAAGTTATTACTACTATACGATATAAACTCGATGACTTCTTTAAAAATGCTTTGAAAAAGTTCTTGAAAAGTTTACGGTAATATAACCTGCCTTTTTATTCAAATTAGTGCCCAAAGCAACATATCATATCTTTTGTTTCTTTAAGTTTTTAAAACAAAATTTACAGTGCTTTATATTTTTCGATAGCTATCAGGATGATTCTTGGTCCTATTGACTAAAGTGGTTTTTACCCTTTCTCTGTCGGTATGTAATGAATAGCTATATTAGTCCCGCACGCTTTAACAAAGCTTCAGGGTCTGGCTTCTGTCCGCGGAATTTAATATATAATTCCATTGGATCCACTGTTCCTCCTTGTGAAAGCACGAATGTTTTAAACTTATCTGCCACTTTTTTGCTGAATATTCCTTCTTGTTGGAAATATGCAAAGGCATCTGCATCTAATACTTCCGCCCATTTGTAACTGTAATATCCGGCAGAATAACCTCCTTGGAAAATATGTGAAAACGAGGTGCTCATACAGTTTTTTTTTACGTCTGGATATAGTTGAGTGTCATTAAATGCAGCAGTTTCAAACGCTTTTACGTCGTTAATTCCAGTTGGGTCTTGGCCGTGCCATGCCATATCTAGCATTCCAAAACTCAATTGGCGAAGTGTTGCTATTCCTTCAAGAAAAGTAGCCGATTCTTTTATTTTTTCAACATATTCCATCGGGATTACTTCTCCGGTTTTGTAATGGGTAGCAAAGAGTTCTAAAGTCTCTTTTTCGTAGCACCAATTCTCTAAAATCTGACTTGGTAATTCCACGAAATCCCAGTAAACACTAGTCCCAGATAGGCTAGGGTATTGGGTATTTGCAAGCATACCGTGTAATGCGTGACCAAACTCGTGGAAGAGTGTGGTTACTTCATTAAATGTAAGAAGTGAAGGTTTACTGGCTGTAGGTTTGGTGAAATTACAAACGTTAGAAACATGAGGTCTATCGTTTTTACCGTTTTTTATTTGCTGAGGTTTATAGGAAGTCATCCAAGCTCCATTTCGCTTCCCTGCTCGGGGATGGAAGTCTGCATAAAATAGAGAAACTAATTGTCCTTCATCATCTTTTACTTCATAGGTTTTTACATCAGGATGATATTTGTCTATGTTATATACTTCTTCAAAGTGTAGTCCGAAAAGTTTTTGTGCAACATTAAAAACGCCATTTATTACATTTTTTAATTCGAAGTATGGTTTTAGCTTTTCATCGTCAAGGTTGAAAAGTTTTTGCTTTAACTTTTCAGAATAATAAGCGGCATCCCATTTTTCTAAGTGGTCTATTCCATCTAGTTCTTTTGCGAAAGCGGTTAACTTTTCAAATTCATTTTTGGCAGCAGGTTTCGCCTTTTCGAGCAATTCTCCTAAAAATGACTTTACCTTTTCAGGAGTTTCGGCCATTCGTTCTTCAAGAACAAAATGTGCGTGACTTTTATAACCTAGTAAATTTGCTCTTTGATGACGTAATAGTACGATCTGAAGTACATTTTGCTGATTGTCAAATTCGTCATTGTTAAACCCTTTTGCACCAAATGCGATTGCCATTTTTTTGCGTAATTCACGATTGTCGGCATAGGTTAAAAATGGAATATAGCTAGGGTAGTCTAACGTGAAAACCCAACCTTTTTTTCCTTTTTCTTCTGCAGTTTGAGAAGCAGCTTCAATTACGCCTTCTGGCAGTCCACTTAAGTCCTTTTCATCAGTAATATGAAGTTCAAACTTGTTGGTTTCTGCTAATACATTTTCTCCAAAAGTTAGTTTTAGCTTAGCGAGCTCGGTGTCTATTTTTCTAAGTTCTTTTTTCTTTTCTTCTGATAGATTGGCGCCA
>Ga0079223_10003407_pt1 | contig 10024 bp, 6 predicted proteins | sample Stecom2011_FD_75072 | JGI IMG/M metagenome (GOLD analysis project Ga0079223, IMG submission 75072) | Agricultural soil microbial communities from Utah to study Nitrogen management - Steer compost 2011 | ecosystem: Environmental > Terrestrial > Soil > Agricultural land | place: USA: Utah...
ATAAATTTTCACGTTTGAAATTGAACATACATTAAACCGCCCACTACGGAACCGTACGGTGTGGTGGTGTGAGAGGGATGAAATAAGTAATAATAAAATTATTTATTTCTCTCTACTCGATTAAAGCACTTGACAAATAATTCATTTGTAGTATAATTTAATTAGCACTCATAGTGGGTGAGTGCTAACGGAGGTAGAAAAAAATTATGCAAATGCCAATTGATTATAGTAAAGATAAAGATATATTAAAAAAGTTTGGACGTGATGTTACTAAGGATGTTAAAGAAGGTAATATTGATCCGATAATTGGTAGAGATGAAGAAATAAGAAAAATCATTCAAGTTTTAGCACGGAAGACAAAAAACAATGTTGTTTTAATTGGTGAGCCAGGAGTTGGTAAAACTGCTATTTTAGAAGGTTTGGCGATTAGAGTTGTTAAAGATGATGTGCCAACAAGTTTAAAAGGTAAAATGATTTATGAACTTGATATGGGTGCATTGGTTGCTGGTGCTAAGTTTCGTGGTGAGTTTGAAGAAAGATTAAAGGCAGTTTTAAATAAGATCAAAGAAAGTGATGGCCAGATTATCCTCTTTATTGATGAAATTCATTTAATTGTTGGTGCGGGTAAAGCTGATGGAGCAATGGATGCTGGGAATTTATTAAAGCCAATGCTTGCTCGTGGTGAATTAAATTGTATTGGGGCAACGACTTTAAATGAATATAGAATGTATATTGAAAAAGATCGCGCTTTAGAAAGAAGATTTCAAAAAGTATTAGTTACTGAACCGACAGTTGAAGATACGATTAGCATCTTAAGAGGTTTAAAAGAAAGATATGAAGCTCATCATGGGGTAAGAATTACTGATAATGCCTTAGTAAATGCTGCTGTATTATCTAATCGTTATATAACCGATAGATTTTTACCGGATAAAGCAATTGATTTAATTGATGAAGCATGTTCATCAATTAGAGTTGAAATTGATTCAATGCCGTCAGAACTCGATGAAGCTATGCGGAAAATAACGCAGTTAGAGATTGAAAAAACGGCATTGTCAAAAGAAGATGATTTATTTAGTAAGAAACGTTTAGAAAACTTGAAAAAAGAATTAGAAGAATTAAAGACTGAAGAAGCAAGTCTTAAGAAAAAATGGGAACAAGAAAAGGAATTAATCGATACCCTAAAAATGTTTAAAGCAGAGTTAAAGGACAGAAAATTTGAGTTAGATAATGCTTTAAGTGAAGGTGATTATAATCGCGCTAGTGAGTTAAAATATAGTATTGTACCTGATTTAGAAACACGAATTCAAGAAATTGAAAAAACTGAGAGAAAAGATGCAATTATTTCTGAAGTTGTAACTGAAGAAGTTGTTTCTAGAATCATATCAAAAAACACAAATATTCCTATTTCGAAGATTATGAAAGGTGATCGTGAGAAAGTACTAGGCTTAAAAGATTACTTGGAACGCCGAGTTATTGGCCAAGATGAAGCTATCACTTTAGTTAGTGATGCTATTTTAAGACAGAGAGCTGGAATTAAAGATGAAAGCAAACCGATTGGAAGCTTTTTATTCTTAGGACCTACGGGAGTCGGAAAAACGGAAGTTGCAAGAAGTTTAGCTGATGCTTTATTTGATAGTGATAATCATATTGTAAGAATGGATATGAGTGAATATATGGAGCGCCACAATGTCAGTCGTTTAATTGGAGCACCTCCAGGATATATTGGCTATGAAGAAGGTGGCCAATTAACAGAAAAGGTTAGACGTAGTCCATATTCAATTGTATTATTTGATGAAATAGAGAAAGCTCATCCGGACGTGTTTAATTTATTATTACAAATTCTTGATGAAGGAAGGCTTACTGATTCGCAAGGAAGAACTATCGACTTTAAAAACACGATTATTATTTTAACTTCTAACTTAGGAAGTGAGTATTTATTAAATAAAGAAGGTCATCATAAAGTAGAAGATTTATTAAAAGCACATTTTAGACCAGAGTTTTTGAATAGATTAGATGAAATTGTGTATTTCAATCCACTTGATAAAGATACACAATATGAAATTGTTGGTAAAATGCTTAATCAACTATATGCAAGATTACTTAAAGATGGATATGAAATAAAGTTTAGTGATCGCGTGAAGGATTATATATTAGAAAATAGCTTTTCCCATGAATATGGTGCAAGACCACTGAGAAGATTTATTGAAAAGCATATCGAAACGGCGATCGCAAAAGCAATATTAAAAGGCGATATCGATATTCATTATGAGTTTTTATTAACATATGAAGATGACGCTTTGAAACTTGAAAAAATAGGCCCAAGAGCAAAAACATCGCAATAAAAGGATGTTTTACTATTAAATTAAGAAAACTCCCAAAAATGGGAGTTTAAATTTTATATAATGGTGCTCCCACGAAGAATCGAACTTCGATTTCAGCATTACCATTGCTGCGGTCTACCGTTGACCTATGAGAGCAAGTTATATATATTATACACTAAAATATAAAAAAAACAAATAGTATTTTTTTACTTAATGCTGTATAATACATACTAGGAGGGGTTATTATTTTGAAAGATATCGATATTATTAGAAATAGCAAAATGTTGCCGATAAAAGACCTTGCAGCAAAGTCAGGATTAAAGATGAGTGAACTATCTTTATATGGTAACTATATGGCAAAGATTAGTTTGGATGCCTTAAAAAGAAGGCAAGCGAAAAAGGATGGTAAATTAATTTTAGTATCCGCAATTAATCCAACACCTGCCGGTGAGGGTAAATCAACAACAACAATAGGTTTAGTTGATGCAATGAATAAACTAGGAAAAAAATGTGTTGGTGCAATTAGGGAACCGTCTATGGGCTTTGTTTTTGGCGTTAAAGGTGGTGCTGCTGGTGGCGGCTATGCGCAAGTAAATCCAATGGAAAAGTTGAATTTACACTTTACTGGTGATTTTCATGCAATAACTACGGCTAATAATTTAGTATCGGCTGCTATTGATAATCATATCTATCATGGAAATAGTCTTAATATAGATGAGAATAATATTGTTTGGAAAAGATGTTTAGACTTAAATGACCGGGCTTTAAGAAAAGTTGAAGTTGGTTTAAGTAGCAAGAAAGAAGCAAATCGTTATGATTATTTTAATATTACTGCTGCTAGTGAAATTATGGCAATTCTTTGCCTAGCAAATTCAATACAGGATTTAAAAAATCGATTAGATAACTCATTAATTGCTTATTCGAAGGATGTAAAGCCGCTTTATATAAAGGACCTAGAAATTACCGGATCGCTGATGGTAATTTTAAATGATGCAATAAAACCAAATATTGTACAAACATTAGAAAATAATTTAATGTTAGTTCATGGCGGCCCCTTTGCAAATATCGCTCATGGATGTAATTCGCTTTTTGCAACTAAACTTGGGCTGAAAGTAAGTGATTATTTGATTACTGAAGCAGGCTTTGGCGCTGATTTAGGTGCGGAAAAATTTTTAAATATAAAATGCCAAGAAGGTAATTTAAAGCCAAATTTGGTTATTTTAGTGGCAACAATTAGAGCTTTAAAATATCATGGTGGCGTTAAATTAGGAAAATTAGAAGATGAAAATATATCGGCATTAAAAAAAGGTGTTGAAAATTTAGAAAAGCATATCGAAACAATTAAGCTATTTAACATAAATTGTGTTGTAACAATTAATAAATTTGCCTCAGATACTATAGATGAGATAAACTTTCTAAGAAAATGGGCAAAAGAAAATAATGTTAAGATAAGTTTAAGTGAAGTTTATGAAAAAGGTGGCACAGGTGGATTGGAATTGGCTCAGCAAGTTATTGAAAATGTTGGTAAAAATCCATATGAACCTTTATATAATTTAGAAGACACATTAGTTGAAAAAATTGGTAAAATCGCATACAATATATATGGGGCTACCTCGATAAATTATGATAACGATACTTATGAAAAGCTGCAATATTTAGATAAAAACGGATATCGAAACTTTTATATTTGTATGGCTAAAACACCTAATTCACTTACTGATGATGCAAAGGTTTTAGGTAGACCAAAGGATTTTGCAATAAATATTCGTGAAATTAGGATATCGACGGGTAGTAAGTTTATTATTTGTTTGACTGGTAAAGTTATGACGATGCCAGGATTATCAAAAAAACCGCAAGCTACAGTTATCAATCTTGATGAAGATGGTAATATAACGGGGTTAATGTAAGGAGTAAGAAATGATTTTAGATGGAAAAAAGGTTAGTAAGTTAATTCGTGAAAAGGTTGCAAAAGAAGTTGCAAAGATTAACGATAAGCTAAAACTATTAGTTATTTTAGTTGGTAGTAATGATGCAAGTAAACTATATATAAGATATAAAGAAAAAGCATGTAAAGAAGTTGGAATTGATACAGAAACATTAAGATTAAGTGAAGATACTAGTGAAGAAGAATTACTTGAAATTATTAAAAAGGCAAATAATGATATCACTACTCATGCAATTTTAGTGCAATTGCCACTTCCGAAGCATATCAATTCACAAAGAATAATAAAGGCTATTGATCCAAATAAAGATGTTGATGGCTTAACTATGGTAAACCAAGCTAAATTATTTAATAATGTTAAGGGGATTATTCCTGCTACTCCGAAGGGTGTAATTAGTATTTTAAATCATCATAATATTAATTTAGAGGGATTAGATGCCTTAGTTGTTGGTAGAAGTAATTTAGTAGGAAAGCCACTTTCGATGCTATTGGTTAATGAAAATGCCACGGTTACAATTGCTCATTCTAAAACGAAAGACTTAACGAAGATTGCTAAAAGCAGTGATTTAATTGTTGCAGCGGCAGGAAGCGTGAATTTGATAACTAAAGAAATGGTTAAAAAGGATGTAATTATTGTTGATGTAGGTACTAATAGAATTGATGGTAAGGTTGTTGGTGATGTCGCTTTTGATGAAGTTAAAGATATTGCCAGTTTCATCACGCCAGTTCCAGGCGGAATTGGACCGATGACGATTGCATCATTATTAGAAAATGTTTTAGAATGTTATAAATTAATAAAGGAAAGCATATGAAATTAGTAGTTGGATTAGGTAATCCAGGTCGAAGATATCGTAAAACAAGACATAATGTTGGTTTCATGTTTGTTGATCAAGTAGCAAAAGAATATAATGCTAAGTTTACCCTTGATAAAAAAACTAAAAGCCAATTATGTGAAATAAATATTGATGGCGAAAAGGTTATATTAGCAAAGCCGCAAACTTATATGAATTTAAGTGGTGAGGCTGTTTTAGCAATCGTGAAATATTATAAAATAAACATTGATGATTTATTAGTTGTTTATGATGATTTAGATTTAAATCTTGCCCAAGTTAAAATCAAACCATCTGGTTCAAGTGCGGGACATAAAAATATGGAAAACATTATTAAACATTTACATACAAATGAAATAAAAAGAGTAAGAATTGGGATTGGTAAAAATAGAGAAACAAATGATCATGTTCTAGGCAAATTTACTAAAGATGAAGCAATTAGTATTGATTTAGTACTTACTAATGCAAAGAAAATTGTTAGTGATTTTGTAATGGTAGGGTTTGATGTATTAATGAATAATTATAATGGTAAGTTTTAAATTCATTAATACTTTTTACTAAAGCAATACAAAGGGGTGAAGCAATTAAAAGGAAAAACCTTTAATGTATATATGGATATAATAGAAATATTTAAAGATTATAAAAAGATTAAAGACTATTCTAAGATAATAAATAAGGAAAGTTATGATCTATTAGTTACTAACACAACAATTAACCATAATTATTTGCTTGCTTATCTGACTTTTTTAGAATCCGATGACTTCATTTTTTATGTTACTAGTAACTTATATAAAGCTACCCTGGCATATGAAAATTTATGTGAAATAGCAGGCTATGAGAATGTAAATTTTTATGTTACTGAAGAAATAGTGTCAGCTGAATTATTGGCGGTTAGCCATGAGTTTAAATTTGAAAGAATTCATGCTGTTAACTCGTTAATAAATAATGATAAAAAGATTATTGTTACCCATATAAACGCAATTACCAGATTATTAATGCCAAGGCAAACAATAGAAGAAGCGATAATCAATTTAAAAGTTGGAGATGATGTCAACCGCGAGGCAATGATTAATTCCTTAGTTGCTAGTGGGTATCAAAGAACATCGCTAACCACAGAGATTGGTGACTTTAGCGTACGTGGGGAAATTATTGATATTTTCCCGCTTAATTATGATAAGCCGATTAGGATTGATTTTTTTGATACGGAAATTGAGCATATCAAAATCTTTGATCCAGAGTCGCAAGCAAGCATTAAAGATGTTGATTCTGTAAGTATTTATCCGATTAATGAGCTAATTTATGATAATCCAGAAGTAGTGGTAGAAAAAATTGCCAAAGATGCTGGACCGGGAGATCTAGCGCAAAATATTGCTTCTGATATTAGAAATTATAATAACCTGGAAAGATTGCAAAAGTACATTTATTATTTTACAAGTAATCCAGAGGTTTTATTAGATTATGTTGATGAAAAAATTGTTCTCTTTGAGGAGGTAAAACAAATCAAAGAAAATTATGATAAAACGATATATGAATTAAATGAATATTTACAGACAAAAAACTATCATGAAAATTTAAATTTAAGGTATTTTGAAGAATTTTATGATATACTAAATAATGGTAATAGGAAAGTTTATTTAAATGAGTTTAAATCAAGCTTAAATAAAATTTTTATTTCAGAGATCCTTGATTTAGATGGATACTCGATAATTGACTATAATAATAATGTGAAAAACTTTATTGCTGATATTAAAGCAAATAAACAAAAAACATATATTATCGCTATAGAATCAGAAAAGTCATATAGTTTATTAAGAGAAATATTAGAAGATAATAATATAAATGCTAGTTATTGTAATACTAAAGAAGACATAAAACCGCAAGAAACAAACTTAATTATTTTTAAAAACCCATTTAGTTTTGGGTTTATTGAAAGTATTGAAGTCATTAGTGAAGCTAATATTTTTAAGAAAATGTTAGCTAAGCGTACTAAATATCGTAGCGCATATCAAAATACAGTTCCAATATATTCAAAAGATGATATTAGTCCAGGAGACTATATTGTTCATTATGACTATGGTATTGGCAAATACTTAGGAATTAAAACGGTAGAACTACAAGATGTTAAAAATGACTATATTATGCTTAAGTTTAAAAATATGGAATTATACATTCCCATAGAAAATATTAACTTATTAGAAAAATATCAAGGGACAGAAGGTAGTGTACCTCTTCTTTCGTCAATTGGTACAAATGAATGGGAAAAGAAAAAGCAAAGAGTTAAGAAGAAACTTGAAAGCATTGCTCGAGAATTAATTGAGATTCAAGCAATTAGAGACAAAAAACAAGGATATGTATATGCAAAAGATGATTATATTCAAAAGCAGTTCGAGAGTGATTTTGAATATATGGAAACACCTGACCAAATCAAAACTACAAATGAAATTAAACATGATATGGAAAAAGGTGTTATAGTTGATCGGTTAGTTTGTGGTGATGTTGGCTATGGTAAGACTGAAGTCGCAATGAGAATTGCAATGAAGACAGTAGTTAATGGCAAACAAGTTGCTTATTTAGCCCCAACAACGATTTTGTCACGCCAACATTATTATACATTTGTCGAGCGTTTTGAAAAATATGGAATTAAAATTGGTTTGTTAAATCGCTTAGTTCCGCCAAAAAAGCAAAAAGAGATTATAAATGGCCTTAAAACAGGAGATATCGATATCGTTATTGGTACTCATAGGCTATTAAATGATGAAATTGGTTATTATGATTTAGGTTTGCTGATTGTTGATGAAGAACAAAGATTTGGCGTTACTCATAAGGAAAAGATCAAAAAATACAAAAACAATGTCAATGTTATTACGTTGACAGCAACGCCAATTCCAAGAACCTTGCAAATGTCAATTATGGGAATTCGTCAATTAAGTTTGATAGAAACGCCACCACAAAACCGTTATCCTATTCAGACATATGTCTTAGAATTAAACGATGCTGTTATTAGAGAAGCTATTTACCGGGAAATCGGTAGAAGCGGGCAAGTCTTTTATCTACACAATCGAATTTCTGATTTAGATAAGGTTTACCGCAAGCTAAAGAAATTAGTCCCTGATGCAAGAATATTAAAAGCCCATGGACAAATGGATAAAAATGAACTAGAAGATGCAATACAATCATTTATTGATTATGAGTATGATGTGCTTTTATGTACAACAATAATTGAAACAGGAATTGATATTCCCAATACTAATACATTAATAGTTGATATGGCAGATCGTTTAGGCTTAGCTCAGATGTACCAAATTAGAGGTAGAGTTGGTAGAACTAATCGTGTTTCCTATGCCTACTTCATGTATGATGAAGGAAAGGTGTTAACGGAAGCAGGTGAAAAGAGACTGAATGCAATTAAAGAATTTACTACCCTAGGAAGTGGTTATAAGTTAGCTGTTCGTGATCTAGCAATTAGAGGTTCGGGCGATATTCTTGGAGAAGAACAATCTGGTTTTATTGATAGCATTGGACTTGATATGTATATGAAAATGTTAGATGAAGCTATAAATGAAATCAAAGGGGTTCCAGCCAAAGAAAAAGTTAAGAGAAAACCATTTAATGTGGAAGTGAGCAAACATGTAAGTGATCAATATGTTTCAGATGAGGATATAAAGATTTATATTCATAAGAAAATATCTGATATTGATACAGCAGAAAAGAAAGAAAAAGCTATTATAGAGCTGACAGATAGATTTGGTAAAATTACCAAAGAGATTAAAGATTATATTGATAAGATGTACTTGGAAAGTCTATTAAGTAAATTTGGCGTAGACGATGTAAAAGAAAACAAAAAGAAAGTCGAGATTATTATCTCTGAAAAGACTAGCGACAATATAGATGGAGCTGAATTATTTAAAAAGGCATATCAAGAATCAGATGCTATTACATTTGAATATAAGCATAGAAGAATTCATATGTATATAGATAAAATAGAAAACAGCAAAGCATGGATCAAGAATGTTATTAACCTAATGGAAAGCTTTGTATATAATTAAACAATTTGATAAATAATATAAATAGTGAGGTGTAAATTATGAAAGCTACAGGTGTTGTAAGACGAATAGATGATCTCGGAAGAATAGTTATTCCTAAAGAAATTAGAAGAAGTCTAAGGATTCGCGAAGGAGACTCACTTGAAATATACGCTGATAATAATGAAGCGATTGTTTTAAAAAAGTATTCTCCAGTGGAATCAATTGATAGTTTTGTTGTTCAACTTGTTGAATCGATTCATTCGTCAAGTAAAAAAGAAATTATAATCGTAGATGCAGAAAAGGTTATTGCTGCAGCAGGCGGATTTAGAAAAGATATTGTTGGCAAAAAAATTGATATGCGTTTGGATGAAAAACTGCAAAGAAGAAATATACAAACATTTGAACCAGATGAAAACCTTGAAGTTACAGAAAATTTAGTTATTAAAACCGCAGCAATATTAAAACCCATTATTGTCTATGGTGATGTAATTGGTGGAGTGATTGTCATTGGTAAAGAGAGTGTTTCGGAAATAGAAAAAGTAATGGTGGAGTCAGCTTCAACATTTATCACAAAATATTTAGAAGCATAAGCACTATATAGTAAAAGCACTACAAAGCACTACATAGTGCTTTTTTTGTTTTTCTATTGTATTTATCACAGGCTATATGATATAATATTATAAAGAAGGGGGAAATTGGATGAAAATCGCAATTATATCAGATGTGAATGCGGGATTGGATTATATTGGCTATGATCCACAAATTCCAATATTGAGATCTGTGATAAATTTTGGTGATGAACATTTAGTTGATGGGATTGATATAACTGCAGAAGAATTTTATGAACGTTTAAAAGATTCTTCGATAATACCTTCCACAAGTGCGCCAACTATTGGTGAAGCTATG
>Ga0079223_10003408_pt1 | contig 10022 bp, 9 predicted proteins | sample Stecom2011_FD_75072 | JGI IMG/M metagenome (GOLD analysis project Ga0079223, IMG submission 75072) | Agricultural soil microbial communities from Utah to study Nitrogen management - Steer compost 2011 | ecosystem: Environmental > Terrestrial > Soil > Agricultural land | place: USA: Utah...
GGCCAATGCCAAAGCCCGGCGCATCCAATGGTGATCATCCATCGGTTTTCTCTCCTGCTGCCGCTGCAGCTTGTGCACGACTCATAGGCCCCACATAAGCAAACCGCGGCTGCGGCTGACCCGCCACCGTCACCGGCTCAACAAACATAGCCAGCGGTCTTACCCACCAACTGTAGTCACCGTACAGACACCGATATACCACCAACTCTTCATCCGTCTCGCTGTGCCTGACCAACCCCTGCACCCAATAGGATTGGCCCTTATAGTGACGGTACTCGCCGTCTTTCAGGTTGATGTGCATATTGCTTTACTCCGGCCCTAATTGACCTTAAACGATGAAAATTAAATAACCTTTCTGGCTTTCAGCTCTTCAATTTCGCTGGTGTTTAAAGACAGCAATTCACTGAGTACGGCATCGGTGTGGGCGCCTACTTCTGCGCCGGGCCATTCGGTTCGCCCGGGGGAATCTGCCAGACGGGGAACCAGGGCTGGAATCTCCAGCGGTTTGCCGTCGATCTCTACCTGTTCAAATAGACCTCGTGCGCGGAAGTGTTCATCGGCAAACATATCGGCCACGCTGTAAATGGGGCCAGCCGGTACTCGCGCTTCTTCTAGTCGCGCCAGAATTTCATCACGCTCCAGGCTCGCACACCAGTCGGCCAGAGCGCGGTCTATTTCACGCTCGTGCGCCACTCGACCAGCGTTGTCGGCCAGGCGCGAGTCGCTGGCCATTTCCGGGTGACCAGCAGCTATCATCAAGCGCTGAAAAATAGAATCGCCATTGCCGCCAATCACCACATAATTGCCATCGCCACAGCGATAGGTATTGGTGGGGACGATGCCGGTAACGGTAGAGCCGGAAGGCTCGCGGATAACCCCGGCGCCGGAATATTCTGGCACTACCGCTTCCATCAAATTAAACATGGCCTCGTAGAGAGCTACATCCACCACCTGCCCTTCACCCAGACCGCGTTCACGACGCAGCAAGGCCAGCGCAACTCCCAGTGCCGCATGCAGGCCCGCAATAGTATCGCCAATACTGAGGTTGGGACGCACAGGCGCCTCACCCGGATGACCGTTGACATAACGAAAGCCGCTGATGCCTTCACACACCGAAGCAAAACCCGGTTTATTGGCATAGGGGCCGGTTTGGCCATAGCCGGAAATGCGCGTATACACCAGGCCGGGATTTTTCTCTTTAAGCGCCTCGGGGCCCAACCCCCAGTCTTCCATCACGCCGGGGCGAAAGTTTTCTATTACCACATCGGCGGTGTCGGCCAGTTGGCGAGCCAATGCCCGGCCCTCGGCTTGTTTTAAATCCAGGGTGACACTTTTTTTATTGCGCCCCAAACTGCGCCACCAGAGCGACGTCCCTTCCTGTAGCACACGCCAGTTGCGAATAGGGTCGCCCTTGCCCGGCGGCTCCACCTTGATCACCTCAGCGCCAAAATAGGCTAGCAGACAACCGCAAAAGGGACCCGCCAGTAATTGGCCAAACTCAATAACGCGAATGCCCTCCAAGGGGCGTGCGCTTTGCTGCATGATGCTCTCTCCTATCCAACCAGCCTTAAGGCGCTATGCGATCCAACTGCCAATCACCTGCCGCCGCCAGTTGATAGCGAAAGCAGTCATGCAGGCGGTAAGCACCGCCCTGCCAAAATTCCACCTCGCTCGGCACCAGACGGTAACCGCCCCAGTTATCTGGCAGAGGAATATCCCCCTCACCGTAGCGGCTTTTAACCGCCTCAAAGCGCTGCAGCAAATCCTCTCGCGAGGCGATCACCTGACTTTGGGGCGAGGCCAAGGCCGCTAATTGGCTCTCCCGCGGGCGCGAACCAAAATAATGCTGAGCCGCATCGCGCCCGAGCGGCTCCACCCGGCCACACACCTTGACCTGGCGCTCTATCACATTCCAGGGAAACAGCAGGCTTGCCTGCGGATTAGCCGCCAGCTCGCGCCCCTTGCGGCTTTCGGTATTGCTGTAAAACACAAAGCCCGTGGCGTCCAACTCCTTGAGCAAGACAGTGCGCTGCGACGGCTGTCCGTTGCTCGCCACCGTGGCCAACACCATAGCTGAAGGGTCGCAAACTTCTGCCGTCACCACCTGTTCAAACCAGGTGCGAAACTGTGTAAAAGGATCGGCGGGCAAATTGGCGCGGTGCAATCCTCCGCGCAGGTACTCCCGGCGCAAACTATCGAGCTTGGTTGCCATATATCTACCTCCTGCAAAGAGGGCCATTATACGGTCATTAAGCCGTAGCGCAGCATCACTGGCGGTACATTTGGTTATCGGAATTTTGCCAGACAATAAAACAGGCGCCCGTAGGCGCCCAAGGGGGGGGGGAGAAAGACAATAAACAAACCGACTAGTGGTTCAGGCATACTATAACCCTTCGACAGAAATCATTAAAATAAATTAATAAAATCGCCCTGATAGGTATTTATTATGATCTTGGCTGCCGCAGCCGTTTGGGACTCTACTTGTCACTTGGACGCCAATCAGTTAAATAGATCTACACTACCCGCAAGCTCGGACGTATAATTGACGTTTAAATCCACTGAAATAGGGTCATTATGGCAAGCCAAGCAAGTATCACTGGCGTAATTCTGGCTGGCGGCCTTGCCCGGCGTATGGGAGGCGGGGATAAATGCCTTTTACCAGTGGGCGACAAAAGCCTGCTGACGCGCAGTATTGAGCGCTCTCGCGATCAGGTGGACGACTTATTGCTAAACGCCAACGGTAATGCCCTGCGTTTTGCCCGCACCAAATTAACGGTTATACCCGATATTTACCCCGACAACCCCGGCCCTATGGCAGGTATACATGCCGCTTTGCAGTGGATGGCAACTCATCGCCCTGACAGCCAGTGGCTCGCCAGCTTTGCCTGCGACACGCCTTTTTTTCCTCACGATTTGGTGGCGCGCCTTTATGAAGCCGTAGATGATCAAGAACATAAAATTGCCGTCGCCATCTCCAACGGACGCCTGCATCCGGTCTTCGCCCTTTGGCATATCAGCCTGCTGCCGGCGCTGGAAGCGACCCTTGCCAGCAGAAAAATGCCGCGCCTGCAACACTGGCTTGGCAACCAAGGTGCCGCGGAAGTGACCTGGGACACCACCCCTGTAGACCCGTTCTTGAACATCAACACACCCCAGGACCTCTACCAGGCCGTCGATCTGCTGCCCCAAGTGGATTAACTCCTTTGCACCGCGTTTTCTGTTAGAATTTACGGCTTCTTAGCTGGCGAATCCTAGATTCATCCATTGCTCGCTCCCCGTGTACACGTGGCGGCGTGTTAATTTCTCATGTCTGGAAGTCTCATGTTAAAAACCCTGCGCCAAGAGTGGCTGGGCAATGTGCGTGGCGATGTACTCGCCGGTACCGTTGTCGCTCTGGCCCTGATTCCCGAAGCCATTGCCTTTTCCATCATTGCCGGCGTAGACCCCAAGGTGGGTCTGTACGCCTCTTTTTGTATCGCCGTTATCACGGCTTTTGTAGGTGGGCGACCAGGCATGATCTCTGCCGCCACAGGTGCCATGGCACTGCTTATGGTCACCTTGGTCAAAGAACACGGCCTGCAATACCTGCTGGCAGCCACTGTTCTGTGTGGTGTGCTGCAAATTCTTGCCGGCGCCTTTAAACTGGATCGGCTGATGCGTTTTGTGTCGCGCTCAATGGTCACCGGCTTTGTCAATGCGCTGGCCATCCTTATCTTTCTGGCCCAGGTTCCCGAATTCACGGGCGCCAATGCCACCTTACCGGTGTTTGCGTTGCTAGCGGCGGGGCTGGGCATTATCTACCTCTTCCCCTACCTCACCCAGACCTTACCTTCGCCCTTGGTGTGTATTGTCTTACTCACAGCGGTATGCCTCTATTTTGGGGTCGATGTGCGCACCGTGAGCGACATGGGTGAGCTGCCCGATAGCTTGCCGGTATTTTTGCTCCCGGAAATTCCTCTCAACCTGGAAACGCTGAAGATTATCTTCCCCTACTCTTTGGCTTTAGCCACCGTAGGACTGCTGGAGTCCATGATGACAGCCACTATCGTGGATGACCTCACCGATACCCCCAGCAACAAAAACCGCGAGTGCATAGGCCAGGGAGTAGCCAATATCGGTGCCGGCTTTATGGGCGGTATGGCTGGCTGCGCCATGATTGGCCAGTCGGTGATCAACATCAAATCGGGCGGCCGCACTCGCCTGTCCACCCTCACTGCCGGTGTTTTACTGCTTATCATGGTGGTTTTTCTCGGCGACTGGGTAGCGAAAATCCCCATGGCCGCACTAGCAGCAGTGATGATTATGGTCTCCATCGGCACCTTTAGCTGGTCTTCGCTGGTAGCATTGAAAAGCCACCCCAAAAGCTCCTCTATTGTTATGGTGGCGACCGTAGCCGTGGTCGTCGTCACTCATAACCTCGCCTATGGCGTGCTTTTAGGCGTGCTGCTCAGCGCCCTGTTTTTTGCTCGCAAGGTGAGTGAAATTTTCCATATGAGTTCTACTTTTTCAGAAAAGGACAACAGCCGCCTCTATCAAGTCGTCGGCCAAGTCTTTTTTACCTCCGCCGACCAATTCATCAACGGCTTTGACTTCAAAGAAGCTATCGATAAAGTTACCATCGATCTTAGTCGTGCCCACTTTTGGGATATCACCGCCATCAGCGCTCTGGACAAAATCGTGATCAAATTCCGGCGCGAGGGTACCAAGGTAGAATTACTCGGCTTAAACGAGGCCAGCGCCACTTTGGTAGACCGTCTCGGCGTGCACGATAAACCAGAAGCCGTCGAGCGACTGATGGGACACTAATAAAAGGAATCCGCTATGCACCATAAAGTCATGGCCTGTATTGATGACTCCCGCTACGCCGAAGCGGTTTGCGACTACGCCAGCTGGTCCGCACAGCGGCTCCAGGCACCGCTTAGTTTGCTCCACGCACTGGAAGTAACGCCTAGCCGGCCACAAAACCTCAGCGGCAGTATCGGTTTCGACGCGCAAGAATCCCTGTTAGAAGAGCTGATTCAACTCGATGAGAAGCGCGCTAAAATTGCTCTGGAGCAAGGCAAACACTTACTGCAAGCAGCGCGAGACCGGATAACCCAATTAGGTATATCGAACGTCGAGATACGCCAGCGCCACGACGACCTGGTGGACGCACTGGTGGAACTGGCAGACGAAATTCGCATGTTGGTGGTGGGCAAACGCGGCGCGGATACTGCCAGCGCTCACGGGCATATTGGCAGCCACCTGGAAGCGATTATCCGCACCATGCAACAACCGATTCTAATCGCCCAGCAGCACTTTGAGCCGCCGAAAAATATTCTGTTTGCCTTCGACGGCAGCCCCACCGCGCTCAAAGCCGTGCAGATGGTGGCGGACAGTCCTCTGTTTATCGGCATTCCTATCACCTTGGTCATGGTTGGCGCGGACACCTCAGCTACATGTGTACCCCTGCAACGGGCTCAACAGCGATTGCAAGACGCCGGATTTACCGCAGAGGCTCAAATAATTTCTGGAGAAGTGGACACGGCTCTGATTCGTTATCAGGAGGAGCAAGGTGTCGATCTGATGATTATGGGCGCCTATGGTCATTCGCGCATTCGTCATTTTATTGTGGGCTCCACCACCACGGCTATGCTGCGTAAATCGCGTATCTCGTTGATGATTTTGCGTTAATGCTGGTACGTTTATGCCAAGGGCAGTTTATCTTGCTGCTGCTAATTTTCACCTGGCTGGGCCTGTCACGTGGCGGGGCAGTGGGCGATATCGCTTATAACGATCTGCTGTTACATTTTCTTGGCTACGTGGCGGCGGGTTTATCAATCAGCCTTGCCTGCCCGCGCTGGCATTTGTGGCAGCGCGGCTTGTTTTTGTTGTCTTACTCCACGCTCATAGAAATCATTCAGCATTTCTTACCGCCTCGGACTTTCGATCTTTACGACATTGCCGCCAATGGCAGCGGTATTCTTGTCGGTCTTTTGTTGTTTGCGCTATTACAAAAGCCTTTGCGACACTTTGGTTTACCTGTTTAAAAGAGTCCCTCACACCACACGCCGACCCGACTCGATACCAGCTGAAAATAAAGTGGTATTACTACGGTGTTGGAATGGAAGAGGTTGCGGTACAGCCACCGGGACTGTGCATAGCAGGGACGCTATGCCCAAGCCCCCAGGGATGGGTTCACGCGTGTCCCGAGGGTTGTGCCGTGACCTCGGCCAGAACCACCGCACTCTGTTTTAACCACTTCAAACAAATAGCACTTCTAGTCATTCACTCCGAAAAAAAACGCTAGAGCCGCCGCATGGTGTGTGAGACACGCCGTGAATACGTCCCTGTAGGCTTCACTTAAACATCCCTGTTTAAGAGAGCCCCTCACACCAGACGACGGCCCCGGCTCGGTGCCAATTGAAAGTCAGGGGGTATTTTGCTTAGGTGGAATAACTGCGGCAGAGGTTGCGGCACAGCCACCGGGACTGTGCATAGCAGGGACGCTATGCCCAAGCCCCCAGGGATTGGGTTCACGGCGGGTCCCGGAGGTTGTGCCGTGACCTCGGCCAAAGCCGCCTCTCTATTTATTAGCCTGCAACATAGCCTCCAAACCAACACTCGCCACTGCCGCACCGCCAAGACACCAACCACCATCCACCGGCAACACAACACCGGTAATATAATCAGCCACCGGTGAGGTTAAAAATGCACAGGCCCGGGCAATATCTTCCGCCCGACCAAAACGTTTTAGTGGCACTGTCTGTAACACCTGGCCACGGCTTTTATCATCCGGCGCCAAACGTGCCATGCCTTCAGTGTCAACAATCGGGCCGGGAATAACCGAGTTGACCCTTATACCCTCACCGCCCCACTCCAGCGCCAGGGTACGCGTCAACATATCTACCCCCGCTTTGGCCGCGCACACATGTACCTGTCCGGCCATAGCCACTAGAGCTTGCGGAGCGGAAACATTAACAATCGCTGCGCCGGGTTTACGCAGACGCGGATAAGCGGCGCTGAGCAAGTGCCACGTGCCTTTTAAATCGATATCTACTACCGCCGCAAACCCTCGGGGAGAAATATCGCGCGCCAGGGCGGGAAAGTTACCCGCCGCCGCAGCGATTACCACATCCAGCTCACCCCATTCGCTGCAAAATGAATTTACCGCCTCAGATACCGCCTCCGCATCGCGCACATCGACGCTGTAACCGCTACCGGTAGCACCTCGCTCGACTATGGCTTTTAAGGTGTCGTCTATTTTTTCTTGCGAGCGTCCCAGCACTCCTATCTGCGCCCCTAGCTCGGCATAGTGCTCCACAATGCCGCGTCCAATGCCGCTGGTTCCGCCCGCGACCAACACTGTTTTACCACGGTAGTCCGATTGCATATTAGTGTCCTTTTCGTTGCTGTTGCGCCGCTTTTGCGCGGAAAATGGAGCGGCATTCTTCTCCTGCCAAGCACTCGGCAAACTCGGCCAGCTCCGCCTCGATAACGCTGGCCAAGAGTTCCTCCTGCGGCTGGCGCAAGAGGGCTTTACTGCGGCGCAAGGCTTCAGGCGGTAAGCTGCGCAGTTTTTCTAGTAGCACGGCGATTTCATCGGCAAAATGTTCTCGCGCATACACGCCGTTAATCAGCCCCGCTTGCAGGGCAACAAAAGCATCCAGACTATGTCCGGTGAGCAGCATAACCTTGGCCAGCGCCGGGCCTATGCGTTGGGGAAGTAATAAGCTGGCACCAAACTCGGGGCAAACCCCCAAGGGTACAAAAGGCGTTTGGAACACGGCTTGATCGGAGGCGTAAACCAGATCGCAGTGCAATAATAAAGTGGTGCCTATGCCAATAGCGGGTCCTTGGACCGCTGCAATAACCGGCTGCGGCACGGCCATCAAGGCTGCCATAAACATCGGCGCCGGGTGATTCTCATCCAGTGGATGAGAGCCGACAAAGTCCTGTAAATCATGGCCAGCGGTGAAACAGTCGTCACTGCCTTCCAGCAAGATCAAGCGCACATGGGATTGCCCCATGGCCCAATTCAGAGCATCAGCCAGAGTGCGATACATGCCCAGTGAGAGAGCATTTTTTTGCCGTGGGCGATCAAATTGCAGGTGCAATACATTTTGCTCCAGGCTCACTTTTATATGCTCGGAGGGGGTAAAGGGAAATTCCACAGCAGGCACTCCTGAGTCGCGATGGTGCTTATAAGTGTAGACGCTCGGCTTTAGCCACAGAGGTATAGGCCGCACAAAAGTGACCTTGCAGGTAAGAAATCTGATCCAGGCGCTGTTTTTCGGTACAATAGCGCCTTTTTTCCGGAGCAACAGATACCCCATCATGACCATTCGTGAACTGCTTACCGATAAAGTCAAAGCTGCCATGCTGGCCGCTGGCGTCCCCACCGATTGCGAACCCATGGTAGCGCCCGCCAAAAAAGCGGGTTTTGGCGACTATCAGGCCAATGGCGCCATGGCGGCTGCCAAGAAAATGGGCTTGCCGCCACGCGAGCTGGCGGCCCGCATCCTGGAACATCTGGCCCTCGGCGATATGGCTCAGCAGGTGGAAATTGCAGGGCCCGGCTTTATCAATATCCATCTGTCTGACCGCTGGCTGGGCCAACACCTCAGTGCCGCTGTCAGCGATCCTCGCCTCGGTATTGGCAGCACAAACAATCGGCAGACAGTGGTGGTGGACTACTCGGGGCCTAACCTGGCCAAGGAAATGCACGTGGGGCACCTGCGCTCCACCATTATCGGCGATGCCTTAGTGCGCGTCCTCGAGCATCAGGGGCACAAGGTTATTCGTCAAAATCATGTGGGCGACTGGGGCACGCAGTTTGGTATGTTGATCGCCGAGCTGGAAGAGCAACTGCAAACCAATGCCAGTGCCGCTATGGCCCTGCAGGATCTGGAAGTTTTCTATCAGCAAGCCAAGACACATTTTGACAGCGACCCGGCCTTTGCCGACAAGGCGCGCGATTATGTCGTGCGGCTCCAGTCCGGCGATGCCAATACACTGGCACTATGGGAACAGTTCAAGCAGATCTCTCTGGAGCACAGCCGCGAGATTTATCAAAAGCTCAACGTGACGCTGAGCGATAGCGATGTCTGCGGCGAGAGCTTTTACAATGAAGATTTACCGCCTCTGGTAGCCGAGCTTAAAGCCCAGCAGCTGGCCGTTGAGGACCAGGGCGCTCAAGTGGTTTTTCTACCGGAACTGGCCGATAAAGAGGGTAACCCTTCGGTCATGATTGTACAGAAACAAGGCGGCGGTTACCTGTACGCCACCACCGATTTGGCCGCTGCGCGTTACCGCGCCATTACCCTGGGTGCCGATCGCATTATGTATTTTATTGACGCCCGTCAGTCGCTGCATATGCAACAGGTCTTCACCCTCGCCCGTAAGGCCGGTTTTGTCAGCAGCCGCGTAAGCCTCGAGCACCACGCCTTTGGCACTATGATGGGCAGCGATGGCAAACCGTTTAAAACCCGCAGCGGCGGCACGGTAAAACTAGCCGCTCTACTCGACGAAGCCGTGGGACGAGCCGCTCAGGTACTCAGCGATAAAAACACCGAGCTGACACCCGTCGAAGCCCATGCTGTGGCACGCAAGGTGGGTATCGGCGCTGTTAAATATGCCGACCTGTGCAAAACTCGCACGAACGATTATGTGTTCAACTGGGATTCCATGCTCAGTTTTGAGGGCAATACCGCGCCTTATTTGCAGTACGCTTATACGCGCATTCAAAGCATCTTTCGCAAGGCCGGTCTAAACCCCGACACGCTCAACAGCGAAGTTCTGGTTGGCACGAGTGAAGAAAAAGCGTTGGCGCTAAAGCTGTTGCAATTTGGCGAAGTACTCGATGCCGTCGCCCGCGATGCCATGCCCCACTTGCTCTGCACCTGGCTTTACGACTTGGCTAGTTTGTATATGAGTTTTTATGAAGCCTGCCCGGTACTCAAGGAAGGTGTAGCACCCGCCACTCGCGACAGTCGCCTGCGTCTTTGCCACGGCGTGGCCCGCAGCCTGGCCACAGGGCTGGA
>Ga0079223_10003410_pt1 | contig 10020 bp, 7 predicted proteins | sample Stecom2011_FD_75072 | JGI IMG/M metagenome (GOLD analysis project Ga0079223, IMG submission 75072) | Agricultural soil microbial communities from Utah to study Nitrogen management - Steer compost 2011 | ecosystem: Environmental > Terrestrial > Soil > Agricultural land | place: USA: Utah...
AAAAGCCCACAACATTTGCGGTCAGGATACGTTAAAGCAGTTAACAGCTCTGTTAGCGGGTGCAGATCTGGCCGTAGCGCCAGACACTGGCCCTGCACACATCGCAAGTGCCGTTGGTACTGACGTGTTGGGATTATTTGCGGCGAGCAACCCCTTTCGATCCGGTCCTTACAACTCACTCAGGTGGTGTGTAAATCGCTACCCCGAGGCACTAAAAAAACATACCGGCAAAAGTGTAGAGGAGTCACGCTGGGGGGCAAAAGCAGAGTTCGAAGGCGCAATGGAGCTGATTACCGTGGACGACGCGACCTCCATGCTGGATTTGTGGGTTTCGGAACACTCAGCAACATGAAAACCAGGGCAGGTCTGGCCGACATGCCCCGATTTTAACATTACTTGCGTGCGGTGTAATCCTGATAGGACTTCTCTTCAACAAAGCGCGAGCCCAGGGCCAGATTCACTTCTTTCTTGATCGCTGCCCGCTTGTCGTTGGTCACATAGACAGCCCTGGCCAGTTCAATAAATTTAGGGCCAAAATTCTGGTCTGCTTCCTCATTACGGATATCATCTTCAATCACCCACAACTCTTCGTTGATTGCTTTTAGTTGCTTGTGAAGATCAGTAATTACATCTTGCTTTTGTACGGCTTCGTCCCAGGTCTTACTCAGCTCTTCCAGTTCCAGGCGTACATTTTTAAGTTTGGCTTCGTCTTTAATGCGCTCAGACTTGATTTCAAGAATGGTGATCTTATCGAGAACCTCACCAAAAGAGACCGGAACTTTAATAACATCTGCCATTTGTTTTTCCTGCAAAACCGATGAGTTTAAACAAACCGCCTTGTTGCAGTTTCAACAGAAGGCGGCTTTTTACAAGCGGGTACTATTTAGCTATTAACGTGTGTCAGCCAACTGCTACGCCCGGCTGCTCGTCCCTTAACGGCATCAAAATACATCGTCTGAAATTTCTCAGTGATCGGTCCACGCTTGCCAGTGCCAATAGCCCGGCCATCCAACTCTCGAATAGGCAAAACCTCAGCCGCTGTGCCAGTAAAAAATGCTTCCTGAGCAATATAGACTTCATCGCGGGTAATGCGACGTTCTTTAACCGTCAGGTTCAGTTCCTGGGCAAAGTCCAGAATGGTCTGGCGAGTGATCCCTTCCAGGCAAGATGTCAGCTCCGGGGTGTGCAGAATACCATCACGGATAATGAAAATATTCTCACCAGAACCTTCTGCGACGTAACCTTCGTTGTCCAGCAACAGCGCTTCATCGCAACCACTGGCAATGGCTTCATTGAGCGCCAGCATTGAGTTCATGTAGTTGCCGTTGGCTTTAGCTTTGCACATGGTGATATTCACGTGGTGCCGGGTATAAGATGACGTACGCACTTTGATGCCTTTTTCTTTGGCTTCCGGTGACATGTACGAAGGCCAGCTCCATGCTGCAATCATAACGTGAACTTTCAGGTTCTCGGCACGAAGCCCCATACCTTCTGAACCCAAAAACACCATGGGGCGCAGGTAGGCTTCATCCAGCTTGTTTTCACGAACCGCCGCACACTGTGCTTCTTTTATTTCTGCTTTGCTGAACGGCATCTTCAAATTAAGAATATGTGCAGAATTAAACAGGCGGTTAGTATGCTCATCCAACCGGAAAATAGCCGGGCCGTTCGCAGTACTGTAGGCTCGCACACCCTCAAAACAGCCCAAGCCGTAATGCAGAGTATGGGTGAGAACGTGGGTTTTGGCTTCGCGCCAGGGAACCATTTCACCATCCAGCCAGATAACCCCATCGCGATCAGCCATCGACATTCTTCATTACTCCTAAAACGGTTCTGATAAGAGGGTTCATTCTAACAGGAAATTTTCAAAGAAAAAGGTTGAGCAAACTAACTAACCATCACCTTTTTCCACATAGCCCGGACATAGTCACGCTCTTCAACGAGCCTATCCCCTGCAACCTGACTATTAAGGTTTTGAAGTGCCCGGCGGTGAATGGTTGAGCGCAGTTTGATGAAGGCATCCTTCAGCTTCTCGGTATCTTCAAGCGGCAGCACGCCAACCTGCCCCAACGCTTCCATCTGCCGGATATTATCTGGCCAGCGGGTAAGCTCCGGATAAACTGAGCATCATGCCAGCATCAGGTACTGAACCATAAACTCGATATCAACAATGCCACCTTCATCATTTTTGATATGAAAGATATCTTTTTGTTGCGACTCTGGGGTACCAACCCCTGAACGCATTTTATCGCGCATGGCAATGACCTCTTCACACAACTTGCGCCGATCTCTGGGCAGGCAAAGAATATCCCGGCGGATAGCTTCAAAGGCCGCCAGAGTTTCAGAGCATCCGGCGACGCCTCGCGCCCGCGCCAGCGCCTGATGCTCCCAGGTCCAGGCGTCATTGCGCTGGTACTTTTCGAAAGCCTGCAAGGTACTGACAAGCAGGCCCGAACTACCAGACGGGCGCAGTCTCATGTCTACCTCATACAGCTGGCCGGAGGGCGTCTGTGCATTGAGAATGTGCACAATTCGCTGGCCAAGCCGGGTGTAGAACACAGCGTTGTTGATGGGCTTTTCACCGTCTGTGGACAGTTCCGGATCAGCGGTGTGAACAAACACCAGATCCAGGTCAGAGGCGTATCCAAGCTCGATACCACCGAGCTTGCCATAAGCAATAATAGCGAAATCCGTATTGCAGGATGAGCCGTCTGCACGTTTGGGGTGCCCATGCCGGCTGGCCAGATTTGAAAATGCCACATCAATGACATGATCCAGCACTACCTCGGTAATCCAGGTCAGATAGTCACTCACTTTCATTAATGGCAGCGTACCCGCAAGCTCCGATGCCGCTAAACGAAGAATGTGAGCCTTTTTGAAATGGCGTAACGCCTCCATCTGCTCTTCCAGATCCTCGTAGGGAATTCTAAGGGTTTGCTGGCGCAGGTCATCCTGCAATTCCTGCTTGCTTGGCGGCCGGTAGAGGCTTTTTGCATTCAACAACTCATCCAACAACAACGGCGTTTCTGCGAGCTGCCGGGCAATCCATGGGCTTTCGCTGCAGAGCTTTACCAATTGAGCACAGGCACCGGGGTTTTCCAGCAGCAACACCATGTAGGCGGTACGCCGCAGGATTGCCTCCACCAACTGCAACACGCGAGACAGGGTTTCAGAGGGATTTTTCACCTGGGTCAGTGCCTGCAGTAGCATTGGCATAAACTGGTTCAGCCGCTTTCGCCCCTGAGTCTGCATGGTTTGCACGGCCCGACTTTCCCGCAGGCTCTGCAGCATGGTGTAGCTGGTTGAGGCATCCTCATACCCATGCTCCGCCAGCCACCGGGCGCCGGCGGGCTGATCAATCTCTGCCAGCCAAAGCTCATGCCACTCATCGTCCAGGGCCGCTGCGCTGGCTTCGTTGTCATCCTCCGTCGCAATTATATTGGCAAAGTGAGTCGCAACCTTCTGCCGATGCTGATTTAGCGCAGCTTCACAGGCGGGCCAATCATCAAAACCCATAATCAGGGCAACCCGGGCTTTGCCGAGGGCGTCATCCGGCAATAGCTGGGTCTGTTTATCGCCTATGCCCTGCAGGGCATGTTCAAGATTTCGCAGAAACACATAGGCCTCTCTCAGCTCCCGCACCACCTGTGATGGCAGAAGCTCAAGCGCCTCCAGTTCTGCCAGAACCGGTTGCAGCTCCCGCCTCTGGAGTTCACGGTCACGGCCACCGCGAATCAACTGAAATGCCTGCACCACGAACTCGATTTCACGAATGCCGCCACTGCCAAGCTTTATATTGTTTTCAAGGCCCTTGCGACGCACCTCACGACTAATCATGGCTTTCATGGTTCGCAGAGACTCAAACGCACTGAAGTCAATATACTTACGGTATACAAACGGCCGCAGACTTTCCTGCAAGACACTTCCCGCCGCCTTGTCACCGGCAACCACCCGCGACTTCACCATGGCGTAACGCTCCCAGTCACGCCCCTGGTCCTGATAATAGGTCTCCAGCGCCGCAAAGCTAAGCGCCAAATCCCCACTCTGGCCGTAAGGGCGCAGCCTCATGTCTACGCGAAAAACAAAACCATCAGCGGTAATCTGATCCAGCGCCTGAATCAGTCTCTGCCCCAGCCTGATGAAAAATGTCTGGTTATCCAGCGCTCTCCGGCCACCACGGGTTTCACCTTTTCCCGGAAACGCAAAAATCAGATCTATATCTGAAGATACATTAAGTTCCTGCCCACCCAGCTTGCCCATACCAAGCACAACCAACTGCTGAGGGCCATCGCTTCTAGTGACCGGGTTCATTCCCCAGGGCGTTCCATATTGTTTGCAAGCGTCCTCATAGAGCCATCTGAGCGCGGCATCAATACAGAGATCTGCGAACGCGCTGGTGGCCGCCATCGTTTCCTGAAGATCAGCCCAGCGCAGTAAATCACGCCATATAATGCGAAACTGAAACTCGCAACGGAAGTGACGCAGTGCAACATGCAATGACTCTTCATCATGTATATCTGCCAGATAGGTCTGCCAGCGGCGCTCCAGATACTCCGTTGTTGTTGGCTCTGTTAACCGATGGGCAAGCAGTGACGCACGAATCTGGTCAGGCTGATGCTCCAGAGTGCGCCGAAGAAATACGCTTCGGGCAAATGCATCGGCAACCGTTATGGGCGTTATGCCTGCATCGTCCGTTAGCCACGACGGAGGTCCATCGGGAAATATTGACGGCCAGCGGGTTGCTACATCTTCCGCCAGCAACTTTGGCAGATGGCTCCACGGCTTAGACATAATGCAAACCCCTGTTTGTCTGTTATATTTCCAGTACTGTATAACGAACTTATTCACGACTGAACAGGCCTGATACCCGGATGCAGAGATATCGCCGCCCGCTAAACCCTGAGCATGAGCGAACCCACCTGCCAATGGGGAGCCTGATACGGCATCGGATGAAGCGCCTGTTTCTGATTCTTGCCGGCTTGCTGTGTCTGCAGGTTCTGGTGATCTGGGCTGCCGAAGATTTTAGCCTGTTTGAAGCAATCTGGGTGACCATGACTACGGTGGCCACAGTTGGCTACGGTGATATCGCCCCCCAAACCTATGTTGGGCGGATCAGCACTATACTGCTTCTGTTTGTTGGCGCGATCACACTACTGACGTTCATTATCAGCGATTTCATCGAGTACCGGTTCTACCGCCGCGAACGTATCCTCACTGGAAGATGGATCTACAAAATGAAAAACCACATCATAGTGATAAACACTCCCCAGCATGGCGGCGCACTCTATTTCAAACGTTTTGCTACTCAGGTAAGAGCTGTACCTGGCTATGAGACAACGCCCATAATTTTGCTGACCCGCGAATTCCCAAATGGTCTGCCAGCGGAGTTATCCGACATGGGAATCGTACATTATCACGGTTCCGGTTTTGATCCGGAGGCACTAAAAGCCGTGCATGCGGGCGACGCACGTCATATTGTTGTTCTGGCCGTCAACGAGTCCGACCCTCTCTCAGATAGCATGACGTTTGACATAGCCCATCGTCTTTGTGAATCCAACCTGGGCCAGCAAACAACAATAGAATGCGTTACCGATGCCAACCGAAGCCGGATTAAAGCCTTAGGCATTCGCACGGTTATTCGCCCCGTGCGCACTTATCCGGAAATCATGGTGCGATCGGTGGTTGCACCGGGCACTGAAGCTGTGCTTGAAGACATGTTTAACTACGAGCAGGATCACCCACATCGATACGAGCTTACACTGGACGATCTAAACTGGGCTGATATTGTCAGCGCGCTGATTCGCCATGGAATCGGGACAGCTCTGGCCTACATTAACGACGATAATGAGATTATCTGCCACCCGCCAGTCGTTGATGAAATAAAAGGAAAGGGACTGATCGTGCTGGTTAAGTCACTGAATACTCCTACGCTCGACGTCGTTGAAGAGGCCCTCGCACGGTATCGTGTATTTCTGGAGAAGTGGAGGAATTTGCAGGAACGTGACAACATAGCCGACCAAACCAGCCCTGCTGTTCATTAAGTCTTTGTTACCGGGCACATTGTTATGATGAATCCTGTACTTTTCAAACCACTATTTGACGCCCTTGCCTCTGACGTGCAACAAGAGGTGGTCGACGCCGCAAATCTTTTTAACGCAGCGGACCTTGCAGAATTCATCGAGCAAAATCTTGATCTTGAAACCGGCCACACACTCTTCCAGATGCTCCCACTGGAATTGCAGGCAAAGGTTCTCGGCTATGCCAACGCAGATACCCAGATTGCCCTTACCCGGGTAATTCCGGTACAGGAACTTGCGCTGCTTGCTGCAGAAATGCCGTCCGATGACCGGGTAGATTTTTTCAATCTGCTTGATGAGTATCGCCAGAAGCAACTGATCAAACGGTTAACCGAAGACGACCGGGAAGATCTGACTGCCCTGCTTGCATATGAAAAGGGCACGGCAGGCGCATTGATGAGCACCGACTACGCTGTGTTTGAGTCGGGGATTACCGCCAGCGAAGCCATCGATATATTACGCAAAACCGCGATGGACAAAGAAACCATTTATCAATCTTTTGTGGTTGATGAAGACCAGGTTTTGATTGGCGTTGTATCGTTACGGCGCCTGATTGTGGCGCAACCAGACGCGGTTATTGATACCTTGCTTGCTACAGGCCTGGTATCCACCTACACCTATACATCTCAAGACGATGCCGCGAGATTAATCACCAAATATGACTTGCTGGCCCTACCCGTACTGGACGAGCACGAACGGCTGGCTGGCATCATCACCTATGACGATGCAATGGACGTTATCGAGGCTGAGGCCACAGAGGACATTCATAAAGGCGGATCTGTCAGCAACCTGGAAAACGGTATCACCACAGCGTCACCCTTTTCACTGTATCGATCACGCATTCAGTGGTTGGTTATTCTGGTATTTGCCAATATTTTTACCGGCGCTGGTATCGCACATTTTGAAGAGATCATTGGCGCTCATCTGGCGTTACTGTTCTTCATGCCTTTACTGGTAGCCAGTGCCGGCAACGCGGGTGCGCAATCTGCCACCCTGGTTATCCGGGGGATCGCAACCGGTGATGTTATCAACCGTGACTGGCTCAGGCTGTTCAATAAAGAACTGCTGGTTGCTTCAACTCTGGGATTGACGATGGCTTTAACGGTATGGGTTGTCGGGGTATTCCGGACCGAAATGGCCATTGCCACCACAGTCGCCATTACCATGATTGCTGTTGTTCTTGCCGGAGGCTTGATTGGCATCCTACTGCCACTGCTGCTTAACCGGCTTAAAATAGACCCGGCAGCGGCCAGTATTCCACTAATAACGACGATCGCAGACGTGAGCGGCGTGATGATTTATTTCAGTATTGCCACGGTGATCCTGGGCGCCACCTGATACTCATCTCAGAAGTGCTAGTTGCACCTGGCCAAGTGTGGCGCTTGTCATCAGTTCTTCAAGTGTTGAGCCGCCACGCAACTGGTCTATTACGCGCTGGAACAAATTGCCTGCAGACTTGTTTTGCGCAATGGCCCCAAGCTCAACCATATCCAGATCATCAAGATTAACAGCCGTGCCGGTAAGCCACACCACACCCAATTGCCGGAAGAACTCAGTTACCACATCGGGTTGTTTAGCTCCGGAGATTGGCGAGTACAGACCTGCAAGATAGTAGCCCTGCTCTGCCTTGCTAATCAGGTTTACAAACACCGCGCACTCTTCTGCCAATCTCGCTGCCCAGACAAGTAAGCCTTGCGGGTTGCCAGATTTCAACTCAAACTCAACTTCGTTTAGCTGTCTTTCCTGCCGCCCTGCAACGACTACTCCACTATCCAGCGCACACTCAATAACCGCATCACCATCATCAATCATGACAATCCTGCGGGTAAAATTGGTCTCGAACACAGGAGTCAATGCTGCCAGATCCACACTATTCCTGAGCGGTGTGCCCCGCAATAACTCAAGATCCAGACCTGCGCCGGCCAGTGGCCATTCCCATTCTTCACGCTGGTGCATACCCTTAATAAAGCGCCCCTGGGTTTTTACAGTCTGAATATAAACATTACCTTTTTGACGAATACGCAGAGCGGCTTTTTGCTTATTCAGGCCTGCTTCCGGGGTGTCATAATAGGTATTCTCAAGCATCTTGACTGGGCCGGGCACTGCTTGTGGTTGGCCATTCAGCCATGCGAGAGCGGCATCCATTGCGTCCTCGTTTAGAGTCAGCTTGATCTCCAGTTCCTGAGCCATATCCGCATTACCTACAATTCTAAACCATAAAAAAACCGGCAGCCTTTCGGCTACCGGTTCTTTCAAACCACTTAAATACTGACGATTGTCAGATCAGAAGTAGTAAGTAGCACCAACGGACACGGTAGAAGCCTGGCTCTTGTTAGCGACGCCATAAACACCATCATCGCCATCAGCCAAGTCACCCTCTACGTAAACGTACAGGTTGTCTGACACGTTGTGCAGAGCCTGCACAGCCAAGGTGTTCCACTTAGTGCTGGCTGCGTCATCGCCTTCTGCCATTTCATAGGAAACAGCAAAGACGTTTTTGCCCAGAGTGTAAGTGCCCATCAAGCCAATAACGTCGTATGCATCTTTGCGTGTCTGATACTGCAGGGACAGGCCCAGTGCATCCATGTCATACGCGGCACGAATACCGTAGGTGTTTTCGTTATTCTTAGGGGCTTCCAGAGCACCTGAAGAATACTCTGTATCACCGTCGTTAGAGTCCATAGCGAATGCCAGGGTCAGCGCATCAACGGAATAGATTGCAGCCAGTTGGTACGGATAGCTCTTTGCACCGCTTGGCTCGCCATCGCCATTAATTTGCAACGCAGCACCCAGTGTCAAACCACCGAAAGATGGAGTTGTGTACTGAATCAGGTCGCCTTCACCTGTGGTATAGCTACCGGGGATATTACGAGCAGCAACTTCATAGTAGTTCACAATCTGATCAATTGTGGTTTCGTACAGGGAGTCATCTGAACCAACCCACAGCTTACCGAAGTTATTACCCTTCACACCGATGTAAGCTTCGTCCAGCTTGATAACACCAGAGCCCTTCGATTTGTCGTCAGCATTAATTCCATCGAGTTCGATTTTCAAGAACCCGGTCAGGCCAGGAGAGATTTCGTGCTCGTGCAGCACACCAAGAGTTGAGCCGTTATCATTCAGAGCAATATCACTGTCGCCGCCATCAACATTGTTGTGGGTTACAGCTAACTGAATATTACCGTAGACAGTTGGTAAATTAGCTTCGGCGGCCAGCGTTGCACCAGAGAAGCCTACAGCTGCGATAGCAGTTGCGATAAGTGTTTTCTTCATGAGACATCTTCCTTTTAGTTAACTCAGATTTTAGCTACGGGCTCAAGTCCCGATTTTTTATTACTCTTTCGTCAGCTTTGTGACAGTAAAAACCACTCTTACAATCCAGAAACTCGATCTCAAACAGATCTTTTACACCTCAACCACTTACAGCGCAATCTTAAAGCACTGCATGATAACCTTGTTTTAGTACAATGACCGGTATTTTGCAAATTTTTAATGTTGCTTTTATAGCTTATTATGTTCTACCAGTGCATATACTTATATGTGTTTGTAACAGCTGGCCCCGCACTTGCTTAAATTAACCTCATTGATGAAGCATAAATGTTACTGGCCCATCATTAACCAATTGCACTTTCATATCTGCGCCGAATTGTCCTTCGGCAACCTGATTCAAACCCAGACCAGAGCGGGCTTCACGGATAAAAAACTGATAGAGCTTTTGCGCTTCATCCGGCTCAGCGGCGGGCGAGAATCCCGGCCTTGTACCTGAAGAGGTGTCTGCCGCAAGGGTAAACTGGGGAACGATCAGAAGCGATCCGTTGGTATCCATCAGACTTTTATTCATTTTGCCTTGGTCATCGGGAAACACACGGTAAGCAAGAATTTTTCGACACAGTGCGGCAACCTGATTTTCCCCGTCTCCCCGCTCAATACCAAGTAGCAGGAG
>Ga0079223_10003411_pt1 | contig 10020 bp, 6 predicted proteins | sample Stecom2011_FD_75072 | JGI IMG/M metagenome (GOLD analysis project Ga0079223, IMG submission 75072) | Agricultural soil microbial communities from Utah to study Nitrogen management - Steer compost 2011 | ecosystem: Environmental > Terrestrial > Soil > Agricultural land | place: USA: Utah...
AGAGCTTGCTAAACAAATGCAACAAGAATTATATGAAAAATACCAATTACCATCATCAATCGGAATTGCTCCAACATTGTATTTAGCCAAAATGGGATCTGATTTAAAAAAACCAATGGGCATAACAGTAGTTAGAAAAAGAGATGTTCCTAAAAAGATTTTACCACTTCCAATTAAAGAACTTCATGGGCTAGGGATTAAAACATATCCGTATTTAGAAAAAGAAGGTATTTTAACAATTGGTGATTTTGCGAGAAAAGAAAATCGTGAAACAATTTTAAAATATATGTCATATGATAACTATCAAAACTTTATCGATAGTATTTTAGGAAATAGTAGTAACAAAGTAGATCCGGCTAAATATGATATTCCAAAATCAGTAAGTAATGAAACAACTTTTAATTATAATATCGATAGTTATGATTTAATCTTAGAAGAAATATCTTCCTTATATGAAGTTATCTATCACCGTCTTATTAAAGAAAATTTACTAGCAAAAACAATTACAATTAAACTAAGAGAAAGTAATTTTAAAACAATTACTAGAAGTAAATCAATAAGTGATTATAGCAATGACTATGATACTTTTAAAAACATTATGGAAGAACTGTTGTATGAAAACTATACTGACGCACCACTTAGACTAGTAGGGGTTGGCTATAGTAATATTATTTTAGAAAAACAATATGAAGAAGATTATAATTTATTTACGTATCAAAAAATATTAAAAGATGAAACGTGATATAATAATAAAGGAAAAGGGGGCGTTAATATGCTATACAATAAATATTTATCCGAATTAAATTTTAATAAATTTACGCCAATACAATTAGAAACATTTAAACATTTTAATAACAATAAAAACTATGTGGGAGTTGCACCAACAGGAACAGGTAAAACACATGCTTATTTAATACCGCTTGTTGAAAGTATCAAGCTTGAAAAAAACTTTCTGCAAGCAATTATAATTGTTCCAACTAATGAATTGATTAATCAAGTTAAAGATATGATTACACCACTACTTAAAGATGACTTTAAACTAAAATCATATGATGCTAATATGAATCGTCAAAGAGAATTAAATTGGCTTTCAAATTACCAACCCCATATTGTAATTTCAACACCTGAGAAGTTAAATGATTTAAGTAATAATGGATTAAATATAAGAAAAACCAAATATTTGATTTTAGATGAAGCAGATATGATGTTTGATGAATATTATTTAAGCCAAATAGATATAATGATCAACAAATTTATTGAAACCAAATATTTGTTGTTTTCAGCCACAATTACTAATGATATGCACCAATTTATAAAGAAATATTTTGGTTCATATGATTTGATTGATACTACAAATCAACATAAACTAAATATTGAACACCGCTTAATTAGAATAAATTATGAAACAAGAGATGAAGTACTAAAAAAAGTTTTAAATAATTTAAATCCATATTTAGCAATAATATTTGTAAGTAAAAAAGAAGATCAAATTAAAGTATATCAAAACTTAAAAGAATTAAATTTAAATATTGCTTTAATATCAGGAGATTTAAATAAACATCAAAGAAAAAACATCTTAAATGATATTTATAATTTAAAATATCAATATGTAATTGCAAGTGACTTAGCATCTAGAGGGATTGACTTTGATGCAAGCCATATTATCAATTATGATTTACCATACAAGTTAGAATTTTTCAAACACAGGAGTGGTAGAACTGGAAGAATGGATAAATCTGGGGTTGTAATTACAATAGTTGATAACGATGATCGTTTCAAAGTAAAGAGATTATCAGAAATGGGGTTTGACTTTGTTGAGTACAATAGTAACTTAAACAAAAGAAAAACTCGAGAAACAAATAAGATAACCGAAAAGGAAATGCAAGCTATTAGAAGTATTCCAAAACCAAAAAAAGTTAAACCAAACTATCGCAAGAAAAACAAACAAAAAATTAAAGAAGCTAAGAGAGGGAGAAGAAATGTTAAAAATAGGTAGTCATGTATCAATGAAGGGAAAAGAAATGTATGAAGGATCAGTTAATGAAGCACTTAATTACAATGCAAATTCATTTATGATATATACTGGTGCACCACAAAATACAATTAGAAAAAAACTAGAAGATTTAGCAATTGACGAAGCAGTAAAACTAATGGAAGATAACAACTTATCGTTTGACAATGTTGTTGTTCATGCACCATATATTATAAATCTTGCTAATCCAAGTGAAGAAAAACGTTCATTTGCAGTTGAATTTTTAACAAAAGAAATTCAAAGAACTGATGCAATGCATGTTAACCAAATTGTTCTACACCCCGGAAGTGCAGTTGGTCTAGACCGACCACAAGCAATTAAATGGATTGCAGAAGGAATTAACCAAGTAATTGAAAATACAAAAGAATCAAAAGTAAGAATTGCTCTTGAAACAATGGCGGGTAAAGGTAATGAGGTTGGAAGAACTTTTGAAGAACTAGCTGAGATAATTAGTTTAATTAATGATAAAACTAGAGTTTCAGTTTGTTTTGATACTTGCCATGTTCATGATAGTGGTTATGATATTAAAAATAACTTAGAAGCCGTGTTAAAAGAGTTTGATGAAACTGTAGGATTAAATAAAATAAGCGTTGTTCATGTTAACGATAGTAAAAATGAAAAAGGGGCAAGAAAAGACCGCCATGAAAATATTGGTTTCGGTCACATCGGTTTTGATGCATTAATTAATGTAATTTATCATGAAGTATTTAAAGATATACCAAAAATATTAGAAACACCTTATGTAGAAGGTCTTCCACCATATAAACACGAAATTATTATGATTAGAAACAAAGAATTCAATCCAAACTTACTTGAAGATATAAAAAATAATATTTAAATATGAATAATAAAACGAAAAAACCGGTTCATGAAAAAATAATTCTATTAATTTTATATCTAATAGGAAGTCCATTTATTATTGGTGGTTTACTATTATTTATAATAATTTATCTTGTTATATTTATGTTTGAAATTCCCTTTTATATAACTAGCAATTATTATAAGGACATTAGAGAGAAGTATTATACTTTTATAATATTTTCAAAAAGTTATCGAACATATAATAAACTTAGAAAAGGCACAACAAAGACAATCAACAAAAATTTATTAGCCTTTCAAAATGATGAAATTATAATTACTTTATTATTAGAAAAAGATATAATTATTAATCAAGAATTATTAGATAATATAAACGTTAATGATAAAATAAATCATTTTGTCATTAACATTAAAAACATTTCGAAAGAAGATTTAAAAATACTCAAATCAAATTATTCGTTAATAACGTTCAAAGATTAGATGGATTTATTCATCTTTTCTTTTTTATCTTAAAAATATAAATGTTTAGTGGTATAATGGCCCTATGGAAAATAAGAAATTAGAGGGAAATTAATGGAAAAATTACTCGAAGCTAAACATTCTTTAATAATAATTTTCACATTTTTTATTCTACTGATAGTTACAACATTTTTTATATATTTTTATAACATATTAACAAATAATCAACAAAAATATGTTGAACAAAATTATAATATGTTTGTAACAGAAGTCGAAGGTAAGTTAGAAGGTAAATATTACGATATCGTTTATGAAACATTTGATCAAGATAAGATAGAAGAAATTGAAATCAATGAGAACAATTTATTAATTGATCAAAGCGAGATAAAAGATATTCAATTAAACACCTTAAATAATATATTAAAAAATAGTAATGATAATAATTTAAAAATTATTATATATTATAACAATAAATTATATATAGATGATTCAACATCGCTATATAATGATACACTAGGCTTGTATTATTTTATGCCGGAAGATAAAAATTATTTATTTAGTGCGAGTGGAAATAGGTCAATTCCAGCGATTGATACAAAGTTGTTAAATAATATTAACCAAAATGATTTTTATAATTTTTCAACTAATAAGGAAGAAGTTTTAACAGTTCAGTTTAACGATAATTATAACGTCTATATGATACAAATGTCACAAAAAGTACTGGTAGATGAAATTAATATTTTTAAGTATGCGACAATAATTTTGATATTTGCCCTTTTAATTTTAATTATTTATATTATTTTAACTAGAAATAAGTTAGATGTTAAATCTAATTATTTGGAAGATTTTTTATCAAGCTATGAAAATATTTTCTATATACTAACTAATTACAAGTACGAACTTATTAAAACTAATAAATTAACTCAACAAAGTTTCAGTAATGAAGAAGTATTAGAAATAATTAAGTTATTTAAAAACAATAAGAATCTTAATGAAGTGTCAATTCAAATTAATAATAAAAGTTATATATTTAAAAAACTAATTTATCATAATAAATTATTACTATTAAGTGAAAATTATTCAGAAATAATTATGGAACAAAACAAAATAATATATAATAACAGACAATCAAATCTACCTAACTACAACTCACTTGAGAAATATGTGAATAGTTCTAGTAACAAACAAAAATCAAGTTTAATATTATTTAGTATAAAAAATATTAAAGACATTATTACAACTAATAATATTACTAATTATAAATTAATAATGGCAATAAAAAAACAATTGAATAAAAGTGCTAATAAAGACGATAAATTATTATTCCATTTAAAAAGGGGTTTATTTGCAATCGTAATTAAAAACCGTCATATCTATGAGGAACAAACAAAGTTTATTGATGATTACTTAAATGAGCTAAAAGCTAGTTTATTGAAAGATATAAATCTTAGTTTTGAGTTTATAATTGAAGTAATTAATGTTGATCAAAATGTTTTAAGTGAAAACATTCTATTAAAAAATATTATTGATACAGTTTTAAATGTCGCTTATAAGTATGATGGCAATAAAATTATTTTTTATGATAATAAACTAAAAGTTGATTTGATTGCTAGTGAAACAATTAAAAAAGATTTAGAAAAAGGTATAAAAAATAAAGAGTTTGTGATGTATCTTCAACCTATCTATAATCTTGATACTAATAAAGTAGTTAAATATGAAGCACTTCTAAGGTGGAACAATGAAAAATATATTAATACATCACCACTCACGTATATTAAAATAGCTGAAGAATACAAACTAATATATGAACTAGGTTTTTTAATAATTGAAGAAACTACTAAACTAGCAGCAAAAATAAATGATAAAGATGTTACTATAACCATTAATGTATCACCTAAGGAATTAGGTAATTTAGGATTTGCGAATAAGTTGCTATCGGAAATTTCTAAAAACAACATATTGCCATCTAAAATAGGTATCGAAATAACTGAAACATCATTAATAGAAGCAACCCCAAATGCACTTGATAACATCAACAAAATTAGATCTAAAGGAATTAACATCTATTTAGATGATTTTGGAACAGGCTATAGTTCGCTAATTAACTTAAGGGATTTTCCAGTTGATTATATTAAAATTGACCGTAGCTTTGTAAGCAATATGGAATGCAATGTTATTGATGAGAAAATTACCGCAAGTTTAATTGCTTTAGCCCATAGTCTAAATTTAAAAGTCATTGCTGAAGGTGTTGAGACTAAAGAACAAAGTGATAAATTAAAGTCAATGGGGTGTCAATTAATTCAAGGCTATTATTTTTCAAAGCCTTTACCGTTTGAAGAACTTTTTAAAAAGAACTAAATAAAACGAAAAAAATAATAAGGAAATTTAATCCTTATTATTTTTTTAATATATTAAGTTTTTCAACAATTAAATCTAAGACTTTGTTGCGGTCTCCAATATTATCGACAATGTTATAATTATCAGTATTTATAACTAATACTTCACTAGCGTCATAATGGTTTTTTAACCAATCGCCATAACCATCCCATAAAAGACGGTAGTAATCAACAAGGCTTGGCTCTAGCTCATATGAGCGGCCACGTCTTTTAATCCTATCCAAGACAGTATCAAATGAACCGTCTAGATAAACCATTAATGATGGTGCTTTTTGTGGGATTCCTTCAATTTCTCCCATCATATTTTTAAGAAGTTTCTCGTAAATTGAAAACTCTAAGTCGCTCATTCTACCTAAATTATAATTTGTTTTAGCAAAGTACCAATCTTCATAAATGGATCTATCTATAACACTAAATGAGTGAGTTGCATTTACTGATGCATTTTTAATAGTTTCAAAACGACTACTTAAAAAATATAACTGTAGTAAAAAAGGATATCTATTTGCAGCTATTTCTTCATCCGAAGCAGTGTAATAAAGTGGTAAAATCGGATTATCATCAACACTTTCATAATATATTTTAGCATTTAATCTTTCTGATAAATATTCGGCAAGAGTAGTTTTACCTAATCCAATCATGCCACCAACAACAACTAACATATCTATTCCCCCTTTAATATTATTAGTATTATACCATAGAAAATGATCAAAAATAATTTTTAAAAATACTAAATTTAACAGAAGAAGAAAGATTAAAAAACCAAAAAAATTGTTGATTATAAATTGATGTTAAATAAAATGGTTGCTATGATATAATCATTATATATAAGCGAGGTAAAAAAATATGATTTATCAAAAAAATTATTTTATAGAAGAACCCAAAGCAACCATTATTATAGTTCATGGTATAGCCGAACATGGCGGTAGGTATGAACATGTAGCAAAGTTTTTAAATGATAATAATTATGATGTTATCACTTATGATCAATTAGGACATGGGAAGAGTAGTGGTAAAAGAGGAAAAATTAAATCATTCCATGAACATATTGATAGCCTGCACAAAGTTGTCTTGCATTACAAACAAAGAAATAATAACAAAATCTTTTTACTAGGCCATAGTATGGGTGGTTTAGTAGTTAATTTGTATCAAGTTAAGTATGGTGATATTGCTGGTGTTATTAGTGTTGCTGCAGCAACACAGACACCGAAAGACATGAAAATATTTAAATATATAGGCTTTAAGTATTTAAGTTTTATAAGTGTAAGTAGTAATATATTTAACAATGATTTAGCCAAAGATCCTAATGTCAGTATTAACGCAAGAAAAGATCCACTACGATTAAAAAGATTATATTTAAGCTTACTTGGTGAGATGTTTATTAAAGGTGTTAAGTACTTGCATAAAAATATTGAAAAATATGACGTGCCAGTTTTATTTTTACACGGCAAAGATGACAAAATTGTCTCACCTGAGTTTAGTGAATTAATGTTTAATAAAATATATTCTAAAGATAAAGATATTATTCTTTATGACAATGGTTATCATGAGTTATTAAATGACTATAATCAGCATTTAGTAATGCAAGATATTATTAAATGGCTAGATGAAAGGAAGTAGGAATTTTTAAATGAAAAAAAGAATTTTACTGTTTTTTGTTTTACTAATGAGTTTATTTTTATTAACTGCATGTTCAGCTGATTCTAACTTTGGTGCTGATAATTCACAAGGAGAAGGTAGTGGCGAAGGAAGTTCAATTGTTGTTGATAATACAAACAGAAAAATTATCTATACAGCAAATCTTTCTATTAAGTCACCGGATTTAATAAAAACTACAAATGAAATTAAAGATTTGTTATTAGAGGATGAATGGATTGAATCTGAAGATTTAACTTCAAATAGTAACTACATTACCTTTAGAATTAAAACAAGTAGACTTAATAGTTTTATTGATTCGATTAGAACTAACAATGAAACAACCAATTTCAGGTTAGAATCTAAAGATGTTTCAATAAATTATTTAGATGTATCTTCAAGGATTGAAGCATTTGAATTAGAAAAAGCAAGACTAATGGAGTTATATGAAAATGCATCTATGTATGAAATGATTCAAATTAATGAAAGAATTTCACAAATAGACACACAGTTAATAACACTTAACAGAACTATTTTAGAATATGATTCATTAGTTGATTATAGTGTTGTAAAACTTTGGATTTATGGACCAACTGCAAATCCGAATCCACCAAGTTATGGAACAAAACTATCAAGAACTTTTAAGATGGGTTGGAATGGCGTTGTAACAGTATTACAAACTTCACTACAAGTAGTAGTTTTCTTAATTCCATTTTTAATAATTATTGTTCCGGTTGGAGGAATAGTTTGGGGAATTTCAATATATAGAAAACGTAAAAAGGACGATAATAACAAATAGTCTAAAGGGCAAAGGGTTGACTTCTTTTGCCCTTTAGAATATTTTCAGGTTTAAATTACATAAAATCTATTCAAAAGTTACAAATATTTAGCTGAAATTGTCTATTAAAGCATTAAACCCTAATATTGGTTTGACAAAAACCTTTAACTATGTTAAAATTGGAATATAAAGAAAATTTAATGGCAAAACTAAGGAAACTTAGTGACGCAAAGCTAAAGGGCCTTTAAAATGGCAGCCAGTTGCAACAATAGAACGTATAATTTGGCGTTATAGACTGTTTGCAACTGTGCAAATAGTCTATTTTTGTTTTAAGGAGTTGAACTTTGTAAATGAAAAAAAGAACCAGACGATTATTACTATTGTCAACGTTCATTTTATTAATTTTATCAATTACATTTGTCCTCTCAAACAACAAAAATTACAATAATGAAAACAATGATGATGAAAAAGAAAAAGATGTTGTAGAGACAGTGTATTATCGACCTTCCCAACCAGCAACAACATTTATGGGAGAAGGTCAATTAGGTACCGAAGCAAGTCCTTATGTTATTGGTAGTGCATCTGATATGCAAACATTATCAGATGAGGTTAATAATGGAAATACATTTAGCGGTAAGGTAATTGTCGTAGGATCTGGAATTAGTGAAATCAATTTAGGTGATTTTACACCAATAGGAACAACAGGTAAACCTTTCTCTGGTATTTTTGATGGATCAGGCGTAAATTTCAAATTAAATATCAATAAACCGGAAACCGACTATGTTGGTCTTTTTGGTTTAGTACAAAGTGGAATAATCGAAAACTTATCAGTATCAGGAACTATAATTGGAAGAAACTATGTCGGTGGAGTAGTTGGAAGACAAAATTTAGGCTCAACAATAAGAAATGTCTATAACACCGCAAATATCAAAGGAAATAGTCAAGTAGGAGGAATTGTTGGTTTCTTAAATCAAGGAACAACAACTAACACATATAATCGCGGAGAAATAGTTGCCGAAAGTTATGCAGGAGGAATTGTAGGATATACTTATTTATATGTATATCGATCAAATTCAACTGCCTATAATTTAACAATATCACAAAGTTATAACTCCGGAAAAGTATCTGCTAAAACATCTCCAGGAGGAGTAATTGGCGGATATAATACAGGAAGATATTCCCACTCATCATATGGAGCTAAAACATCAAGAAGTAATTTATATTATGATATAACAGTAATCGCAAATTATGATCAACAAGTAGGCTATTTAAAGCCATCAATGGTAGCAAACACATTTGAAAATGTTATTGGAGTAAGTACTAGTGAAATGTTTACTAATATGACTTCCAAACTTAATAGTGCATGGGATTTTAAAGAAATATCTTCAAATTACGGTTTTTATCCAGAACTTAAATATTTTACTAATCATAGTAACTTTCAAATCAGTGGGCGCTCAGAAGAGTCAAACACAGTAAATATTGTAAATGGAATTGGTTCAAGTGAAAGACCTTTTTTAATTAGAGAAATTAGTGACTTGGAAGAATTAAAACGAAAAATAGAAGCAGGAAACACCTTCGAAGGGATATTTTATAAAGTTGCCGATGGAAAATCGTCTTTTAACATAGGAAACTTTAGTCCAATAGGAATAAATGGCAAACCGTTTTACGGCTCATTTGATGGAAATGATGTCCAGTTTATAATAAACCGTGAAACAACAGAAAGTTATCAAGGATTATTTGGATATTTTGGTAAAGGAACAATAAAAAACCTCTCAGTAACCGGAAGTATAAAAGCAGGAAATTATGTAGGGGCAGTAGTAGGTTACCAGGAAAGTGGAACAATAACAGGAGTATATAACTTAGCTAATATAGAAGCGGTAAATTATGTAGGTGGAATTGTTGGA
>Ga0079223_10003413_pt1 | contig 10019 bp, 5 predicted proteins | sample Stecom2011_FD_75072 | JGI IMG/M metagenome (GOLD analysis project Ga0079223, IMG submission 75072) | Agricultural soil microbial communities from Utah to study Nitrogen management - Steer compost 2011 | ecosystem: Environmental > Terrestrial > Soil > Agricultural land | place: USA: Utah...
AAGGCAGATGGTACAACCCTTGGGGCAGATGATGGAATTGGAGTTGCAACCCAGTTGGCAATATTGGATAGCGATGATATAGAGCATGGACCAATTGAGTGTTTATTTACAGTTGATGAGGAGACAGGCTTGAGTGGAGCAGAGGCATTGGATGCTAATTGGCTTAAGAGTCAAATACTTTTAAATCTTGATTCTGAGGATGAGGGAGAGATATTTATTGGATGTGCAGGAGGAAAGGATACTCTTGGAAAGCTTAGTTTTGAGAAAGAAGATACTCCAAATGGGCAAGCCTTTAAGCTATATGTTAAGGGATTAAAGGGTGGACATTCGGGAGATGATATAAATAAGGGGCTTGGCAATGCAATAAAGATACTTAATAGAGTGATCTGGCATTTGGATAATGTTATGGATATTAGAATACATTCATTTGAGGGAGGAAATCTCAGAAATGCAATTGCAAGAGAAGCAGAGGCAGTAATTATTGTAACAAAGTCTGAGGCAGAGGATGCAGTAGGTATAGTAAATAAGTTTGCCAAGGAATTAGCCTATGAGTATAGATCCACAGAACCTAATTTCCAAATGGGTATTAACCATGTAGAGAACCCTGAATTTGTAATAGATACCTTGTCTCAGGACAATCTACTCAATCTTCTATATGCCCTCCCACATGGAGTTTTGGCAATGAGTAGGGAGATAGATAATTTTGTTGAAACCTCTACAAACCTTGCGTCAGTTAAGATGAAAGAAGATTATTTTGAGATAAATACTTCTCAACGTTCCTCATTAGAGAGTGCTAAGGAAGCTGCTTGTGCTAAGAATGAGGCATGTTTCAACCTTGCAATGGCAGAGTCTACACATGGGGATGGATACCCAGGATGGGCACCAAATCCAGATTCAAAAATACTTTCAATAGCAGTTAAGAGTTACGAAAAACTATTTGGAAAGACACCGATAGTAAGGGCAATACATGCTGGTTTGGAGTGTGGGCTTATAGGAGAGAAGTATCCAAAAATGGATATGATTTCTTATGGACCAACCCTAAGAGGAGTTCACTCTCCGGATGAGAGATTGGAAATTAAAACCGTAGAAATGTTTTGGCGACATACTTTAGATATTCTAAAGAACGTTGAATAGATTAATAATTAATATTTAGAATCGAAAAATAAGAATTTAAAACTTTAAGAATCATGTATAATTTCAAAATAAAACATATAGTATTTGCCTCAATAGGTTTGATTGGACTAATTATTTTATTTATGTTTGGAGGACCAGTATATAGGGTTTGGCAACAAGAAATGAGGGGTAGGGCACAGTTTGCCGAAGCAGAACAAAATAGAAGAATTAAGATTGAAGAAGCAAAGGCTAACCTTGAGGCAGAAAAACTTAATGCTCAAGCTGAAGTTGAAAGAGCTAAAGGAGCTGCTGAAGCAATTAAAATTGAGAATGGAACCTTATCGGATAGATATATACAATATCTTTGGGTTAGGAATCAAAACAATCTAAACGATAAGACAGTTATCTATATTCCAACAGAGACCAACCTTCCAATACTTGAAGCAGGAAGAATTACCAACCTTAAAAATCAATAATAATGTTTAGTAAAGAAACTTATATAAATAGAAGAAAAGAATTATCAAAACAAGTAGAAAAGGGATTAATCCTAATATTAGGGAATGGAGACTCTTCATTTAATTACCCTGCAAATGTCTATACATTCCGTCAAGACTCTACATTTAGATACTATTTTGAATTTAATCTCCAGGATTTAGCAGGAGTTATAGATGCTGAAACGGGTGAGGATTACCTCTTTGGTGAGGATGTATCTATCGATGATATAATTTGGACAGGTCCTGTTGCATCGATTAGAGAGAGAGCCGATGAGATAGGAGTAAGGCATTCTGGAAGTCACGCCGACCTTGTAAACCTATTAGAAACCTCTATCCAAAAAGGAAGAAAGATACATTTCCTACCTGCATATAGGCAGGAAAACAAGGAATTACTTTCTTTTCTATTGCATTATAAAACAGATCAAGTAAATAAATTTGTTTCTAAAGAATTGATTAAAGCAATAGTTAATCAACGTTCAATTAAGAGCTCAGAGGAGATTATAGAAATAGAAAAAGCTATTGATACTGCATATAATATGCATACTACTATGATGAAAATGGCTAATAATCTTGATACATTTGAGTACGAAATTGCTGGAAGAATGGAGGGAATTGCCCTAAGTGGAGGTGGACCTGTTTCTTTCCCAATAATTCTAACAACTCATGGAGAGATACTTCACGGTCATGACCACAGTCTAAAGCTAAAGAAGGGTAGAATGTTGGTTTCGGATGGAGGTTGTGAAACTCCAAGTGGTTATTGCTCTGATATTACTAGAACAGTCCCATGTGGAGGTAAGTTCGATTCAAGACAAAGGGCAGTTTACCAAGCAGTGCTTAATGCAAACCTTGAGGCAACAAAGATGATTGCTCCAAATATTCCTTATCGTGATGTCCATCTTAGGGCTGTAAAGGTATTAGGAGAAGGTTTGAAAGAGATAGGGCTTATTAAAGGCAATGTAGATGATGCAGTTGCTCAAGGAGTAATGGGATTATTTATGCCTCATGGATTAGGACATATGATGGGTATGGATGTCCATGATATGGAAGGTTTTGGGGAGGATAATGTTGGATATGATGAGAAATACATACGCTCTACTCAGTTTGGACTTCGTTCACTAAGGTTAGCAAGAGAGTTGAAACCAGGTTTTGTTATCACAAATGAACCGGGATGTTATTTTATTCCAGCACTTATAGATAAGTTTAGAGCAGAAAACAAGTTTATGGACTTTGTGAATTACGATATGTTAGACTCATATAAGGATTTCGGAGGAATAAGGATAGAAGATGATATTCTTGTTACAGATAATGGCTCAAAGGTATTAGGAAAACCTATTCCAAAAACAGTTAAGGAAATTGAAGACATAATGAGTTTGTAATAATAACTTAGAATATAAATATAATGAATTCTTATTTTTCATTTCTAAGATTAGGTTATAGCAGAGTAGTTTACTTTGCTATAACTTTTTCATTATTATTTATTTCTACTAATGTTTTGTCTCAAGATATCTATTTAGAAAGAATATATAGCCCATTGATTAAAACAGTTAAGCTTGAGGTTACGGGAACTGATTTTACAATTCCAATAATTAAACTGGGGTCTTCCGATAGATTATTATTAAAGTTTGACGAGTTATCAGAAGAAACTAAGAGGTATGGTTATAAAATAATTCATTGTAATAGCGATTGGACTAAAAGTGAATTACAGCCTTTTGAATATATTCAAGGGTTTGAAACCGGTTATATTGAGAATTATGCTAATAGTTTTAATACCCTTCAGCGTTATGTTCATTATTGGCATGAATTCCCAAATAATATAATGGAGTTTAAATTATCGGGTAATTATATAATTAAGGTATATCTTGATGATAACCCTGATAATGTAGTTATGGTTAGGAGGTTTATGGTTTTGGAGGATGATGCTAATATTAGACTTAATGTTATGAATGCAAGAAATCCTTCAGATATAAGAACAAAACAGGAATTGGATGTATTCGTTAGTCCTAAAAATAATATGTCTTTCGCTAATCCAAGCATATATTTAAAAGTATTTGTTCAGCAAAATGGTAATAGAGATTTACACTTATTAACTCATAGACAGATTAAATCTACTGAAATAGAATATTCATTTAAGGATGAAAATATATTTGAAGCAGGTAATGAATTTAGAAACTTCGATTTCTCTTCACTTCGCACCAGAACAAGAAATGTAAGTAATATTGATTTTATAAATGGAGAGAATCATATTCGACTATTCCCAGACAAACCAAGAGCTAATATTGCCTATATGAGCCATAATGATATTGATGGATATTATTATATTAGAAGTGATAATGCATATGATTTTAATATAGAGTCCGATTATGCTTGGGTTCATTTCTATCTCCCAGTTCCGATTGATTTAGAAGGGAGCTATTATATATGGGGCGAATTAAGCGATTGGAATTTTTCTACACAAAACAAGATGGAATATTCTAAAGAATATAATTCTTATTACTTAAAACTATATCTTAAACAAGGTTTCTATGACTATATGATAATGTATAAATCAAATCAAAGTTCAACTCTTTCTTCTTCAAAAATAGAAGGAAATTACTCTGAAACAAATAATAAATATAATATTTACGTTTACTACCGAAAACCTGGAGATAGTTTCGATAGTTTAATTGGCTTTTTAAGGAAATAATTATCATAATGCTTAGAGATAAAGAAATAGAATCAAAATACATTTTATTAGAATCAAAATACATTTTTTTGTTATTAGGTTTCATTTTTTGCTTTTTATTCCCTTTAGGTTTGTTTTCTCAAAACAATGCGACAATTAAGGGAAGAATAACCAATGATAAAAACGAAGGATTAGAATTAGTAAATATTGGGATTATTAATCAAAACATCCCAATAGGGACTACTACCGATAATCAAGGTTATTATAATTTCAAAGTTCCTGCTAATAAAGATTTGGAATTGGCAATTTCTTATATTGGATATGCTACAAAACTATATAAATTAAAACTTAAACCTAATGAGATAAAGGAAGTAAATTTCTCTCTTATTGTTTCAAATACTACTTTAGGAGAAATTGAAATTAAGGAGGATAATTCCAGAAATGAGGGAGTAACTAAATTAAAGACTGAATGGGCAAAGAATGTTGTCGGTCCAACTTCGGGAATTGAAGGGTTACTTAAAACATTCGAAGGGGTTAGTTCCAATAACGAACTTTCATCTCAGTATTCAGTTAGGGGAGGTAATTTTGATGAGAATCTTGTTTATGTAAATGATATTGAAATTTACAGACCTTTTCTAATTAGAAGTGGTCAGCAAGAGGGGCTAAGTTTTATTAATTCTGAAATGGTTGGAGAGATTATCTTTTCTTCAGGAGGTTTTGATGCTAAGTACGGAGATAAGTTATCCTCTGTATTAGATATCCAATATAAGAAACCACAAGAATTTTCAGGAAGTGCTTCTATGAGTTTATTAGGAGGGAGTTTACATTTAGAAGGACTAATAAATTCAAGACTAACTTATCAAATAGGTTATAGAAATAAAACTAATAAATACATATTAGGTTCATTGGATACTGAAGGAAGTTATTTTCCTGTTTTCAACGATTTACAGATCTATACAACCTATGATATAAATGAAAAAACAGAATTGGCATTTTTAGGGAATATTGCAGATAACCAATATAAATTTATTCCAAGAACAAGAGAAACAAGTTTTGGCAATATTTATAATATGCTTAAACTAAAAATATATTTCGACGGTCAGGAATTGGATAGGTTTTTATCTGGTTTTGGAGCTGCAATGCTTACTCATTCTCCCACCAAGGATTTGAATTTAAAACTAATTACTTCTTTTTTCACAACAGATGAAAAAGAATCTTACGATATTCAAGGTCAGTATTGGTTATACGAAACAGGGCTTGGATATGGAGATGAAGAGGGTTTTGATAGAGGTATTGGGACATATATCGAACATGCAAGAAATAGACTGAAGGCTAATATATATAATATTGAACACAAGGGGAAAAAGATATATGAAGATGGGAATCTTAGCTGGGGAGGAAAGTATCAATTAGAAATGATAAGAGATAAGATGAATGAATGGATGATGATTGACTCTGCTGGCACTCCAATCGGGACTAATCCTGATATTCCTGGAGAGATTAACCCCCCTTCACCTCCAGTATTTCAAAATATATATAAATCAAATAATGATATAAACTCTTCAAGAATATCAATATACGTTCAAAGACAGTGGAATTTTAAGAAAGATAAGGCTTCTTGGTTTTTAAATACAGGTATTCGTTCTCAATATTGGAGTTTTAATAATGAAGTCCTTGTTTCTCCAAGAGCTTCTGTAAGTTTCAAACCAAAATGGGAGAGGGATTGGCTTTTTCGTTTTGCAACAGGTATCTATTCTCAAAGTCCTTTCTTTAGGGAGTATAGAAACTACGAAGGAGAAATTAATTATGATATTAAAAGTCAAAAATCACTTCACTTTGTTCTTTCTTCGGATTATAATTTTAAAATGTTTGACCGACCTTTCAAATTTCTTGCATCTTCATATTATAAATATCTTTGGGATTTAATACCTTATTCTATTGATAATGTTAGGATACGTTATTCTGCAGAGAATAATGCAAAAGGATATGCACAGGGTATTGATTTAAGATTGTTTGGAGAATTTATTCATGGCATTGATTCTTGGTTAACATTCTCATTAATGCAAACCAAGGAAGATATTAAAGGGGATAATCATGGATATATTCCTCGACCTACAGATCAGTTATTTAATATGAATCTTAGCTTTCAGGACTATATCCCAACAATGCCTTATTTAAGAGTGTATTTGAATTTTAATTTTGGTACAGGATATCCTTATGGAGCTCCAAACACAGAACGTTGGCAGCAAGTTTATAGAATGCCAAATTATATGAGGGCAGATATTGCATTTACATTTAGAATTAAGGATGAAAACTCATCTTGGGCAAAGAATAATTTTATGAGACATATTAAGAAGATATGGTTTAATGCTGAGTGGTTTAATGTCTTTGGCAATCAAAATACAATTTCATATATGTGGGTTTCGAGCTATGATAATACTTATTATGGTGTTCCAAACTATCTTACCCCAAGTCAGTTGAATGCTAAATTGAGTTTTGAATTTTAATTGAATTAATGAGTATATAATGAGTAGAGATAATTATAGATTAGTAAAGGATTTATTGAATTCCGATTTAGTACTTCCCGCAATAAAGCCTAATACAATAAGCCTTAATAATAATATTAAGCTTTACATATTTGATAATAAGGATTTAGAAATAAATAAAATTGAATTTTTCTTCCATAACGCTGGCTCGATTAATCAAGATAAAACATTTACTTCAAAAATAACAAACAATCAAATCAACGAAGGCTCTAAAAACTATACTTCAAAACAAATTGCTGATGCTATTGACTATCATGGAGCTTTTATAGATAAATATGTAGATAAAGAGTCTGCATCTTTGTCTTTTTATTTTCTAAATAAGTATACAGATAATATGATTCACTGGATTGAGGAGATAATTAAAAATCCTATCTTTCCAGAAAAAGAACTTGAAATACTAAAACCAAAACTAAAGAATGAATTTTTGGTAAATCAGCAAAAAACAGATTTCCTTGCAAGAAATTTCTTCTATCAAAAAGTCTTTGGAAAGGATAATCCTTATGGTATTATTGGCTCTTTAGAGGACTATGATAAAATTGAAAGAAATGATTTAATTGAGTTCTATAATAGATATTATTCTTCAAATCAATTATCAATTATTCTCTCTGGTGCTTATAACGAAAAGCTTATAGAGTCTATTAGTACAACCTTTGGAGGAGAAGATTGGACGGGAGTAAATAAAGGAAGTAATACTATTAAACCCATTGATTTTATACCACAATTACCTTCAAAGGAAATTATTCATTTAAAAAATTCAGTTCAGGCAAGTATATGTATTGGCAAAACTATTATATCAAACAAACATGAGGATTATTTTGGATTAAAAGTATTAAATACTGTTTTAGGAGGCTATTTTGGTTCAAGATTAATGTCAAATATTAGAGAAGACAAGGGATATACCTATGGAATTGGATCAATTCTTCATTCTTTTTCAGATATAGGATTATTATTAATTGTTGGAGATGTAAAGGCAGAATTTTGTCAAAAAGCCATTGATGAGATTTATAAGGAAATTTATTTGCTTTCTAATCATTTGATAGACCAAGAGGAATTAGATACAGTTAAGAATTATATGATTGGTCAATTACTAAGAAGTCTTGATGGATGTTTAGAATTAGGTGAAAGATTTAGACCTATATTGAAGTATAATTTAGATTATTCGTATTATCAAGATTATTTAAAAGAGATTATTGAGATAGATTCAGAGAAAATTATTAATTTAGCTGGCAAATACTTTAGTTTTGATTCTTTGACTGAAATCAGATCAGGCAATGAAACTATTATAATTTAAATACGTTTATATATAATCAAAAGGTGAGAAATGAGAAACATATTATTTTTTATATTTATTTTTTTATTTGGTAGCGTTTTAGCCCAAAATCCAAAACCAAGTGTAAATTGTGTTGTTGTTAATGATGATGGGACTATAACTGTAAATTATTCTGCAATTGACCCTACTACCATTACTACTTTCACAACTTACAAATATTCAGCTTTAGCAGGAGGTAATTATGTAGAGAGAGGAACAGAAACAGATGCTTCTGTAAATACTTTTACTTTTCCAAGTAGTGAAAATGGCAATAATCTATCAGTAAGTATCAGAATTACTGCTGAATATAACGATTTATTGGGTGTTGACCAAAGTGAAACAGTTAATGCGAATTCAATATATTTAATCTTATCCAACCAAACTTCCACCTCAATTGATTTAAGTTGGAATAATTTAGGCTCTGATGTTGTAGGTTCAGAAACAGAGAGTTTTAAAGTTTATCGAAAGTTTAAAAAGACAGATAGTGATTGGGTCTTTGTTGCTGATGTAACAAATGATGGTAGCCCTAATTATACTTTTACAGATATTTTTGGAGAGGTTTGCTTTGATTCTCTTTTCTATAGAATTGAGATTGATAATTCAAGTGGATGTAAAAGTATTTCTAATAAAAGCGTAATAGAAGTTGGGGACGAAGATAATCCAAATCCTCCTACCATCCCATATATAACCGTTGATTTAAATACACAAACTCCAGTACTAAATTGGACTCGTTCCAATTCAAATGACACTTATGGATATGTAATATGTCAAGGAAATCCTTGTATAGCAATTGATACTGTATGGGATCAAAATTATTATGAATGCAATACTTGTGATGCAGCAGAGATAAATTCATTAGCAGTAATGGCTTTTGATACTTGTATGAATTCATCGACAAGAACAGATCAGCATAGTAATATACTTTTAAAATACACAAGACCTAATTGTTCTGTAACATTGAATTTAGATTGGACAAATTATTCAAATATCCCAGGTGGTGTTTTGAAATATAAGATTATGGGTTCTCAAAACGATGAAGCATTTACAGAATATGCTACCTTGGGTTCATCACAAAGAGAATACACTCTTACTTTGAATCCAACTGTTCAGAAATATTGTTTTTATATCCTAGCAGAATCGAATGATGGAATAATTTCATTATCAAATAAAATTTGCACAAGTCAGGACCAAGGTCGTCAAGTTGAATATAATTACATTCGTTCTGTTGAGGTTGATGATAATAATGCATCTGTAAAGCTTTCTTTTTATGTTGATGCATCTGTTGTAACAAGTTCATATGAACTTTATAGAGCTGAGAATGAAGGAGAGTTTGTAAAGATTGCAAATGTTCCTTATTCTGGAAACGATAGTTTTACCTATGTTGATAAATTGCCATCTCCTGCAAATAAATCAACCTATAGATATTATTTATATGTTCCAGATGAGTGTGGTTTGATTTATACTCAATCTAATATTGTGAATACGATACAATTGCTTTTGGAGGCAACCACAACTCAAAAGAATATTTTAACATGGAATGATGTTATTGGATGGAATTGCAATACATACGATGTATATAGAGTTACTGATTCTGAAAACGGACCAGAATTGATTGGAAGTTCTATCTCTGGGACATACGGATATGAAGATGATATTTCCAATCTTGTATCAGCATCTGATAGACTTTATTATTATGTAGTAGGAAGAGAATCAGGAACGCCAGTTGATGGTGAAGAAGCTATATCAAAATCTTCAAGAAGTTTAATCGTAAAAGAAAGTTTAGTATGGGTTCCTAATTCAATATATATTACTGATAATGCTAATAATCGTTTTGCTCCTGTTTGTAGTTTTATTAGAGATGGTTCATATCGTTTTGTAATTTTTACAAGACATGG